>Ga0131853_10024670_pt1 | contig 10842 bp, 7 predicted proteins | sample TergutLab28metaG_FD_92764 | JGI IMG/M metagenome (GOLD analysis project Ga0131853, IMG submission 92764) | Labiotermes labralis P1 segment gut microbial communities from Petit-Saut dam, French Guiana - Lab288 P1 (version 2) (version 2) | ecosystem: Host-associated > Arthropoda: Insects >... | reverse complement strand
CTCAGGGTTTAATACCTTTTTAACGCCCCAAGGGGCGGGGTATTAAACCCTTCGCGGACAATAACGTTTCACAAACTGCCGGCAAAGGAAGGGCACAAAGACCCGTTCGACAGAATGCTTATCTGGCAGGCAATCACAAAAGACATGACGCCACGGAAATCAATTTTGAAAGAAGAAGCAACCACGGAGTTGCACGGAGTACACGGAGTTTCAATCCGTGTGTTCAGCTACGGTTTTCATGACGTTCTCAAGGCCAAAATTATCCGCTTAAAGCCGGGATGAAAGACGCAAGGCTCCTTTTTCCTTCTTCCCTCCGTGTAACTCCGTGTCCTCCGTGGTTAAAAATTCTTCGGGTTTTTCTGAAAATTGATTTCCGTGACATGACGCTGATAAGCGCCGACCGCTCTTGCGCCCGGTACGAGCAGGACGGCTTAAAGCTGGTCTGGTAAACCCCGCTCCGTAGGGTTACCGCCGGCAATGCAGCTACAGCCGCCCTCTCAGGCGGCGCCGATGAAACGATACGGGTTGTCGACGGGGTACTGCAAGGCGGGGGATGAACGCCCTCGCTGCCCGTCCGTTGCCGGCGCGTCTAGTATGCGGTATACTGTAGGCATGGAAGTCGTATTGGATGCCAGCGCAATATTGGCGGTCATTGCCGATGAACCGGAAGCGCAGATCGTCATAGACTGCACCAAAAATGCCGCAATAGTTTCCCCCAATATCGTCTCCTGCGAAGTCGTCAATGCGCTGTCCAGAATGATGAAGAGGGGCATGGTGAAAAATGCCGGTGTTTAGCGTTTTGGATTTTACCAAAAACACGACGCAAATATTAAAAGCCTCATTGGAAGATGAAGTTGTCATTGATAGCGATGGCGTGCAATATAAAATCCTGCCGATGGGGAAAGACGGGGGTAAAGGGAAATCCCCCCTTGAAGATATTCCCCGAATCAAACTGAATGTTACGACGCAGGAAATCGTGGGACTGCTTCGAGAAGGCAGGGCGGGGCCAGCCCTGGGATGACCCGTGGCAATAGGTCGGCAGTCTTGGCAGCAGCAACGCGGCGGTGCGGGTGACGGACTGGGTTTTGCAGTAGGGGAGTGGGTGGTGGTTAGCCACTAGCCCCCCCTTGACAAAATGCGGACAATAATCCACACTTTAAAGCAGAGGTTGGGCATTGCGTGGGCGCATACGAGATTGAGCAGACCGAGGTTTTCAGCGAGTGGCTGCGGGGTTTGAAGGACGACCGTGTAAAAGCGCGGATTAGGGCCAGGATCGAACGTGCCGGAATGGGTAATTTCGGCGACTGGTCGCCGGAAGGCGGGGAAGTCAGGGCGATGCGTATCGACTGCGGGCCGGGTTTCAGGCTGTATTTTACCGTCCGGGGCAACCGGGTTGTCATACTTCTCTGCGGCGGGGACAAGCATTCGCAGGAGGCCGACATTGCGCGGGCTCAAAAACTGGCAAAGGAAATTGCGCGGGAGGATGCCGGGTGAAAACTACCAAATGGGACATTTACGACGAACTGAAAACCGAGGAAGACATACGGGCGTTTGTCGATGCTTCCATCACGGAGGCAGAAAATGACGGCGATCCTAGCCTGCTTGCCCATGCCCTCGGCGTCGCCGCAAGGGCGAGGGGGATGCTGTCTGTTTCTCGCGATTGTGGGCTTGACCGATCCGGCCTTTACCGTTCTTTCGCGCAAGGCGGCGATCCCCGCATCAGCACTTTCGACAAGGTTGCCCGCTCGCTGGGCTACCACCTGACGCTGACCCCGGTGCGAACGCTAAAGCCGTCGGAGCCGGTGAAAATGGAGAACGAGGTGCCGGCGTAGCGTGAAGGGGGACAGGGAGCGGGGGATGAACGCCCTCGCTGCCCGTCCGCGCCCAACGTTACCGGCAAGGCCGGTATCCAACGTCAGCCTATCCACACGGAAATCAATTTTGAAAGAAGAAGCAACCACAGAGTTGCACGGAGTACACGGAGTTTCAATCAACATACCCCGCCATGAATGGCAGGGTATGTTGTTTTGGTAAGGTGATTTTCGGAGGGTACATACCCTTTTAACGCCCTGAAGGGCGGGTATGTACCCTCCGAATACAATCCGTGTGTTCAGTTACGGTTTTCATGACGTTCTTGGGGCCAAAATTATCCGCTTAAAGCTGGGTTGAAAGACGCAAGGCTCCTTTTTCCTTCTTCCCTCCGTGTAACTTGTCCTCCGTGGTTAAAAATTCTTCGGGTTTTTCTGAAAATTGATTCCCGTGACATGACGCTGATAAGCACCGCCGTCGCGATCCTTTTTTAGCGCCGCGCGCCCTTGCCCGAATCGCCAGCGCGGTTTCGAAATTTATGCTATCCTCGACGGATGGAAACCGTGGACTTGAACCGGCGAGCGGCCGGTGTTTTGCTTGCCCTGAGCAGCCTTCATTCGCCGCGCGGCATTGGCGACTTTGGGGAAAGCGCCCTTGAATGGCTGCGCTTTTTGCGTGACGCCGGCCAAAAATACTGGCAGATCCTTCCGCTTGGGCCAACCGGCTGGGGCGACAGCCCGTATCAAAGCTTTTCGGCCTTCGCCATCTCGCCTTACTATATATCCCTTGACGATCTGATTCGCAGGAAACTGCTTTGGGAAAGGGTGGCCAGTTACAAAATCTGGGGAAGCAGCGCGGCCTTGACGGACTACTACACGCTCTACAGAAGGCGCTGGCGGTATTTGCGTCTGGCCAGCTTTAGCTTCACGGTCAGCGCCAGCGACGAAAGCCGCAAGGACTTCGAGCGCTTTCGCGAGGAAAATTCCTTCTGGCTGGAAGACTTCGCTCTTTTCACGGCCATCAAGAAAAAGTTAAGGGGCAAAGCCTGGACGGAATGGGACGAGGATCTTCGCAGGCGCGAGCCGGCGGCAATGAAGGCCGCGCGCGACAAGCTTTCCGAGGAGACGCTGAATCACTCGATTATCCAGTACTTCGCCTTTGAGCAATGGCGCGGCCTTCGCGAGGCCGCGCGCGCCCTTGGCGTGGCGATAATCGGCGACATGCCGATGTACGTCGCCGCCGACAGCGCCGACGCCTGGGCCTGCGGGCGCCTTTTCCAGCTTGACGAGGATCAAAGGCCGCTTCGCGTGGCCGGATGCCCGCCGGATCCCTTTTCCGCAAAGGGCCAGCTTTGGGGAAATCCGCTTTACCGCTGGGATCGCATGGAAGAGGAAGGCTTTGCCTGGTGGATCGCGCGCCTGCGCGCCGCCTTCGGCCTTTACGACGCGCTGCGCATCGATCACTTTCGCGGCTTCGAAAGCTATTTTTCGATAGACCCGAAAGCCCGCGACGCTTCCGGCGGCGAATGGGTCAAAGGCCCGGGCCTGGCCTTTATCCGGGCGATTCACGCCGCGCTTCCCGGCGCGAACATAATAGCCGAGGATTTGGGCTACCTTACCCCGGAAGTCAAGGCGCTTCTTCGCGCTTCCGGCTATCCCGGCATGAAGGTCCTCCAATTCGCCTTCGATTCCCGCGAGCCGGGCGAGTACGCGCCGCATACCTACGAACGCAATTCCGTGGTCTACACCGGCACGCACGACAATCCCACGGCGCGAGGCTGGTTTGCCTGCGCCTCCGGCGAGGACGCGGCCTTCGCGCGGGACTTTTTGGGCGCCAGAGGCGCCGTCGGCGGCGGGCAGGCGATGATCCGCTGCGCGCTTGCCTCCGCGCCAAACACGGCCATAATTCCCATGCAGGACTACCTGGGCCTTAACAACCGCGCCCGCATGAACAGGCCATCGACCGTTGGCGGCTCGAACTGGCGCTGGCGAATGACCGAGCCGCAATTTAAGCGCGCCATCGAGGGCGGGCTTGCCGAGCGAATGCGCAGGCTGGCGGAAGTTTACGGCCGCAGCGAATAGAGTTATTTGAAAACTGCAGTTTTCGAATAAATTACGCAAAAAACAGCAAAATACGCAGTATTTTGCTGGACTTGTTCGACAACTAATCGAGTTGTCGAACAAGTCCAATAATTCGAGGAAAAACGCGCGAAAACTCGGCCGGCCGCTTGACATCTTTGGGGGAAAACGCTATGCTTAACTCAACGACGCAGGGTAGAGCAGATGGCAGCTCGTCGGGCTCATAACCCGGAGGTCGCAGGTTCGAGTCCTGTCCCTGCTAAAATTGAAAAAGCCCCTCCATTTGGAGGGGCTTTTTGTTTGGAGGCGAGGCCAAACCGATCGCACGGAGCGGCCAACACCCGCAAGGGCATCCCAAGCCTCACGCCTCACGGTGCCAGGCACAAGACTATAGTGCCTGGCGCATTTGCATTTGCGTCAACCCGGCAACGCGGGCGCTTGAAAAAAGCCGGTTTTTGCGGTATTTTGCTTTCCTATGGAAGCGATCCGCCAGGGGGTAATTGGAATGAAAAGAATAGCGATAGCCTTGACGCTTGGCTGTGTTGTATTGACGAGAGTCGTCTGCGCCCAGCAATCCGAACCGGCCGACGAGATTCGCGAATTCGAGCTGCGCGTGCTCGAACTTACGAACATTGAAAGGGCAAGGAACAGCCTTCAACCATTGGTTTGGCACGAGGCCGCATCCGGGGCCGCGCGGGCGCACAGCGCGGACATGCAACACTCAGGCCAGCTGTCGCACACCGGTTCGGACGGATCGAACGTGGGGCAAAGGCTGGAACGCGTCGGCGTCACGGACTGGTGGGCCTGGGGCGAAAACGTCGCCGCGGGCCAAACCACCCCCGAGGCCGTGGTCGAAGCCTGGATGAACTCGACCGGGCATAGGGCGAACATTCTAAACCCGGACTTTACCCACCTTGGCGTGGGGCTCACCCGGCAGGCCGCGGCCCCGGGGCGTATGCCGACCTTTTGGACGCAGAAATTCATACGATTGTAGCGAGCCCGGGTGCCGCCGGTTTGGTGTTGCCAGGGAAGAGGTGACGCAAGGGCGACTGACACCAAGGCTCGGTGCCAGGCACCAGGGCTTGGTGCCTGGCACCCGTGCCGTACGATCAGGCCCACATCCAGGCCCCAAAAGTTTTTTCCTATAGAATAGCGGCCTTTCTTGACAAAGATCCCACCGCGTATGCCCAGCGCGCCGCCGCGCGCGGGCGCCGAGGCATTTGGAGCGCAGCGACATGCCGAGGTCCCGCGCGCGGCGGAGCGCAGGGGGCCGGCGATCAAAGGCCCTAGATCCCAAAGGCCGCGAGGCCCCCAATTGAAACAAGCCGCGCATTCGGGCTACACTTCCAAAACTGTCGGGAGGGCACAATGCCGAAACGGACGGACATCAGCACTATCATGATTATCGGGTCGGGGCCAATTGTCATCGGGCAGGCCTGCGAGTTTGACTATTCGGGGACGCAGGCCTGCAAGGCGCTGCGGAGCCTGGGCTACAGGATAATCCTGGCGAACTCCAACCCGGCCACCATCATGACCGATCCCTCGGTCGCGGACGTTACCTACATCGAGCCGCTGAACCTGCGCCGTCTTACCGAAATCATCGCGCGGGAAAGGCCGGACGCGCTTCTGCCCAACCTGGGCGGGCAGACCGGCCTTAACCTGAGCCAGGAGCTTCAAAAGGCCGGCGTGCTGGACGAACACGGCGTGAAGGTGATAGGCGTGAACCTCGACGCGATACGGCGGGGCGAGGACCGCATCGAGTTCAAGAACGTCATGGACAAAATCGGCGTGGGAATGCCGGGAAGCGGCGAGGCGCTGTCGGTCGAGGAGGCCGAGGCGCAGGCCGAGCGGCTGGGCTACCCGGTGGTCGTGCGGCCGGCCTACACGATGGGCGGAACCGGCGGCGGCATCGCCTACAACCGGGAGGAACTGCGGGCAATCGCCGGCCGGGGCATTCAGGCCTCGCTGATCGGGCAGGTATTAATAGAAGAAAGCATTCTCGGCTGGGAGGAGCTGGAGGTCGAGGTGGTCAGGGACGCGAAAGATCGGATGGTCGCCGTCGCCATGATCGAAAACATCGATCCGGTGGGGGTTCACACCGGCGACTCCTTCTGCTCCGCCCCCATGCTGACGATAGAGCCGGCCCTGCAGGAAAGGCTGCGGGAGACGGCCTTCAGAATCGTGTCGGAAATCGGGGTGATCGGCGGAACCAACGTCCAGCTTGCCCACGACCCGGCAACCGGGCGCATCGTGGTAATCGAGATCAACCCCCGCGCGTCCCGCTCCTCGGCGCTGGCCTCCAAGGCCACCGGCTTCCCCATCGCCTATGTCTCGGCCCTTCTTGCCGCCGGCCTTACCCTCGACGAAATCCCCTACTGGCGCGCCGGCTCGCTGGACAAATACGTTCCCCACGGCGATTACGTCGTGCTGAAATTCGCGCGCTGGGCCTTCGAAAAGTTCCCCGGCATCGAGGACAGGCTGGGAACGCAGATGAGGGCCGTGGGCGAGGTGATGAGCATAGGCCGCACTTTCAAGGAGGCCTTTCAGAAGGCCATTCGCTCGCTCGAAATCGGCCGCAGCGGGCTTGGCTTTGCGGGGAATTTCGCCGCTCTCCGGCCGGCGGAACTGCTGGCCATGATCGCCGTTCCTTCAAGCGAAAGGTACTTCATGATCTACGAGGCCCTGCGGATGGGCGTCTCGCCGGTGGAGATCCACGAGGTATCGAAGATCAAAAAATGGTTTCTCGATCAGATGCTGGAACTGGTTCAGCTTGAAACAGAAATACTGCGCTACCGAAAGCGCGTCCTGCCGAACGACCTTTTGCAGCGGGCCAAGAAGGACGGTTTCGCCGACAAATACCTGGCGCGGCTTCTGGAAGTGCCGGAAGAGTACCTTCGGATGCACCGGGAGGTCGCCGGCATACGCCAGACCTGGGACGTGGTGCCGGTAAGCGGCGCCGATGCCGAATACTTCTATTCCACCTACAACGGCGCGGGCATTCTCGGCGGCGAGCTTGCCGCTTCCCGCGCGGCCCGGGGAATAGCGCCCAAGGCTTCCGGCGGAAGCCGGGGAAAGGTGGTGATCCTCGGCGGCGGGCCCAACAGGATCGGGCAGGGGATCGAGTTCGACTACTGCTGCGTTCACGCGGCCCTGTCGCTTCGGGAGCTCGGCTTTGCGACGATCATGATCAACTGCAACCCGGAAACCGTTTCCACCGACTACGACACCTCGGACAGGCTCTACTTCGAGCCGCTGACCGTCGAGGACGTGCTGGCGATCTGCTCCCAGGAAAAGCCGGTCGGCGCGATCGTCCAGTTCGGCGGGCAGACGCCGCTGAACATCGCCATGGAACTGAAAAACTCAGGCGTTCCCATCCTGGGCACGACGCCGGAAACAATCGCCCTTGCCGAGGATCGCGATCTGTTCCGCAAGATGATGGACGGCATGGGAATCCCCATGCCGGAATCCGGGATGGCCCGCAACCTGGAGGAGGCGCTTTCGACGGCCGGCAAAATCGGCTATCCGGTGATGGCGCGGCCCTCCTACGTTCTTGGCGGGCGGGCGATGGAAGTCGTTTTCGACGAGGGCCAGCTTTCCGCCTACGTGAAGGCAAACGCCCAGTACATGGGCGATGACGCGCCGATTCTTATCGACCGCTTTCTGTCGAACGCGCTGGAATGCGAGGCCGACGCGCTCGCTGACGGCGCTAATGCCGCCAACGGCGGCGCCGCTTTCGTTCCGGCCGTCATGGAGCACATCGAGTACGCCGGCATCCATTCCGGCGATTCCGCCTGCGTGATCCCCACGGTCAACATCCCGGAAAAACACGTCGCCACGATCCGCGACTACACCCGCCGCATCGCCTGCGAGCTAGGCGTTCGGGGCCTTATGAACGTGCAGTACGCCATCCACGACGACAGCGTGTACGTTCTGGAGGCCAATCCCCGCGCCTCAAGAACCGTGCCCATCGTCTCGAAGGTCTGCAACCTCAACATGGCCGGCATCGCCACGGCGCTGATCATGGCCGACATTTCCGGTGCGCCGATAAAGCTTGCCGCGATGAAGGCCCCGGTAATTCCCTATTACGGGGTAAAGGCCGCCGTGCTGCCCTTCAACATGTTCCCCGAGGTCGATCCCGTGCTTGGCCCCGAGATGCGGGCCACCGGCGAGGCGCTTGGGCTGTCCGATTCCTTTGCGCTGGCCTACCACAAAGCGCTCGAGGCCAGCAAAACGCTTCTTCCGCTTTCCGGCTCGGCGCTGATCTCGGTAAGCCGGGACGACAGGGAAGGCGCGGCGGAAATCGCCCGGCGGCTTTTGGCCCTCGGCTTCAGGATTTTCGCCACGCGGGGCACCGGCGCCTTCCTTGCCGGCAAAGGCATAAACGCCGAAATCATCTGCAAGCTTAGCGAAGGCAGGCCCAACATCGAGGACGAAATCAAGAACGGCCGGCTCGACATCATCGTCAACACTCCCGGCGGCTCGAGGCGTTCAAGCGACGACGGCTTTCACATCCGCCGCTCGGCGATACGGCACGGCATTCCCTACATGACCACGGTACGGGCCGCGCTTGCCGGCCTGCGGGGAATCGAGGAAAGGGTCGCCGGCGCGGAGGGCGGGCAAGGGAAGATTGGCCTTGGGGTTCGTTCCTTGCAGGAGTACCATGGCAGGGGAAAGTAGGGGGAAGCTCGTCGCGCCTCGCTCGGGGTGACAGTATTCGCAAACAGTCACCCCCCGACTTGATCGGGGGGTCCATTGGCAATGGACTCTAGTGTTCCGGAATATTCGGTTTGCAAAATTGCAGCGTTCGGTAATTCCTTGCCGGGCAAGGAATTACCTCAACCTGCATACCGTCATTTGAATATTCCGGAACACTAGCCTTGTGGATGCGTCGAAAAAAAACCGCCGGGCTTGCGGCCCGGCGGTTTCGAGGTTAGCAGGATGACAGGCTAGCGGCTAACGCCCCACTTCATAAGCCCGTTCTGCTGGTGGCCCGCCACGCTAATGAACCGATTGTTGGTTGGGTCGTGGGTTATGCCCCTGATGATCTGGTTGAAGTTCTCGCTCTCGGCGCTGCCCTCGTCGGCGCGATGGTAATCCACGATCCCGCGCCATTCCACCTCGTCGTTGCTATTGAAGCTCAGGCGGCCCATGCCGTTATTCATGCCGACAAGCCAGTAATTGTTTCCATCGGCTCCGCTTCCATAGGCTATCGAGAAAAACTCGTTGTTTGGGATCTGCGGCGAGGGCGGGGGCGAGGCTGTTACCCCAGCCCAATTCCTGCCATCGTCCGTGGAATAAGCCATATCGCCGCCTGCCCCCGCGGCGATAAGCCTGCGGTCGCCGAAAGCGATGGCGTTGATGTTCTGGTTGTTCGCAAACCCGCTGTTCCCGGGCGAGTTGCCGGCTTCAAGCGGATGCCAGCTAGAGCCGTTGTCATGGGTACGCATCATCCTGCCGCCGTTTCCAACGGCGACGAAGTTTTGGCCCCCGGCCCAAGCCACGTCGTTAAGCTGGACGTTGAAGTTATTTGGGGTCGTTCGCCGTACCCAGGATCCTAGGCCGGAGCCCGCGCTGCTCGATACCCTGCCGTTATCCCCCACGGCTATCACGTAGCCGGTTTGTTCCGAGGCGGCCTTCCCGTAGGCTAGGCCGCGAACCCTTTGACCGGAATCGAAGCCGCTGTCGGCGGCGCCCGTGCCAGGCCCGAAGGTTGTAACATCGCCGAACGTGCCATCGGGATTTATCCGGAGGCTTGCGATGTTGCCCCCGCTCCCGCCGATGACGAAGATGTCGTCCGCTGTGTAGGTTATGGCCTCGATGCCAAAGGTAATTCCGGCCTGACTTTGGTTAGTCCAATCCTTGCCGTCCTGGGAAACAAGTATCCTGCCTCCATCCCCCACGGCGACGAACCAGCCGCTGCCATAGGCGAGGCCGCGCGGGAGCTGGGTGCTGCTAAACTCGCTCGAAACGCCCGTATCCCATACCATTGCGGGCCTCGGAATCCACCTTGCATAGATAGTGATCTCGTCAACGCCTTCGTCCGGCATTATTTGTTGGGTGCTGAAGGGAAAAGAAGCGGCGCCTTCTGTCGGATGCGCATACCAGCTGTGGAAGCTATAGCCGGGTTCCCTCTGCGGATCGGTCGACGGGCGAGTTGCTTGTGCGCCCCAGTCTATCGTTTGTTCTAGGGGGGCATTCGTGATCGGGCTCTTGTGCGCCTCCCCGATGGGGTCATCGAAGGGGTTTACGTTGAATTTTACGGTTATTTGCCGGATGGTCCACCTTGCCCAGATTGTGGTGTCCTGCGTTATGGGGACGGTTTCGAAGCCGAAGGGCTCGCCGTCCTCTGACTCCGTGTACCAGCCGGCGAAGTCATAGCCGGTCCTGCTTGGATCATTCGGCTCTTGCACGGTCCCCTCATCCGGCACCTGCTTGGGGTCCGTCGATTCGTCGCCGTTCCCTTGGCCCAGATCGAAGGTTACCGTATGCTGCCACCTTGCCCAGATTGTGATGTTTTGCGTTATGGGGACGGCTTCGAAGTTGAACACGACGCCGCCGGTTTGCTGAGTGTACCAGCCGATGAAGGAGTAGGCGCCGGTGGTCGGGTCAACCTCCGGCCTCAGAGCGAATTCGCCGGTCAGCACCTGACGGGTTCTCTGCCAACCGCCGGGGACAATTCCGCCGAGCAGCTCGAAAGTTACCGTATGATTGGTAAGCCACCTGGCGTGAAGGGTCATATTCTCGTTTACCGGATCATTGTCGACGTCGAAGCGATCGGCCTCGGTCCAACTCGTGGTCTTGAACCACCCGTCGAAGCGATCCGTGCCTTTAGTTGGCTCGTCAAAGGGGGCCAGCTTTTCGCCCGCCAGCACCTTCTGCCCATCGATTTTGGTGCCGTCGTAGGTCTCGAAAAATACGTCGTATTCGGTTACGGGATCTGGCTTGTTTTCCGTGG
>Ga0131853_10024665_pt1 | contig 10843 bp, 7 predicted proteins | sample TergutLab28metaG_FD_92764 | JGI IMG/M metagenome (GOLD analysis project Ga0131853, IMG submission 92764) | Labiotermes labralis P1 segment gut microbial communities from Petit-Saut dam, French Guiana - Lab288 P1 (version 2) (version 2) | ecosystem: Host-associated > Arthropoda: Insects >... | reverse complement strand
TCCTCAGTCTACCCATTTTTCACTCTGTATAACCTAACCCCATCCTCAGTCTACTCACTGTTTTCCTAAAGACAGGCTCAGCTAATTCTAAAATCGTTGCTATCCACATACCAAATATGACGCTTTTACAACAGTCTAAACAACTACGGCAGTGAAATCTGTCACTTTACGGTCTGTCTGATCACAGATGTAAGTATAACAGTTTTAAATGTTTTAAAAACTTGCCAGAAACGGAACTTTTGAGAAAGGTGAAACAGGTCGTTTGCCCCCCTTGTGTGCAGCGTGGAGCCTGCTGCTCGGTTTTATCTTTATCAAGTTGGAGTGACTCCTAATCCTAAAACATGTTTGTCTGAGCTTATCTTCGTTTTGGTCTTTTCACCCAGAATATGAGCCTCATATTTTATATAATTTCTTGTCTGTCTTCAGTTCATTCTGCATGTCCTATTTCATGCAAACATGAACAGAATAAACGGGATATTATACATTGCGGAATACAAACCATGAACTTTTTCAAAGTGGCTGAGCATACAAAAACTTCCATATCACAAACACGGAGCATCACAAATGGAAATACGGGTTTGCATGAAACATATCTCGAGTCACATCTGGTCAGGATAGCTCAGCTAGTACAACGAAGTTTATCCCCATTCCCAATCAAACACCACTTCGAAACGTAACAGTTAAATAGAACTGTAAGAGTTCTCAAAATCGGTATTAGATTGGTCGGTGTTGTCAGCTGCATGCTGTGACCAATTAACTCAATAATATCCTTAGTAAATAGCAGTTCACCCCATAATATGCCATGAAGACAAACAAGGGGGAGAAACAGTTTAGCTTTACTCTTTCTTTAACCTCGGCCCTAGATGGATGGTTGGTGATTAACGTCACACCCTGGTAGTTTTACCATTGGCGTTGACCCAGTACCGTTGTACGGGAGGCTGGATAGGCCTCAGGACCAGTCTGGAAGTGTGCGGAAATTCTCGCCTCCACCAGGATTGGATTCCCGGGCCGTCCAGCCCGTAGCGCGTCGCTATTCCAAATTATCCATTCGTTAAGCACTTCCACATAAATGTGTGTTTGTTAAACCTCAGATTATTACACCACTCATTCCTTTACACAGTATTTAATTCATTATCCATTAACCCTTCAATGCAGTACATGGACAGACATTTCATTCTTAATTGCTGTAGACCTCGGTACAATGAACCGGCCTTTAATTCTTCACATGCTTCTTTAATTTATAATGAATGTATAACTCGTCGTCCTTGACAGTACTTGGAATTTAAACCCAGGCACAATTGAAGGGTTTAATCGTCTGAACATCATCAGTGAACAACAGACGATAATGATGTTTGTGTTTGTGTTCTTAGTGCAGCACCACAGTATGAGCCATAGATCCACGTGTTATTAGCCTCGGCGGGATGTCAGCTCATATTGCGATCTGTTTATCTCTGCAGAAAGGGTCCGGTACATGCATGGGGTGCGACTTTGAGTGACTCTCAGACACGACCTGGCTCATTTGCAGAAGAGGAAATTTTACCCTTGCCAGAAATCGAACCCCGCTTCTCTGGTAACTCATTTTATATCCTATTCTTTACAATGATTTGTTATTCCGGTTCCTGTATTGGAAGCTATTTGTTTTACCGTATTCATTACAGGACTGAGAACGAATCAAATAATTGTACTTCGGGTTGCAGGTTGAAATTAGCGTCATTTGTAAACCATTCAACAGTCAGTATATTGTATTGTCGTCCCTGTCACGCTGCTTGTTCCCTTTAATGTACTTCAGTTTGTATCAGCTTCGTGATTAATGCACGAATTCAGAACACAATGACCATGAGTGCAGTACAGACACAAGGCTTTAACGTAGATCAGTTTGGCCACGAAGTAAAGGGGTGAATTGCATCTATCGCAACGAAGTGTATGTCACATTGTTGCGTAATATTAATGCTACATATTTCGGTTTAAATACAAAAATCCATCTTCAGGCGAGATTAAAGCACCGAATGATTACGTAAAAGACAAAACATTGTTCGTACTGATATATACGATAGAGTACAGTGGGGTATGCTACAACGAACAGATGTATGAATAAAATCGGGATGTTACAACTAACACATGCTCAAACGAACGCGGAGGAATACTATCGGCCGACGTAGCACGCGCGTGCGCATGACGTGTTGGACCTTCCTGCTTTGATTAGAGCGTCAGTCATCATCATTATTATCGTTTATAAGGTTCAGCTGTCAGTTTAGCTCAGTTATCTGCTTATTTTACAGGGTATAAAAGTTAAATAAATTGATTTAATGCTATTTCTACACTTATTTTTTATTTTTATTGCATTTTTCCTGTGTAAACGGCTGCGTTGTATGGTAACTTTGCTCTAGGCTGTGGGGCCGGAACGGATTACTCCTAAATACATATATTTCAATGTATGCTAGAACGAACAAGTGCTATAACGAAGGAGGTTCTAGATCCAATTGCGTTCGTTCTAGCATACCCCACTGTTTAGGGTTGAGTTATATAACATTATAACCCAGAACTCATTTCATCGCTTTACTCTTGAGTGCCTTCATTACAAAGTATTGTCTCCCATAAATGTTTTTATTACCTTCAGTTTGGGCGTTTGTGTATTCGGAAACGAAACATTCTCCAGAACGTCTCAACTCGAACTGTATCCTGAATAAAAAGGAAACAAGATTAGAACCGTAGCCATGGGAAGGTCTGAAACTGGACAGTTAGTATGATTATCGGCTTATTGCATCATAATATCGTTTTTACGACTTTGAAAGCAAAAGAAGCCTACTTGTTACAACGTGCTTTAGTCGACGGCTACTGATCGCAGAGGCAAGAGTTCAATTTTACGAAAGTCCAAGTGGGATTTGTAAGGGGCGGATAAATTGGCAATGGGACGGATTTCTCCCGAAACATTTTTCCTCTCTCCTGACGATTATAATTCAACCAACACTCTATATCCGTCTGTCGTCAGACGCTTGTACAATAGGTCGTACTATAAAGGGATTTAGTCTCATCCCATTGCTGCAACTAACAAAATCATATATATTGGCGCTGTATAAACCGCGACGTGAAAATGTTATATATTTCCGTGTTTCATCAGAATGGAGGACATATGTATGTGTATATAGTTATCAGAAAAGAGCTGAATTTTGGTCACTGTCCTGTTACAATGCAGCGTGCTATTGTTGTAGTTACGGATGCGTACACTGTGTGGCGGTGACTGTCGGCTACAGTATGTCTTGATGGCAAAGCTCACACGCCTAAACTTCGGCCGGTATTGCAACATAGAAACTTATCTATAAAATCGTCTCTAAGTAGCAGTGACACCTGTTATTGTGCTGTATTGGAAGTTTTTTTTTTGCAATTCCCTGGAGTACATATTCAGTGAAATGTGAAATAATGAGGGCAAGTGGATTAAAAGTGGATATACATTTTGTAGCAGTGTAACTTAATGAGAGTTGTAATATGTACTGTACTAGCGTACGAGTAGAAGGGGTAACTGTGGAAATCGTATCTAGATATGGGATGTGTTAAATTATTTTCCGCTTTAATTTTCGGGGTCTAAAAAAGAAACACTAATTGTGATATGAGACTCGGGTAGTATATCCTGAATGATGTGAAGTAAAACAAATACCAGGTAACGACAATTATAAGTCGATATTATGTAAAGAAGTACTAAAGGGATTTCCCGTTTTAAGGTTCTCACAGTTCTCTGGTGAGGTGTGCAGACCCTGTGTTTTGCTTCGGTCCTACTGACATTTCGGAAGAACAAACTGCCTTCATCTTGAGGGATGAGCCTTGAAGATGAAGGCAGTTTGTTCTTCCGAAATGTTGGTAAGTATGTTCCTGACTACAGGGCACCACATCTCAAATAAGAATTATTAAGGAGAACATTTTAGTTCGTATATACTTGCAGCTATTAAACTTCCATTTCGTAACCTTCCAGTCCGATATTAACGTAGCTACTGAAATATGAATGGGGACCGCGGTGGCACAGTGGTTAAGGTGCTGTGCTACGAATCGGAAGGACGCTGTTTCGATCCCAGCTGTTGTCATCCTTCCGATCGCACTATGGCCCTGGGGTCGACTCAGCCTCTAGCAGAAATGAGTACCAGGAGCATTTCCTGGGGTAAAGGCGGCCGGTGCGTAAGGCTGACAACCTACCACCATCCTGTGCCGTTGTTGTGAAATCTGTGAACCTTAACTTCCTGGAACTATCTTGACCACTCCAGGCTTGTAACGGGACTGCTTTACCTTTACATTTACTAAAATATGAATAAATGTAATACGATACGTCTTACCGTTTGACTGTTACGTGGAAGACAGGAAAGGCAATGAGAGCAATTGACAGCAGGGTGCTGAGGAAGTTATTTTGAGCTAGAAGGGAGGATGTAACAGATGAGTTGGTAACTTGTGTATAGTGAAGGACGTAAGATTTTGTACAATCCATATGGTGTTAATACAGTGATCAAATGAAAGTTACGGGGTTGGGTAGGGCATCTAGCAAGCATAGAACAAAAATAAGATGTGCACAAAAAATTGCCTGATGCTGTATGTTATTGTGTTGGTGATCATGAAGCATACGCTCTTGCAGGTTACGACGCCGTGTAGTCTGATAACAAATTTCAAATTTCTATACGAAAATATATGTTGGAAAGCCAGATTGGCGAAGACTTCTGTGTTGTTGTAAGCATTTAGGGTGGAATAATATTAAAATGGATTGTAAGGAAAGAGGATGTTAGTGAATAGATTAGATTGAAGTTGTTCCGGAAAGGGCACTGTGGTGGAGAGAATGAACTTCCGGATATTTAAAAAGTGGATAATTTCTTTTCCTCTCGTCTGAATAAGGGTACGTTTTCATGAATAAAATAGTCCCATAAACTGTTACAAGGTAGCTTGGATTAGCGGTAGCTGGGAGGTGTCAGCTGTGTTCTGGCCAAGTCGTTGTCTTTGTTCCGCTTTTCGTTTGACTGTACAAATCTCTGAGTTAATAGAAAGTCAAAGCACTTCTGTGGTGGTAACATTTATTAGCTACATAAAACACATTCCGCTGGCGCATGTAGTGTTTGTGACTTCGAATCCTAGCATTCAACTCGGTAATGTTTGAAAATTTATTTTCTTCCTCACAGAAAATTCACTGCATCTCAGTTACTAACATCAACCGGGTAATGCTAAGTCAAAAAATAACCGCTGTTTGTTGTGAGATTCGTCAGAGAACTGTACAACCGTGTTCTTTGTACAAAGGAGAGATTTTAGTATTAAAGCAGATGGTGAATTCAATAACCACCGTGGGGTATTTCAGTCCAGGCTAAGAACATGTATCCTATATTCGTTACTGACTGAATGTAATAGTGGCACTATAAAAAATATTGCCCATTTGGAGTTAATACTACGATTGAGCCCAAACTTTTACCAACTACATTCGATAACACAGGCACAGTTGTAGTTTGAAATATACCCCGCTAAATGACGATAGTGTCATTATTGTGGAAAGTAGTTTGTATGTAGTATTTAACTCTATCGTGGTATTGACTCCAAGTGGGCAATTTTTTAGTTGTGCCACTATTGCATACAGTGAGCGATGTGGTTGAAATAAATTGCACCATTTTTCCTTTGTAATTTATAATTTTTTATTTCTTTTTTGTGAATTGCTGGTTGCTGTGAAGTATGGGAAGAAACTGAGCGTCAGAAAACTCAGCAATTACAGTATTAACCTTAGTACAGAGTACAGTAAGCGAAATAGTCTTCGGACGAATAATCCCCGATTTCCGAATGAATGCTTCCAGATACCTACTGTTTGTCTTTCTAATAAGTGTAACACATAGACAAATATAAGTACGGAGCTTTGTTGGAAAGACCAGGGCAGGGGGAAATTGTAATATCCGGAGAGTAACTAAGGCGATGGCTCTTTATTTACCACAAATCGCATACCGAATAATCAGACATCGAAAGAGCATCCGCAGTGAAAAGCCAGCAGCTAACTCTTAGGCCATACCAATCAACACCATAATAAGATAGGCAGTGTATGTGTATAATGTAACATTGCGGCGCGTTCGCGTAACCACTGTTACGCTGCTTGCGAACTATAAAATATTTTGTATTGCTGTCAGCAATAAAAGTTTCTTAGGTGTTCATGTGAAGCGGCCGATAGTTTTGCCCGATTTTTAAAAAAAATTTGATTTACGGGACAGATTTTCATGAAGTCTTCAATATCAAATTTCACGAAAGTCCTTAGAGTGAGAATCGCTCTGATATATGCAGATAGATGAACAAGAGAGCAGACGGACAGAACGAAGCCAATGGAAGACCTTAGCTATTTATGCGAAACCGCGTGAAAGTTAGAGTTTTGTACTTACGTTAGAAAAACGAAATACCACTTAATGCTGTATAGAGAAATAGTTATATATATTTTAAAATCCTGCGTAAAACGTAAGTACACTTTGTGGACAAAGTACAGAATTTGCAGTGTTCCAGGCTGTACAGGTAGGCCTAGGTCATAACTCTGGTTACCGTGATAATCATATGCATCGAAAGGAATGCACCCTGGCATAGAGAGAGCAAATGTTCCATTATCTGCTTCTTTTGCAAGAGATGTAGAAAGACATAAGTTGGATGTTGCAGAACGATGTACAGTATGTACATAAAGTTCTTGTGCGAATTTAAACTTCAATAAATTTAAATATGCACACGATAGAAGCAGACTGTAAACGCCATGTTAAAATCTTTGTAAATAACCAACTTGACGCACAATTATTTTTCTTATATTTGTTTATTCGAGTTCTCTACATGTTTCGAGCAACCAAGTGCTCATCATCAGGAGAGTCAATTATATAAATACAACCTCTGGTATATGTCAATCTATGTAGGTGACCATGTGGTATGCAGGTTTGGATGGAACTATTATACTATTGAGTTTCATAGAATTACGTAAGATAAATGACCGCCAAAATATTTTAACCTTACATGTTCAATGAATAATTAAAAGTTAAATCACACACACTTACAAAGCATAATGACAGCCAAACAAAACGGACTATTACCAATACGTGTCGGCAAATGCCAGCATTTACCGACATGGTTTGGTAAAAGCCCGAAATGGAAGCGTTTCCAAGCATTTTTCGGATTTTTACCATCTCACTCTGGTAAATGCTAGGATTTATTGGTAAAACCTAGGTTTTACCAATCTTCGGGCTTCTACAGTAACAGATGCATGCCGCACCGATTGTTGTGAACTACTTCAGGCGCTTGTTGCATTACAGTCACAGTTTCCTCGTTGCTTCGAGGTCTTTCGGATCGTCGTTTATCATTACCGGACCCAGTTTCTTTTAACTTTTTCATCCAGTTGTTAACTAAAGTCCATTATGAGGCATCTTTCCCATAATGAGCAGTTTATCACCTTTACACAGCTGTTCCGGATTTCAGTTACGCAGCCACAACACAGCTAACATTTCTTCTACTGTCGCCATTTTCAATTACTACTCGGTTGGAGGATCTGAAATGAGATTAACTTCCAGGAATTTAAAATTGGCAACGCCATTACGTAAACAAACTGTAAGAACTGAGCTTTTCTATACCGTTAATTTTGTGCTTGTATACTGTGTAAATTCGAAGTTATTTAAAATTTAAAGTTGCACAAGGACTTCATGTACCCCCTACATTATCAGGAACATGTTATAGATTAAAGAATATTACACATTGAATAATATTAAAAATATGAAATAATTATCGCAATATTTACAATTTTACACCAGACCAGTTCGGCATATTGTTCTAAATTTATGGAATGTTGTAAGTTGTGCATTGCAAAATGATATTAAATTACTGTAAATGATCTTAAGCGTGGTATTAATTATGTACAAGAATGAATGAACAGTAATTTGACAGCGTGCAGTTGGTAATACTGGGTAAAGTACAGTATAGTTATTTATTAAGGATATCAATAGCTCTGATTGTTTGCGTCGAATTGATTATTAATAAAAGCAGAATGGATTGCAAAAAATATGGAAGGTAACGGCAGTGGCCTCTTTTGAAGTAAAGGCGGTTCAACTGAGAAACGTTTGGAGATGCCGGGCAGAATATCGGGTCTCCAACTCGAGATTTGAAACCGGTCCTTCTGAATACCAAACACAACTGCAGACCACAGAGCCATGAAGTGTGACGGTGTAATATACTAGAACACACCTTCAATATGGCACACGAAGGATAAAGATCCTGTACTTAAAATTAAGTTTCATATTATTTGTTTAATGCCGGTCCCAGTGGCCGCTCGCCTGCTGAGATCGTGGGTTCGAATCCCACCGGGGGCATGCATGTTTGTCTGTTGTGAGAGTTTTGTGTTGTCAGGTATAGGTCTCTTCGACGGGCTGATCTCCCGTCCAGAGGAGTACTACCGAGTATGGTACGTCGTTGTGTTTGATCCAGAAACCTTAAGAATGAGGGGGCCATGGCCCGCGTTGGGCCGCAGCGCCACAGGAAAAAAAATATATATGTTTAATAGCTACTTTTGGTGCAGCGTAAACATCGATCGGCACTTTGTTTGGAGAACCATTCTGTCCGAAGGCCCGCCCTTTTGACCAGTCCACTGTAGCTCTGCCGCTTATTGTTTGGGAGCTACTGACATAAAGCACCTGTTGATTCGAAAAAACGAGACCGTTGTTAGAACTAAACCACCGTTTTGAAATAGAGGTTAAATAGCAAATGTATTTTGGAAAGCAACATTGATGAAGTGTAAAAAAATAGGAAAATTGGTAAAGTTATTTAGAAAATAAGGGAAATTTCATCCATGTGGATGAGAGTTGGCTAAACAATGAATGAACACCATTCGCTTTACAACATTAAAATTGGTAAGTTTTTTTGAATAGAAAATGGATGCTACCCTAAAAATGGAGGGGACAGTTTGCTACCACACTAAACGACTTTACAGCTCAAACATCGTATAAAACTTTTCCTTATTTGCAGCAAGTTTATTTATCTTTTATGCAGTAGTCATAAAACTGCGATGTGTTTGCCATAAGTGTCACATTCGTTCAGTGCACAAAAGTACAAAAGTCAAGGCCACAGATCCGAGTTTTGGCGCAACGGAGTGTGAAAATTGGTCATATTTCTGGAAGAATGACGGTTCAGTTTGACAATAACTGTACGGATCAGACAAGAGTGTAGAGATGGGTGGAAAGATTCGTGGGTAGGCGGACGAGGGTTGAAGCGCGCTGTGGAGGGCTAATGCCACTAAATTGTGTTGAGTTTAAGAGAACAAACACATCTGCGCATGCGGGAGAATAGAATATCTGCATCACCTTTATCCTAACGCGGTGGGGATTAAAATTTTTATCCCATGTTTTATGCAAAAGATAGAATTTTGAAATTAGGGCATTTTGTGGGAAATAAAAGAGAGTTTTTTTGCAGCATGTATTAAAAATGCTATAGTTTTCCATATTACCCAAACACGTAACATGAAATTCTAGGGTTTTTTTCCTACGTGCGTTTTCTTAAACAAACGTAGGTCTTTAAATTGCTAATGATTAAATTGTATCCGAAGTGAGCATTGTTGATGGGAAGGAAGAAAGCAAGAATTTCTGAATATCTAACAGAAAAAAATTAAGTAGTTTGATTCATGCAAATTACGGATCACGCAACAAATACATTAAGAGGCAGAACTTTGACGTTGTACGGCCTACCGCCGATATAGCACCACCCTCAAATAGCGAACATGAAAGACTGTGAGCTTGTGAGCAGAAATATGCTATTTTACAGAATTTAGATTTGCCTCCACCATCGATATATCGCCTCGCACGCGATGAACTGAGAGTGGCTCCATATCGGATGTGTACTCTGTGAGATATATATGAACTAGCCTGAGGGTAGGTAGGTAAGAAATTAAGCAGATGGAATTAGGAAATAAAATCATTCATGTGTTAAACTATACTGTAAAGAGGATTAGAATCGAATCAAAAAATTCTAAGCAGTATAAATACACTTCGGTATAACAGCCATATTTGACGGATGTGGCATTAGCGGTAAACTGTAGTCTACATTACATAGGAGTTGGTAGTTGTGTGTTGGGTGCGCGATAGGAAACGGGAAGTTTGTAGAAAGTTGCTGGTTTTGACGTTTACACATCGGTGTAGTGTTGAATTCCGTTATTATGATGTATGACACTGTTTCTCCAGATAAACTCTTCCCTTTACGAAGATGCATATTGCCACTACATTCAGGAGTCTGGGTGTCTGCTGTGCATAATGAGTTTTCTTGTGGCGGGCATTATCTCGGTACAGCAATTCTTGGTTTTTTCCTGTGTTTAATTTTTAGGTGTTTCCTCATTTCCAACTCGTTACTACACACTTCTTACGCCACCGTACCAATTTAAATTCATCAAAACAAAACGCCTTTCTTGAAATAACAGAGAATTGTATTTCAGAATTACGAATTTCACCACTAGCCGCAATAAGAAGACACCGCGTCTCCTGTCTGAATCGCTAGTTATCATCATCGTTCTAAAGTTTGTACTCTTGCCATAATATTATCAGAAGGACGAGTTGCGAATTCTGGAAAGTATTTTAGCAAAGTGCTATACTTTCTTTCTACTCGAAACGTGTCCGTAATATCTCTTCTGACTTTCTTGCAACAGAAACTCTTCTGTTAAGTCTGTCACACACACACACTCACTCACACACACACACACACACACACACACCACACACACCACACACACCCACTCACTCACACACACACACACACACACATACCCCCCACACACCACACACACACACACACACACTCACTCACACACACACACACACACACCCCACACACACACCCACTCACACAC
>Ga0131853_10024664_pt1 | contig 10843 bp, 9 predicted proteins | sample TergutLab28metaG_FD_92764 | JGI IMG/M metagenome (GOLD analysis project Ga0131853, IMG submission 92764) | Labiotermes labralis P1 segment gut microbial communities from Petit-Saut dam, French Guiana - Lab288 P1 (version 2) (version 2) | ecosystem: Host-associated > Arthropoda: Insects >... | reverse complement strand
GGCATTATGAATATTAGTCAACATGCATACGTCTTTCTTGTCCCGCCACAGTATTGCCGTCAAGTCAGCCCTGGTTCTGACGCGAATGTCTCCCCTTTTCAATCTTGTTGTCTTCGGTTTTAGGTCTTGTGGCATGCCTTTCCTGTTCGGCCTCTCAGTACCACTACAGTAAATCTGTCTCTTCACCAAATCATCAAATAATTCAGGGTAAGAAAAGAAATTGTCCATGTATAATTTGTGGCCACGACCTTCTACCTTCCTCGTTAGTTCTGTCACTGTCGCATGGGTAAATGTCACGTGCTGTGCTGTCAGCTCTCTGTCATTCCCCAGGTATAATTTCATGTCATACGTGTATCCAATCGATGCCGAAACGCTTGCGTCTTCTTGGTATGAATTGTTTGAAAATCACCCTCCCTTTGAAAGGAACAATATCTTCGTCAATAGCCAGATTTTCGGAAGGGTTGTAAAATTTGGAAAATGTGTTATTTAGAATTTCAAACAGGTCTCGTATCTTCCATAATCTGTCAAAAGTTCCGTCTGTCCTATCAGGTTCATTCCTGTTATCAGTAAAATGTAAGTAACGAAGGATGTGAAGGTATCTGTCTCAGTTCATCATGGTGCCGTAGAAAGGTGTGTATAGCTGATCCAATGTTGACCAGTAGTCTGTTAGTTTGTCTCTTACACAATGTTCCATCTGTATTGTCAGTGCCAGAAACCCAAACATTTCGGCTTCAGTAACGTCAGGTACAGGACAGGGTCCATCGTCAAGTCCGTCTATGTAATCTTGATAGTATCGGTTAGTCTCCAACACCAACAGATCGATAATTTCTGCAAAATATTAAAGTTAATCTTTAAGTGGCCTCGAGCCGTCATTTATGTGGGACGCTTCGTTGTCCTTCTTTTCGTTGGGGCCCCCTTTATATGTGTGAGCTACACTGCTCTGAGGGCAAGAGGGGCATGTCCTTTGTAGGGTTACTGCCTGTCGAGTCTGTTCCCCTGGCCAAATATCAACACCTTCTTCTTCGTCAGAGGCAGTGGACGAAATTGTACTGCTGGATTTAGGACTACTGGCTGTTTGGCGGTAAGGTTGAGTATGCGATACCCCTGGCACACCATCAAGACCACCCTCAACTGAACTAGCGTCGCTTGATACTGTCGCGTCACTTCTATCAGTGTCAAGAAATGTTGAGCTATTTCGCTGGACTGTATACATCTTCGCCTTTTGCTTGGCTGTCTCATTTTACAACACACACACTCACGCACGATCAAGTGGTTACTCGTTATGAAAAAATTTCTCTCTTCAAAACTGAGTCTGCGACTCAGCCAGAAGTGTGAAAAAAAGACGCATTGGGTCTTTCTATAATTGTGTTTATTGTAGCCTGTCACCATGTCGCTATAACCCATGTAGTGTTTAGTCGCATACTCCAGACAATAAAGGAAGTCATTCATTAGCCAAACGAATGGAGAAAAAAAAGAAATATATAGTCGCCACTACAAACTTACTGCCTGTGTACAAACAGCCTCATATAAAAAATAGATACATGTGGTTTTCTCTCATCCAGTAGATCAGTTGGAGCATGACTGGAAAAACTTCTAGTGTGGTGCTAAAAATGAGTGAAATCTTCCTAAATATGTTGAGCGCGAAATATTTAAATGCTGAGGCTGTGGCTGTTCTAGAGGGTAGGACGGTCGTGCCTTGAGGGAGCGCGGAGCTATTTAAATGCCGTCCTAAACGGTAGGACGCACGAGCTGTAAAGGTTAAGAATGCACTTGCTTATGCTATTCACAAGTTCCTTGTTACAGGTAGAGATTATAGCCTTGCGCGGTTTCGGTTCGGCCGTCCTGAGTACGTGATGGGCGTGATAATTCGATTTCACTCGCTTCATTACTTATCGGCGAATAGACGATGATCTCTTCTCTCGGGAATATATCAGGTTCGAAAACGCAGGCGATCAACTGTATCCTGTGACAGATCTAGTAGTAGGTACCCGTGGGGTCGTTGAGTCGCGTCCACGTAGGCCATGTAGAGACTAGCACAGTTTTCGGGTTAAACTTGAATGGCCAAAAAATGAACTGATTCTTATCCCTGACGTTTTTCAATAGAACCAGATATTTCGCGTTTAGAGAAATGTCCCTACAATAACGACCTTGGTGAAAGAGGTTCTGTGTGATCAGAATCACGCTGTTTTTTCTGTGGTGGCTGCCGTTCGTAAACAGGTCACACACTTGCTTGGAATAGACGTCGTTCAACAGATCGTCGAGGATCACGAGGCACGGCCTGCCGCGAGCGTTTTCAAAATCTGTCGGAACGCCCTCGTTAAAATGTACGTCACTCTTTGGCAGTTGTATGGGCGACGGAACTGCGGTCTTCTCGCTATAGCACCAGATCACCCCGCCGTCGAAATACCGTTCCGTACACAGGGCGTCGAGATTCTGCAGGAACCGCACGCAGAACGACGACTTGCCACATCCGCTAGGTCCACTTATTATGCACGTGAACGAATGCTTACAATTAAGGCAATCACTCATGGATAGGCAGCCTATAATGGAACACTTCTCCCCAAGGAAACCCTCCTATTTTTACCCGAACGGGACGGACTTGTGATCACCTAACCACCGCCGCTTGAAAAATGAAATCCTATAGGATTTGTCTTCCGGTTCTGTGACTATTGAGACTAATACTGCTGCCTTACTCTTCCGTTTAATTTTCTTCTCTGTGTGGACATTTACTACGGTTTGGGGTTCGTCCCCCCGACTTCAAAATCATGTCCTTGATACGTTCAAAATTAACTAATTAAGATGCATTTTAATTTAGAGTTATGCCCCTCACTTTACATACTGTTTTTTCGCATGTTTCGCTGGTCATAACCCTGTACGCGTAGTTTATGTGTCCCCCACTCACAAGTTCAGATATAAATTCAAAGGGGCGCAATTCGGAAGTCATGTCCCCCAATTTGTCGCCCGTTTCAATCAGCGCGGTTTCATCCCGCGGCTGAATGTATATCACCGAGTCTGTATCGCAATAAATGGCATTTTCTCGCAGCCTGTCTAGATAGCGATACAGATGAATCCTCGCCCCTGCAGTGACGTAAGCGCCTATGACCTCATTGGTATGACGCAAATTTGTCACGTCTTACTCTGCCCCACGCTTCCACGAGAGCCAGACTACGTCATCGCGAGCAAAAACGAGGTTCATCACCTCGATGCCGGGCGTAGCCAAAACCATACAGTTCTTTGGGTTCGGTGATTATCTTAGATATAGTCCGATTGTTCCGCTCCGTCAACTTTCCCCACATCGAGTTGGGGCAGAGTTTGGCCAGACCCCGTTTCGCGGCGTAAAACCTGATATACTTCCCATCCAATCTTATGCCTTCGCGCTGCCAGAGAGATTCTACATAACGATCCTCGTCCTCGGGGCTTCGAACCCAGCCGGGATAACCGCTAACTTCTGCTTTCAATTTCATGTACGTATTAATGTAGTTCACGAAAAGTCCCCCCTCGCCTGTTTCGGGGTTGTATTGGGTCACCTGATTGTCGTATACCTCATGAATCTCGAGTATCCTATATCATTTTTGCACAGGCAACCTATCTTCATCCATTACCCAGGTACCAGTGAGAGCGCGATCCTCAGCCTCGGTATGCATACATTCCGCACTGGGGGGCGTGAATGCATGTTCTACACTGGCAGAACATGTGTTTACTATTACATCTGTAGGGAAGGACAGGTTGGTATAATTTGTCTGGCGGAACGATCGAACATCTGATCAGACCCTCCATACATAAGCATGCTTCTATGTCCCTACATGCATCGCCCACGTGAATGACTGAATGAAATATGGGGAACTTAATGTACTTGCATATGTATGGGAGGAGACTCATGACATCGACATATTGAATGATTTCATTCTCCCTCGCTTTACGGTAGAGACACATGGCCTCGTTTCGACCACCGTAAAGGGCATCACGGGTACGCAGCGGACTCTGGTGTACTATGGGATGCGTGAGCAGTTCTGGTTTCTGTTTCACATTAACCGACTCGTCAAACTCGCATTCCCATTTGACCTTGACCAGATAACCCGATCGCGTTATCTGCTCCAGGCGCGACATCGTCCGCTCATACCGTTCCGCTAGTGTATCGAAACTCGTGGTGATGACGTCACGCAACGGTTGACACGTTTGGCCTGAAAATAACATCCAAAGAGCTCGTATATTGTTCGAGTCTCAGGGCAGTAACCGTCTACACTAAACTGGGGCAATTCGAGTACCTTGTACTCGCGAACGTGCATTAACTTCAAACCGTCCGTCTCGTCCACATGCAACAGCCGCATCATCGCCTTCTTACTGTAGTTCTTGTTACACGTGCACCCTCCAGTACGTCAAGATTCCCTATTTGTATGATTTCTCGCCGAAACACTCGGCACGCCTGTCTCAAGACCGTAACGTCATCTTGACAGTATTGTTCGAGCACATGCCTGTTGTCGAACAGGGACTCCTGCTTCTCGTACCACTCGAGAAACTCACTCCTCTCCCCTCACCCATTTCATTCACCCCGTAGTACGAGCCGTCTAGAAAGTGCCCTATGAAATCTGGGTTTTCCTGGTTTTTAAAGCAGTGAGGTTACAACGATTTGGCGACCGTTAGACCGAACGGCTCTGGCATCCTGCGCAGAGGGAAGGGAAGGAAGTACATGCTGTCCAAAAACACCAGTTGTTCCATTCTCATAAACACGATTTTGAGAACATTCATAATCAGGTTCGGTTTCCATTTCAATAATATCGCTCTATTCAGGGTGAAGTGAAGGTCGAATGCCTTGGCGTTATGTGCTATAGCGATTATCTTATTGGCCCAAGTGCGTGGTTCTGTTAGGTATGAAAGCAGTTCCCCACGCGATCTTGCCAGAACGAAAGCCTCCTCGTACCACATCGCACGCAATTACATGCGTCTTCCGCGTCCTGGCATCGAGAACAAAACTGCTGCACGCAGACGAGATTGGGTACGTGTAACTTAGCCTCGTCCGCGTACTCGGTATTTTGGCTCGACTCGAAATCATAGAAGACGTACAATAGGTTACCGTAGCGGAGGTAACGTGTCCTTCAGAGATCTCATATAACATGGATGTCCTATTCCTTTGTTCTCCTTACAGGTGTCACAGAAACTTTTGAGACATTCGTGCTTTTCGCGCGTCTCGAGCCATCTGCACGTCTCGCAACATCGCTTACGTTTCGCACATGATTTCCCATTCGATGTGAGCAGCTTGTGGTTCGCGAAACACGCGGAGTTTCTAAAGTGCCTATGGCAGTCGTCGCAGGGGATTCGAAACTCCGCGAATGCGCATGGCGAACTGACAATGCAATCGCTACACGTCTGGTCGCAGACGTGCGCGACGTCGCGTTTACACGCCTTGCTGCATCCTTTACACACTACTTTTTCGCCATGGCACCGGTAAGTTTCGGTATGAAGTGATAATGTCTTTCGACCTTGTCGTAAAGTATATTGAGTCTTTTAGGGGAGTCTACCTGTCCTTCGAACATTATGTCTTCACAGGTCAGACCGCGATAGACGACCTTCTTATACTGCCGAAAGTGTTGCTGGAATCTGACCAATTCGGGGATCCCCGCCCATTTGGACAGAACGATACTTGTAGTCTCGAGTAGTGTTTGGACTACATGACGTATCTTCCTGCCTTGTCGATACGCCTTATAATCAGGATCATTTTCCACCTTCGCAACAGCTATTACTAGAGCAAAGGCTAAATAGTTCTCTTCCGCGTTCACCTCCACTATACTTGTTTTGAGATGAACCATTACGGAGAGCGGTCTGCCCCTAATCTTGTTCGCCCTTTTCCCGAAACCGACAGTCATCCTCACCGAGTGGACGGTTACGACCAGCGCGTCCAAAGCATCGGACCTAGAATTCGACTGGGAGAGTTTTTCGAAAACGCTCAATATCACGTCCGCGGATAGTTGATCTTTCCGTCTGAAACTATTCCGATCGGCTTGTCATTTTGATTCACCTGATTTCGAATCGTTATTCCCACCATGTCGCTATCACCTACATCAAATAATACGTCCTCAAATAGGTCGTTCACAATGGCTTTAAAATATGTTACAGGGTCACTATTGTGCGAAGGAGGTATTAAGCGCGCAGTAGTCTGCCTTCCAACAGCATTGTACCGCCTGTACTGTCTCGTATTCCTGTCAAGTATATTGAATCTGCGAGCCATGTTCTTTCTCTCTCACTCTACAAAAATACACACCTATTTAGTATATACAAACTCTAAATAAAACTAACTTCCCATATTTATATTTAGATTACTTACAATTCTGCCTATGGGGTCCCCACACACTGTTGCTACAGTGTATGAGCGACTCCCATTTATTGCTGACGTATGCTGACGTCATTCTCTTTTTTGTTTCAGAGTTGTGGGCTACACGCGAAAGCTTATCCCTCGACACGCTACATAGATACTTGAGGTAGTTATATTTTTTTTATACATACATCATAAAATTATTTCTGCAAAATGAGCTTTCACTACATGCGGCTTATTTTCTTCCCGCTTTCAGGCAAAAAAAATGGATCTGGCAAAGAAATTTGAGGGTACCATTGCCAGCGCTTTCTGCGCTTCCTTCTATATCAGCTCGTTAATACTAAATAGACCATACCCCATTGTCCGTTACAAACGGATAACAACTAAATTCGGATCTACAGTCCTGCTGTCCATATGGGATATCGATGAAGAATTAGTACAGATATTCCTCCCGAAGCGATAAGCTAGTGTCGTGTCCGATGAGGATATAGCCAAAATTAATTCCAGGTCGATCTACCTAAACCTTGTGTATAAAGGCATGTGTAAAAAGACCAAATCATACTTATTGGCGATAGATTCGTAATGCCTTTAACTTATTTATCTTTGCTGATATCCTCTCCGCACAGACGATCTCAAGGTTCATTCAGTCTATTTGAGACTAAGAAATTCTCGGTGCATGAAGCAAGGAAGTTCACATGGTTGCCACATTTCACTCCCACTAGGAAATACACACTCATTTAAGCTTTGTGGATTTTGTATGTTCAAGTATGTAAAACCAGGAAAAAAATGTATTATTGTACCTCTCGAAACAAGATGAATTCCCGTTCTTCATTTGTAGAGAGACTGAACTTCCGTTCGCTTACATGCCAAGGGCTTGGGCTCAATGTACACAGGTGTTGTGTAACTCGGACCCGTTTGTATTGGAACATGAGCAGCATTACAGGATGATATATGAATTATATTGGGAGGTACGAAGTAGAATTCTATGTGCCAAATCAGTGCCTAAGCTTGTTCGAAAATTTTGGCTTGGCTGATGCATGCAGTTGTTGTTACGAATGAACTTTGTATTTAGGAGATCGGATTGGAAAGGTGTATATTTACACGGGCCCCCGGGTGTCGGAAAATGCACTGTACTTAAGAAATCACTTGTCTTGTGTGGGTTGGGACGATGGTACATGCCAGTCCCCGGGAATTTCTTTCGTGGATCGTTTGTGCGATGTGAGTATGACGACGTGGTGTTTAAATAGTTTAAATTTGACAATTCATTGCAAATGTTTCGTCAAATCAAATATTTACTCGGAGGAAGACGTTTTGGATTTGATCGAACAAACAAGAATTCCAGACTATAAAACTTAAACTACCTGTTACACATGGTATGATCTGGTGGTGGTATAATTTCAAACAATGTCTTATTGTGTAACTTTGAATGTAATATGCATTTTTACAGCAAAACCTTGCATAGTAATTTTCATTTGACTCTACTGGTAAATTAAATGCACAAGTATCGAATTTTACGTAAGCTTTCTTTCATAAAAATAGAAAATTTAAAAAAAAGGATTTTTACTCTATAACTGCGTAAAGAACAAATATACACGTGTGTGTGGGTGTGTGTGTACTTTTAGTGTCCATATACATCCTGAACCTTACATCGAAGTGATAGATCTCTTCCTATTCGTCAGGCATTGCAGTCAGGTGGAGAGAAATCATGTTTGTTCATGTATAGGTTAATAAGATCCTACATTTTATGTAATCGCGTGTTTTTATTTTAAAAAAAAAGAGATGTTTGCAGCGGCAGGATTCGAACCTAGAATCGTTCAATTATGAATCCGGAATCTTACCGATTCAGCCAACTCTTTTCGAGAAACACGCAGTCATATAAAGTGTACTTCAAAACTAACGCCTTGGTTACCGCGCTGACCGCCATATTCTAAAATGACCGACTTACACTTAGACCACTTTTTGTACTTATTACACTCTTGCACTCATTACTAAAAATGACGTGGTCTTCCTTTAGCGCAGGGGCCATGAAGGTATTTCAACAAGAAGGTACGGGGGCACGCATGCTACCAAACTGTACGGCGACATTTTTTTGACTAGAAGACTGTACGGGGACACACGCACAGTCTACCAAATTTTACGGCGGCTTTTTTTATTTTCAAAATGGAGGGCTGTTACACATTTTTTACTACAAGACTTACGGGGGCACACAACCAGACTGCACGGCGGGCGGCGCGGCTTCGAATTTTAAGGGCTTCTGCCCGTTTTTTAACTACCAGATTAAACGGGGGAACGACCCTAATGGCAGCTTTTTACCCAGTTGAAAACCGAAATTTTTCGATAATATTATACACTTATTACACTCTGGCATTCACTGCAACTTAGATCATTCTCGGTCCATACTCCACAAGTCACGTGACGGCTTTTGACCGTTCTTTTTGGGAATACCAGACTGCACGGGGCACATTACCAAACAACACGGCGGCGGCTTCGAATAAGGGGGCTTCTGCCCATTTTGTTCGACTACCAGACTGCACGGGTGCTACCACCCCGATGATGGCTGCTTTTTTCCCCGCCGAAAACCGATCATTTTCAATATAATTATTATTATTCACTTATTACACTCTTGCATTCACTGCGACTCAGACCACTCTTGCTCCATACTCCACAAGTCACGTGACTGCTTTCGACCAATTTTTTCCCCAACTACCGGAATATACGGTGGCAAATTACGAGACTACATAGTGGCTTTTTTTCCAAATTTGGTTGCTTCTGCCCATTTTTCTGACTACCTGACTGCACGGGGTCTACCATCCTGATATTGGCAGCATTGTTCCCCGTTTAAAACCGATCATTTTCAACAATATTTTTGTACTTATTACACTCTTACACTAACTTCTACTGAGACTACTCTTGCACCATACTCCAAAAGTCACGTGATACAGACACGTGATCTTCATTAGCGTAGAGGGCGATGGAGGTACAGCTACCAAACCTTACGGGGGCACATAGCCAAACTCTACGGCGGCAACCATCCTGAAGATGGCAGGAAAAATCTATTCGAAAGCCGATCCTTATTAATAATATGGGCCAAACCCAACCCGTTTACTACTCACGTCTCACCTCCACCTAGTGCCGAAGTTAAGTATGAGTGGAGTTATAACTCCATTCCCTCACATAACTCCATATGGATTGGGCAGCACACCCTTACCTTCACCTAATTAAATTCTAGATTTGCCTGCACTTGGGAGGAAAGAAAACCGATTATGCTGATTAAAATTTTCGTGATTTTCTTAATTTCTTCCGCTAAGTGCCAGAATATTGCCTCTAAACCACGCCCTATGTGTCCACATTCTTTCCAATTCTTTATTCGTTTATCATCAAACAATTCGACGCTATATATATATATATATATATATATATATATATAAACAATGACATTCATTAAATCACAAATAAATATATCAATATGAAACAATTACATATTTTTCAGCGGTATGGAAATCCAGAAGAAATGAATGTTTTGGAAATACAGTCAAACGTCGGTTCACGAACGCCTCTGATCATGAACAATTCGGTTTACGAACAAATTTTCCGAACACAAATCGTCTCGGATGACGTACTGTGTCTCGAGTTACGAACACGCAAGCCGTCAACATCGTGGAGCGATTAGCTGGGAATATCAGCTTCCGTAGTATTCGTAGAAGAATGATCTAGCGGATAAATACCCCGAGTCAGCAACACCGATCTACGAGAGAGTCAGTTGCTGTGCAGCTTTCGTTCACTCGAATTCACTGTGGCTTCTTTTTAAATAGGACACCATGGGGCCAAAGAAAGGCAATGATACGGTAAAACTAAATTAAGTTTCCGTCTATATTTGATCTGCTTAGTGTTGTGTTTATCTTTTTTTGTGATAGATTTAATGGTTGCCACTGATTTTGTGTTAAGAACTTGTGCACAAAGTGCAGTTGTAAAAGTTTAAATAAGCAATCATCTGGGGTCCAGGAACGGATTAAACCATTTTACATTAATTCCTATGGGGAAAATAGTTTCGGTTTAAGAACGACCTTCAGGAACGAATTAAGTTTGTGAACCGAAGTTTGACTTTAATTTGAAGTGAGATCTTTGGTCTTCTGGGATGCTACGCAGCGTGCGGTGGTTTTTACCGACGTTTCGGGACAAACTAACGGCCTCATCTTTAAGGGTCTATCAGTCCACAAAAGACTAGAATTCTCTACCCTTACAGATGGGACTAGTAGGTTGTCCCGAATATTCGGTAGCTACTAATAAGCTCTGCGCAACACCTCAGAAGAGCGTAGATATCTTTTACACCGCGTACATATCTTGATTTCTAAAGTTTCCTTAATCGATGAATGCTAAAATTTACTGTTCTTCAAACTTCTGCCAGTTGACTGGTGAAATAGATGTGTCGGTGTTATTAAACCAGCTGCAATCGCGAAGAAAGGACACCCCTGCCCGATTGGCCACACCACTCGTCCCCTAGATGCTCAGCTCCTCGACTACAATGCAGGATTTGTT
>Ga0131853_10024660_pt1 | contig 10846 bp, 9 predicted proteins | sample TergutLab28metaG_FD_92764 | JGI IMG/M metagenome (GOLD analysis project Ga0131853, IMG submission 92764) | Labiotermes labralis P1 segment gut microbial communities from Petit-Saut dam, French Guiana - Lab288 P1 (version 2) (version 2) | ecosystem: Host-associated > Arthropoda: Insects >... | reverse complement strand
TCTATTTCGGACGATTTTCCGCCACTCTTCGTTAATTCCTCCTAGCGTACCGTATGGGTATGCGTCGTCGGAATTGTCTCGATTGGCGAAAAATCGCCTCGAAAAGCTCTCCATAAATTTCCTATATACACCCTCTAGTTATAGTAATGATTTCACCAGATTATATCATTCAGGTTTTATAGCCGCAACCACTCCCTGTAAACACCTTCTCGCATGAGCGCTTAAAATTCATTTCGCTATGTTGTGGGGAAATGATATAATAGATAGATTGAGGAGGTACACTATGCAGAAATTTAAACAACTACTTTCGACCATCGATATGACCCAGGGGAAACCATGGGAAAAATTAGTGATATTTACGATCCCTTTGCTGGTAGGCAATCTCTTTCAGCAAATGTACAGCACCGCAGATGCGATTTTTTTAGGACGGTTTGTAGGGGATAATGCGCTGGCGGCAGTAGGAAGTTCCATGCCTATATTTTTCCTGATCATGGTGCTGCTTATGGGTGTGTCTATCGGGGCCGGTATTATGGTTTCGCAATATTTTGGGGCTAAAAGTCGAGAAGATCTTTCTTACACCATTGGCACCAGTATCACCATCATCACAATTTTAAGTGTGATCATGATGATTTTTGGTCCCCTTGGGACACGTCCGCTGCTTACTTTGCTTAGGACACCGGCAGCTATTTTAGATGACAGTGTTTTATATATGAATATCCTGCTTTGGGGTGTTTTGGGCTTAGCTTATTTCAATATTTTTTCCGGTATATTACGGGGATTGGGAGACGCTTTTTCGCCGCTTATTTATTTGGTGGTGGCTTGTCTGCTTAATATCGTCCTCAATCTGTTTTTTATAGGATTTCTTGGACTGGGGGTCTTTGGTGCGGCAATTGGTACGGTCATCGCCCAGGGCTTTAGCAGTATGCTGTGCCTTAGGCGGCTTTTGCAGATGCGGGATGTCTTTGATTTGGACATGCATTATCTGTGGCCCAGAAAGAAATATGTGCGTCAGGTGCTTAAATTAGGCGTGCCTACAGGGCTTTCCCAGGCTACATTTGCTGTGGGCATGATGGTTGTACAACCACTGGTCAACGGTTTTGGCGAATTGTTTATTGCAGCCAATGTGATTGTAATGCGCATCGACGGTTTTGTTATGATGCCTAATTTCTCTTTTGGTAACGCTGTGACAGTTTATGCCGGGCAAAATATGGGTGCCGGAAAACTGGATCGGGTAGCCAAGGGGGCTAAGCAATGTTCCATATTAGCATCGGTCACCGCTTTAATTTTAGTGGGTATTATTTTGATGTTTAGCAGGCATATTGCGGGCGCCTTTACCCAAACAGAGGAGGTTATTGCTTTAAGCCAGCGTATGATATGGATTTTAGCTCCCGGATATGTTGCATTTGCGGTTAATATGGTGATGTGGGGTGTTATACGGGGTGCGGGGGATGCCATATCTCCAATGTGGGGAGCGATAATTAATACCGTCGTTTTTAGGATTCCATCGGCTTATTTGCTTGTGCATTTTATGGGCAGGCCCGAGGCTTTAATGTATTCGTTACTGACAGGCTGGGTGACCAGCATGATCATAGGTATCATTGTATATCGTCGTGGAAAATGGCGTACAAAGGGATTGATTAGAAGAGGGCCGGCCGAAACATCGGAAAAAGCCCCACAGGGATTGCCGAAACCGTTGCAGGAAGAAATATCAGAAGGCACTTCAGACGTCATTACGGGAGCCGTCGCCGAAGGGCAAGAGGTATAAATTATGAATCTATTTGATATGCAGCGTGAAGAAGTACTAAAAAAAGAAGCGCCCCTTGCTGCCAGGATGCGTCCCGAAAATTTGGAAGAATTTTTAGGGCAAACCCACATCGTTGGCAAGGACATGCTTTTGTATCGAGCCATTAAGGCGGACAAGTTAACCAGCCTTGTTTTATATGGGCCGCCAGGGACAGGCAAAACGACTTTAGCTCGTATAATCGCAAATACTACCAGCAGTGCCTTTACACAACTTAATGCCACAGCCGCCGGAATCAAGGATATAAAAGCAACGATAGAAAGAGCCAAAGACCAATTGGCCATGACCGGTGCAAGGACAATTCTGTTTATAGACGAAATCCATCGCTTTAACAAAAGTCAGCAGGATGCTTTGCTGCCTTATGTTGAAGACGGTACGGTTATTTTGATTGGTGCGACTACAGAAAATCCTTATTTTGAGGTTAACAAAGCGTTGGTATCCAGATCTATTATATTTGAACTAGAACCTCTTTCCCAGGAAGATATCATACACTTATTGCGCCGGGCCATTGAAGATGCGGAAAAAGGGCTGGGTTATTTACCTCTTTCGGCTGATGATGATGCGCTGATATTTTTAGCGGATCGGGCAAACGGTGATGCCAGAGCGGCACTAAACGCCATAGAGTTGGCAGCATTAACTACTACACCGGCCGAAGACGGAACCATACTTATTGATTTGGATACGGCTTCTGCCTGTATACAAAAGCGGGTGTTATGTTACGAAAAAGACGGTGATAATCACTATGATACGATTTCTGCATTTATTAAAAGTATGCGGGGTTCGGATCCGGATGCGGCGGTTTTTTATTTGGCCAGGATGTTGTATGCCGGGGAGGATCCTAAATTTATTGCCAGACGTATTGTGATATGCGCGTCGGAAGATGTGGGTAACGCGGATCCCCATGCACTAATGGTGGCGACTTCCGCCGCCCAGGCGGTGGATTTTATCGGTATGCCGGAGGGGAAGATTATTTTGTCTCAAGCGGCTATTTATGTGGCTTGCGCTCCTAAAAGTAATGGGGCGGTGGCGGCTATTAGCAAGGCTTGGCAAGATGTGGAGCAGGTGCGGATTAAGACGGTGCCGCCTCATTTGAAGGATGCTCATTATTCCAGTGCTTCTGCCCTTGGGCGGGGTGTGGAATATAAATACTCTCACGATTATCCGGGAAATTATGTGCCGCAGCAGTATTTGCCTGATGAACTTGTGGGGCGGATATATTATGAGCCCAGTGGTAATGGGGTTGAGAAGAAGATTAAGGAGTCTTTAGAGAGGCTGCGGGGAAAAGGAAAGCCCCTTGAGAAGGGGCAAAATTAAACGATTAATAAAGCTGCTTTGATGGCATCAAATTTTTCTTGATGCTGGATTAATTGAAACTGGAATATAATTCCAAATAACGTTCGTATCGTTTAGTATAGTCCATCTTTAAATTGGGTGTAATGCCTTCTACGGCGCGATTCAAAATATCTAAATCTACTGCCTCGTCTAAAGCAGTAGCCGCCATAAGCGCGCCTCCAATCAGAGAGCTTTGTTCCATATCTGTACGGTAAATCACTTCCCCTAAAATATCACTTAGCATCTGAATCCACAGCGAAGATTTTAATATCCCCCCTGAAACCATAATTTTTTCAGGCTGTCCGGACAGTTTCGTCAAAATATCATAACACTGCCTTATATTAAACAAAATCCCTTCCATGGTGCTCACGAAAAAGTCCGCCGGGCCATGTAATGGTTTCAAATCATGATATCCACCACCTCGGTTGTCATTCCAGCCGGGGCAGCGTTCTCCATAAATAAACGGTAAAAAAATGGGCATCTGTGCCTTGTTGAGAGACTCGTCCTCTAGCTCACTATACTGATATTGGTCTTTTAGCACCTGTTTTTTAACCCAGTCAATACAATTGCATGCTCCGGCAGTAGCTGCGCCGGAAAGCCATGTGTTCATCGTCGAAACATAGCACCATGTACTAAAACAATCAGAGGTAACCGGCTTTGGCGCTATCATCCGCATTGCTGCGCTGGTTCCTACAGATAAGGTCATGATACCGGGCTGCATTGCGTTTGCCCCCATCTGATTAAGGGCACCGTCCGGAAAGGCGGGTATCACCGGTGTACCTGAGGGCAGGCCTATTTCGCGGGCGGCGGCCTCTGTGAGATATCCATAATCCCGATAGGTTCCTAAACATCCCAATTGGTTGGAAGATATCCCCGCAATTTTTAAAGCCTCCGGTTCGTAATCCAAGTTGTGGATATTTAAGAGACCCATACCAGATGCCATAGTGGCTGTACAGATTTTTTTGCCGGTCATTCTAAAAAAAGTATAGCTTCCTTGATCAATGATAAACTTATTCGATAAATCCAGACCTTCTTCTCTCATATGCATGAGCTTAAATGGGGCGTATGTGGTGTGTATCATGCAGCCGCAATTTTGATAATAGAAAGCGGTTAGCGTTTTGTCGCTTCGCAAGCGATTAACCACTTCGGATGCGCTTGTATCCAACCAAGAGTGGGTTCTGGTGACAGGTTGTAGTTGTTGATCACATACAGTCACATTATGCCATGTTCCGCCAAGTGCAATGGCATCTATCTGACTGCCTGTGCAAAGGTCCCGGGCTATTTTTAGTAATTCCTGATAAACGCCATCTGTGTCTTGCGAAATTAAATTATCAATTTGAGATGGAAAAGGGTGTACCGCTACTTTTTTAACGCCATGTTCTGTATCAAACAGCATCGCTTTTGAGGATGTTGAACTGGATTCTAATGCTAAAACCAACAAGAGTATCACCTATATCTGTCTTAAATTTTGTGTAACGCAATATTTCGTATTACTCATTACCACAATACACTGGTCCAAATGTAATTATAGGCAGCGGCATCGGCCTTTTCCCATTGGGTTTTAACCAACGCTACATCGCCTGCCAGGTTTTTGTAGTTTGCGCTTTCTTCGGACCAAGGCCTGCATACATGAGGCGGACGGTTGCCAGCTGGAATATCATGAGTTTTTTTGGGCATCCCCAATGCTTTAGCCGGACTGGAGCGACTGTATACACCGTGCTCGAGGGTATAATCGACGGCGGCTTTTACATTTTCGGGCTTTATATCACTTAGCATGAGTGCAGTGGCATCTAAAATATATCCGCCGTCTGCTTTTACTCCGTCAAAGAGGGTTTTCATATGGCATCGCACATCACTTTCCGTACCTCTGGCCAGCGCATCATAGGATAGCCCGCCGCTGATGGCAAATTTGCTTTTAAGTTTTTTAGCCGCATAGGCCGGATCCCCTTTGTCAATGTGGTAAATGATCCCCTGAGCCGGTAATTCTAATAGATTATCATAATGGGCTTCCCAATTGCCCTCGCCGTAAAACAGTATTTGATGTCCCCGGCGTATGATTTCTTCAAAAATAGGCTTGAGTGTGGGCCAAAAAATATTGTCAAACATCTCCGGCGTTATAAATGGGACACATCCTCTGTGAGCCCAAATGGTAATCGGTACATTTTTTTCCGGATCGGCTCCGGCCAAAGCGTTTTCTAAAATATGAGGCATCAGGGCTTCGCAGGCTTTAAGCAATTTCTTTGGATGCTCTTGGCCGTCTATACAGGTGTTAATATATCCCCGAAATTTATCCGCCATAATATCCAGAGGGGCTTTAATCATTCCGGCGTTTGCGGAAACAAGTCCGGCTTCGTATTTAAATTTATGGGCGGCAGGCCCAAAAGCGCTCATGTAGTTGGCATAGGCTATGGCACCGGAAATCAAGCTTACATTATGGTTATAATCCACAGGCTGGCCGGGAAAGCGTACGCGGGTAGTTGCCCGGGGCAGCCATTTTTCAAATAAAAATGCCGTGGGATCCCGGGTAAACTCCTCGTATTCGGAAAATTGCAAAAACATATCTTCTTCGTTATGAGGTTCGAAAAATTGGTTGACATTGTCTATGTCCGTATCTACGCCGGGGACAGCCAGGTACTTCCAGCTGGCCGCTTTTGCCACACTGTATGTACTCCATATAGCGTTTAACATAGCGGCATCGTTTCCCATATCCATTGCTGTTTTGCGTGTAACCTCAAAAGCCTCGTTAAAATCGCAGGCAACTTTTTGATTGGAGACACCGCAATAACGTGCCGCCGCTTCCTGATACAAAAAACGTATGGGGATACGGTCCGGTGTGCCGCCTTTCATAGCGGTGACGTAACGGTTAAGCCGTTCTTGATACAGATTTTCTGTTTCCGGATTAATAAACATTTGCCTCCTCCTTTTCTGATGGAAAGAAATTATTGAGACGTTTAAAATGCAACTCACTATATCATGTTTTGCCAAAACTTTATAGCGTGTTGGTTAAGTATAATGCAAAGTGGTATAATAAAAATATAGCTCTATAGTATTGCGAAAGAAAGGGTGATAATATCATGAAGGGTTTACATAAATCTATAAAAAAATTGATGCTGTTTGGGCAGGTGATATTACTATCATCCGGCTGTATACCAGATGTTGTGCATTCACAGCATGTGGAGCATAAAGAAGTATCGCGTGTGGAATATAGTGAAGAATCTCCGCTTGGCACCTGGTGGTGGAGCAATCAAGATATGGAAATGCAGCAGCTTATGACATTTGCGGCGGCACAGGGTGTGAATGAAATCTACTGGTCGGTAGGGTTTACGCGTCCCCATTGGCGCGCGGAAACAGTTGTAGAATTTATGACGGCAGCATATGAAAATGGAATCAGGGTATATTACTTAACCGGTGACTGGTCGTGGATTCATGACGACGAAGGATTGATTAGCCGGTTAGAAGCGTTCGCCAAATGGCAGGAAGAAGCTTGTGATATTACACGCTTTGCGGGAGTCCATTTAAATATTGAGCCCCATCAAGATCCGGCTTGGAAAGATGGAGATACAGACACTCGCAATAGATTACTGCAAAACTATATCGACTTAAAAGTGCGGGTGACCGATCGATTTGGCAAGATGGACTGGTCCGTTCCTTTTTGGTGGAAAGGGGAAGATCCCTATTTAGTTAATTATCGCGGAGAAGAAATGCATTTATATCGAGCGTCTATCCTTGAGGCAAACCGAGTGTTTGTTATGTCATATCGCAATACAGCTGAGGAGACTTATCATATTGGGCAGCATTATGTAGATTTTGCGCGAGAAGTTGAGCGTCCGATATTTTTATCGGCATTGGTCAAACCCGGAAGTGAAAATCCGGAATATGACCATGTCTTTTACTATCTTAAGGGATTTGAGTATATGGAAAATGAGTTGGCAAAGCTTCGAGAGCTTGTGGATTATTCGGCTTTGGGGATTGCGGTGCATGATATATATGGTTGGTATGAGATGTGGAAAAGGGATGTTTACGATATAATACAGTGAATCAACTTGAAAATCGATTATATAATGCAGTCAGTTGTTTCCAATAACACGAAAACACCCCGTACTACTTGTACGGGGCATTTTTCTATCAATTGCATTTTAACTCGAATTCATTCACTACATTAAATATCAACCGGTTAGTGATCTATTTATGCTCGGTGAAAAGGCCAGTTAATATTCTCAAGATAATCCTTGCCCGGCAACTCAGGAAACTTGACCGTCGGCAGTACTTGATACCAGTATGCGACAGATGCCAAGTCATCCTGCAAAGGCAGATAGCGTCCGTCTTCCCGCCAACCCAGAGCTTGGATTGTTACCCGCAAATCCTCGTCAAAGCGGATAGGATCTACAATATGCCAGCGGTACATACCAAAACGCTGCTGACTGTTATACAGTCCGTTCGGCCGTATCACCTGATGTAAACCGGCATAAGCGGTGGAAAATTCTTGATATTGACGGGTTGCTTTATTTTCAAAATTATAGGAACCGCAAAAATAATCCTCGGTGCCCGTCCCGCAGATCGTAGGGAAATCCTTATCCCCATCCATGAAAAATTTGATCTCACCTTCGCCCCACCAGCCCACACTATTGGACTGCCAAGCCATGTAAGTACCTACATACTGTCCTTGGCCTTTTACATCATCAAGGATGGTATATACCTCGCCATAAGGCAGTGGATTAACCCGGCGAAATTGGGCATGAAAGTAAGCGGCGTCCTCGGGGACATCTGTCAAGGCATAATCAATTTGATAGTACATCGTTACCGGAACCTTATCGAGGTTTTCCAAAGTCATGCGGCAATGCTTTTTAAAAGGCATTTGCCAATAACAGTTAAAGGCACTGCCCGGATTTACGCAAATAGCCAAGGAGTTGAGTTGAGCGAAAGAATCCCAGGCGCTTGCAAAAAAGTCACCGATGGGGCATTCGATGGAAGGGTGGTCTTGCCCGTCCCAGTATGCGCGCAAAATAGTGTTGCGCCATTTGCCCGTTGGCGTAAGCCAAATATGCTGGATGCATCCGGGGCCGTCGATATCGGCGATAGTGAACGTTTCACCGGGTTGAAGGATTACATATGGATTGACTTTCCAGCCTTGGCCCAAGCTTTGGGCCGCATGTTTGGCGGTACCTTCTTCCAGGGGGCACATGCCACCTTTGCCTTTTTCGCCTGTAAAATTTTCCGGCGAGATAGAGCGAGTCTTTGCCTTAGATGTGAGGAAAAGATTGCCCATGTTTGTGTTAAGTCCGTTGAAAGCCATTGAAATTTGCTCCTCTCTGTTGCATGTAATAAATATGTACCCATTGTATAACTTTCATAAGTGCAGGGCAACTTGAATTTTAAGTAGCTACAGAAGATGCGGAAGTAGGGGAGGGGGATTGAATGGGATATCGCAGGGGGATAATCCTTTCGCGCTCTAAAGCCATAACCATACTGGGCAAGAAAGCCAGCTGAATAACAATGCCGGGCAGTGATGTGACAAAATGGGTAGTTACCCATATACCGATGGCATAGGTACCTTCAAAAAAGTACAGTGCCTGGACAGTACCGGCTGCCACCCGCCCGCATAACATGGCTATAATTAAGCTGATATATAAATCTAACGATGAGCGGCCGGTATGTATAAATTTTATCATCAACCCGGTAACCGCGCCGTATATACTGAGTTCGATCATCATAACCGGCATAAACCCTGCGGCAGGCATACCCGTTAAAATACTGGATAAGAACGGTCCGGCAAGCCCGGCAGCAAAACCAAAGAGAGGGCCGCAGATCAACCCGGCAAGCAATACCGGAATATGCATGGGCAGCATGATGGGCCCGGCTCCGGGTATGGCATGAAAAGCCATGGGTAGTATCACACATAATGCAATTAACATGGCGGTAATGACGCTTTTTTTCAGACGAGTCATTTCTGTCATTTAAGTTCCTCCTGAATTGACGAAAAATCGCCACAAAACAAAAAAATACCACAGAGACATCGGCTTCGTGCAGAAGCAAATACCTTCATGGTATTGGTTAGAGAAAGTGTAGCAAGAAATTATACCGATGTCAAATATAGAGTGAAATTTATTGTTGATTGCGATAAACCATGGATTAGCATAAAATGAGTGCAGATCACTGTATAGTGAATTCAATGAGAGACAGGCTGGATTGATTTCGAATTAATTCACTATAACCAGAAATGAGGAGGCCATATGAAGATAGCCGTATTAATGCCGGATAATGCCGTGCGAAATTTATTTATCCCCCCTCAGGCAGCCCAAGAGCTGGAAACCTTAGGTACTGTCCGATGGAACGACGGAGGATATGAACCCCACACATTAAAACAATTGCTGGAAGGCGCAGATATCTGCGTGACAGGGTGGGGCTGTCCAATCCTAAATGAGGACTTGCTTGGCAATAAGCCTTCGCTGCGCTTAGTAGCACATACCGGAGGGACTGTTGCGCCTATTGTTTCTGATTTTTTGTATGATCAGGGGATTAGAGTAATCAGTGGAAATGAAATTTATGCCGAATCCGTAGCGGAGGGTACGGTTGCATATATGCTGACCGCATTACGGCGGATCCCTTACTACAATGGATTGGTGCAACAGGGCCACTGGAAGGATACCTCTTCAAAAACTGAAGGGCTCCTGGATAGGAAAGTAGGATTAGTGGGATTTGGCGCTATAGCGCGTAAGCTGGTTCCTATGCTGCGGGCATTTAAAGTGGATATTATGGTGTATGATCCCCATATTGACGATGAAACCTGTGCTACATACAGTATGGCACGGGCTCATTCGATGGAGGAAGTGTTTTCTGAAAATGATATTGTAAGCCTCCACTTACCGCGCACACAGGATACATATCATGTGGTAAACAGCGGTATGTTAAGTCGTTTGCGTGATGGAGCATTGCTTGTTAATACGGCCAGAGGCAGTGTTGTAGATGAGGAAGCGTTGGCCGGAGAACTTGCTACCGGGCGTATCAGCGGGATTTTGGATGTATATGAGACGGAACCTTTGCCGATAGACAGTAAGCTGAGAGGCTTAGATAACGTAATATTGATACCCCATATGGCGGGTCCGACTACTGATCGCTGTGCAAGAGTGGCTTCTGTGCTGATAGAGGACATACGGCGGATGGAAAAAGGTCATGCACTGAAACATGAAATATCTCGAGATTATGCCATGAAAATGACTAACGATACACTTAAAATCACTTCACTTTAAATTCATTTTGCTGTAATAACGATAAAAACCCGTTCTGGCCAGAATGGGTTTTTATCGTGAATAAGTTACTCCTTTAAGTGAGCAACTGCTCTACGGTTAATCCTGCGACATTGGCAAGCTTAAACAACTCATCTGCTTCCCATTCGATGATGCCATCCAAGAGTTCCTGGGCTGATACCTCGTAAATGTCTAAAATTTCTGCTACTTCTTTTGCCGTGAAACGGTTTTTAAGCATGGGTATCCTCCTGTTCCCATTTCCATCGGAGACAAGAGGATAGTATCGTAGATTATAAAAAGACGGAAGATACTAATAGAGGTTTTTGGGGGATACAAAATGAAAGTGAAACGGGTATGTTTTAAGTGCGGATAACCATTCACCACTATTTATCAATAACTTAAATTCGTTTAATTTGTCCCCAAGTCGTTTTATTTTTTCTATATTGAAAGAAAGCCATAATGCGGATAT
>Ga0131853_10024659_pt1 | contig 10846 bp, 6 predicted proteins | sample TergutLab28metaG_FD_92764 | JGI IMG/M metagenome (GOLD analysis project Ga0131853, IMG submission 92764) | Labiotermes labralis P1 segment gut microbial communities from Petit-Saut dam, French Guiana - Lab288 P1 (version 2) (version 2) | ecosystem: Host-associated > Arthropoda: Insects >... | reverse complement strand
TTGTTGTCTTTTTTATTTCTTTCTGCTCATCTGGGGCGTTGGGTTTCTGTGTCGCGTGAGTTTATTTTTTTGATGCGCGTTTTGTTGTCGTGTTTTTGGGAGGGGGGGGGGGGGGGGGGGGGGGGGGGGGCATGCGATTAGCATGGAAATTGGTGTTGCTAGACCATTACTGCCATCTGTTGACGACCCGTAAAAATAACTGCTTGTACTAGACGTAACATGCATGGCCGACATATGAAACCCTCTCCAGATAGGCATCCCATGTTACTAACGTGTATCCCGTGTTGTTAACCGGTCAGGCACAGTAAACAGCACTTAAACAAGACAAAGTTATTAATTGCTTGAGTTTTAGATTTAAATATGTAGTTAAAGCAGACAGGTTGCATGGGATTACGGAGTTACATAAATGGGAAACATGCTTGTCTCCATTGAGGCACTTAACGAAAAAGGGAGATGCTTTACTCTCATAGCTTTTCAACTTGACACCTTTTCATTCAGTGCCAAGTTAAGAACTCATGTAACTGTATTTCCACTCCCCCGCGTGTCTGTATCGCGTGCTATTTAACTACGCTAGTTATTTTTGTAAAGATTTTTTTCTTGTGGCGCTGCGGCCCAACACGGGCCATGGCCTCCTCATTCATGAGGTTTCTAGATCACACACAACGACGAGCCACAGTTAGTAGGACTCCTCTTGGCGAGTGACCAGCTCGTCACAGAGACCTATTCCTGACAACACACCACACTCACTGAAGACAAACATCCACTTCCCCGGCGGGATTCGAACCCACAATCCGAGCAAGCGAGCGGCCGCACACCCACGTCTTAGACCGCGCGGCTATTGGGACCAGCCAAAAATAATATTACTTTACTAAAAGCAATACATTAAGAAAGACGCATAAGCTGTATGAACTAACGCCTTAAGGCAGCAACCTTTTGGGAACTTAATGGCAGCTCAAACGATCATAAAATTGCCCACCTTGTATAAAAACCTCACTTTTTAGGCGCGTCCGCATCGTCGCGAAAGCCACCGATTACGTTCTTAAAGTCCGTCCATCCGACCGCATGTATCAGAGCGGCTCCCCACTGCACGAATGTCCATGAAAATATACGCTGCGGGCTTGCAAAAAAACCTGTCCAGAAAACTCAAAATTTGGTTTAAAATGGGCAAAAATACAAGGAGAAGTTACACGGAGACATAATTATGTTGTATTGTTCCAGATGACACGAAATCTCCATAAAAGCGCTGTCTTCGACTGAAGTGGCATCAGGCTGTTAGGATAACCGAGGTGGTGCCAATATTAGGCGAACGCGGCACGTTGTCACAATCGGGTTCAAAATGGATCTCTGAGAGCCAAAGAATTTACTTGAGACTTTCTTTTAAACACGAAGCATAAAAGTTTTTGTTTAAAGACTAACTTCGTAGCGCGCAGCAAACACTTGGTCAAATCTAGGCACACCAGATACCGCAATATGTGTCAAAAATCCCATTAATAAAATATTCTCAGTCTAACAACCGAGTTAGGTGGTTGAATGGCGAGCAAACGGACTTTTCGAGGCCATCTCCGTCCTCGTCATCAGGGAACTGACCACCTCCAAAATCTCCCCGCGTCATGATATAGTTGCTTGTTAGAGCTGGTGATAAGACAAAGAGGGTTTGTGGGTGGAGTCAAGTACCTGCTGTGCTCGGTCCTGATATTACGTTCATTAACACGTTGAACACAGGTGACCAGGCCTGGCTCAAAATGAAACTACATTCTCTGTTAACATAATTCCTGTTCAGGTGTGCTTCCTTTACACGACGGTCCACGTGTCCTGGTGTTCTTTTTAATAATGAGATGCCACTGAAGTCGATGCAGTTACCCGCGCTGAATTTATGTTCTGCCGAAGCTGATTTCCGGTGTTCTGTGCACCTCGTCTCGCTAGTTCTCCCGTTTGTCCTACGTTCACTTCTCTGCACTCGTGATATACGCCTGGGACCTCAAATTCTAACGCGTCTTTGGCAGACCTCAGTATCCGTGCGGTTTTTCTTTTTTGGTGCGTGTATCGTTCTGATATTGTTTGGTTTTTCAGAAGTCTACCGACTTCATTGCTGATGGTGTGAAGAAACAGTATCATATTTCATAATAACACCTTTCTTCATCTCCCTTACTTTTCCAAACTTGTCTCACACACATCCAGTTTCTTAATGATTGGTAATTGTCACCTAGAATGCAGTCACAGTTCGCAAGTACATACAGCTCAGACCGTTACTACGCTGAAGTCCAAGGTCTCGTTTTCAGGCATCTCAAAGGTTACGTCGCGACACCAGTTGTTAGGACTGAACAACTCACTTTTCTCAAAGCGTTGGGCAATTATATTACGAACCCCTGACGCCAGGTGCAGAATCGGCCACAGTGAAACACTCGGGATCACCTTTCTTAGCATACGATCTGGTGGCGAGCGCGTGTGAACACCACAGCACAACAAAGGTAAAAGGTAAAGTGATCCCCTTACAGGCCCGGCGTGGCCCAGACGGTGGGTAGAGGTATAGTTCTACTCTTCCATGACCGCGGCAGTAGAAGGGGGTGAGTGGTCAGCAGCACGCCCCGGCCGCAATTTACCCCGGGAAAGCCCCGGTACCCATTTTACAGGGGGCTTGGTGGGCCCCAGGGCCGGTCTGGACGGGCGGAAAATCTCGTCCCCACCGGGATTCGATCCCGGACCCTCCAGCCCATAGTCAGTCGCTATACCGACTGAGCTACCGGGCCCACGTAGCATAACAGAGGGCTCTACAAAATGCGGAGAAATTCTTGACTAGTTAACAGTTTTAAAAGTCTCTGTTCTGTCAACACAGCTGCACTCTGACGTACGTTGCGCGAACCAGGTGCAAAAGACTGGGCCTGTGTCACGTGGTACGTTGTGGCAACTCTTCACATCTGGTGAAAGAGATAGAAGTATGGGACAAGGAATTTGTGGTGATGAAGGATAGGGGGGGGTACTGAGTGACACTGCGAAGATTGTAGAAAAGCTGACAAGTCAACGACCCAGAATTTCCCAGTAGGTGCCCTGCTAATCCTTCTGATAAAGTTATACTGGAGAAAGGATAAAGCGCTGGGTTTTGAAGGGGCAAACCTGGTGACAAGTTGACAGTTCTGGGTGGGCAGCAGAGGAAAAGTATAGGGCAGCAACTGCATTTGGGCGGAATTTTGGTATTTATAATTGCGGGAGATGCATTATGGTGGAATTTTGATGGCAACGTTGAAGCGCGTGCATGAGAAGCACGCAATAACGTGGAATTTGCGCACGATCTCTACGTCTTCTGTACGGCTAAGAAAAACCACGGAAGAAATCGATATTGTTAGCCGGTCGCAGGAACTTCCGTATTCATACTGACTTCTAGCCAGCAGTCTGACGTGCAAGGACTCGAACCTTAAAGGCTTGCTCCTAAAAATGTACAAATTTGGGTTACAGATGTTTGTTGTTTGCCAATTGTTTGGGGCGAGAAGCAAGAAAGTGACAATACCTTTCTCTCTAATGTTCCCCGACTTCCGAAAGAGCATTTATTTACCAAGATTCACAGTTTTCCCTCTTTTGTCCACCTGGTAAGCTTTTGTCAGATGTATTCCACCTCTTTTGGAGCTGGTGGCTCTGTCAACATATTTGTAAACTACCATCACAACCATCTGGTTACCATTCTATATTTGCTACAAAAAATGCAATAAGAAACTCATACCGCAATTGACTTACTGCAAATATATTTTGTAAAACTACAGAACAGAATTTATTTACATTCCAGAAATCCTCCATAAGACAAGCCAAGGACACAAAACAAGGTGTCGAGTTGAGCACGTAGCATCGATGAAAGGCTACCGCCAGACGAAAAAAAACAAGTACGAGTAACATATTTTTTTAATTTTGCATATATACAAATGACCAACACAAGCTCTTCTGACACAGAACGTAGTTCAGAAATAACTGGAAGGTTTTTAAATGTGGTCCTGGAGACTGACGTAGAAGATCAATTGGGCCGAAAGTTTGAGAAAGAAGAAGTACAACACAAAGTCAAAAAGCGGAAAGGAAAATCTTACATACAATAAAAATAAGGAAAGCTACTTAGATTGGTCACATTCTGCGTAGGAACTGCCTTCTAAAACACTTTATTGAAGGAAAGATAGAGATAGGGTAGGACAGAAGTGGCGGGAAGACGAAGGCGGATACGTAAGCAGCTACTACTGTAGACGACCTAAGGAAAAGAGAAGGTACTGTACAGTGACAGAGGAAGCGCTAGATCGCACTGTGTAGAGAAATGGTTTTGGTAGAGGCTGTGGACCTGTCGTAAGGCAGGCTGTGGAATGAATGAATGAATACAAATTCAGTTTCCACCTCACGGTAGACACACTTGTTAAATTACCAAACGCACTCGTTTAGTGTTATTTAAGGAAATAATCGCTGTTGATTGTCATGTAATTGTATCCAGTGTGGGCAAAATGTGTGGTGTCCGTCAAAGCAAGTGGTATGTGTAGTTGCCAGTGTGTTTAAGGAGTTAATAATAGGGTCGAATTCAGCCAACTCATCTTGTTGGGATTCCGTTCGGCGCCTGGCATAGATCCAGAAACCAAGTCTTCCTCATTATCGCGAATCGTTAATCAGTGAAGAAAACCAGATGGTTCACAGATGGTTTAGACGGCTCCAGGGAATCCGTCTTTAGAGTTTCCTGTGACTGCTATACAAGACAGTGGAATGTGACCACAATTATTATATTATACGATAATAGGATCAAGCGATCACAGCAGAATTCATAAAGAATATTTTTCTATTGCATGTATTTCTAGTATTAAATGCCCATTGGCCTTGTTATAGTCACTTTATTGTATTTGATTTTTATGAATAATTCATCTCTGTCTTACGGATTATGTATACATTACGATACATCAAATCAGGCGCGCACAAAAATGGAGGCAAGCAGAACTGCAGCCCATCTCCTACTCCCCCCCCCTCCCAAATTAAAAACACATTATAGACAAGATATCACATGTATTCTGGGTTTTGTCCTTCATCTGAAATCAGCCACTCAAATCAGCTACATTAGAATTTTGAAAAATAATATTAAAAATTTAGGAAGTTGGAAATAAACTTCAAATAGCAAGGCGATTGATATTGTAATTTAATTAACACATCAACCAACAAATGCACTCAATAAAATACAATTTATTTTTACAAATATTACAAATATTAAACTCCTACACGTTTCGGCAATGGGGTGCCATCCTCGGGAAACCTTTCAGATCAAAGGAATACAAGCGCAACACACCCGTCTAGATATGATTCGTCCTCAGTGGAATGATTAAAATATGGGGGGGGGGGGAAACACACACACACACACACAAACTTGATAGACATAAAATTATTTATCTAATGAGGGCGAAGCATACTTCAAATAGCGTGTTGTGTTTGCATTCCTTTGATCTGCAAGACTCCCTGAGGATGGCATCGCCGGTGCCGAAACATGTACCAGATTAATATTTGTAATTTTTGTATAAATTGTATTTTATTACGTGCATTTTCTTGCTTATGTATTAATTATACAGGGGTGCTGATAAGTCCTTAGCCCTACCAGGAAGGAAGCAAGCTAATGTTTCTGTCAGAATGGCGCGAATTTCCTTAGGCGCCTTGCCTTGCAGGAAAAAAAAAACTTGACAGCTCGCGTCTCGATGTTGTTGAGATCGCGCTGGTCCCTGACGTGCTTCCGAGCTTGTTTCCTTCCTGGTCGGGCTAAGGACTTATCAGCACCCCGGGTAAGATCATGTACGGTGTGAAACATGTACAATTTAATAATTTAAGTCAGGTGGCTGAGTCACGGAACATGTACTTATGCTTATACGTATAGAGCATGAATCTAAAATACTTGGATAAACTTCAAGGGCGAGTCCCCCCCCCCCCCAAAAAAAAGTTCACATCAGTAGATGTCAGCAAACACTTACTTTTCGAGGCTACAGCTGTAAAAAAGTTTCTTTGGCAGTAAGGGGCGATATTTAAGCGAGAAGGGGCTCCAGCAAATTTTAGCTGGCCCGTGCAAGATCGACTTCTTCCTTTTCCCGAAACTCAAATTCCACACCAAAAGTCGTCATTTTGGAACTGTGGACAACACCCAAAAGGTCGTGACAGACCAGCTGACGGCACTTCCACATGAAGACTTCCAACGCTGCTACCGGGAGTGGGAGCAACGTCTGTGGCGGTGTGTGGCTTCCCAAGGGAACTACTTTGAAGTTGATTTGTAGTTCGATTGTTAATAAGAAAAATTATAGCACCAGTCTCATTACTTTGTAGACACACCTCGTATAATACCAACATGGTAAATGGCTGTGTACAGTAGAACCAGTTGCGCAGCCCTCACTTTCGCCGGACTTCAATCCTTCATGTTTTCATCAGTGGGGACACTTTAAATAGTCCCAATGCATTCAGTTACCACTGAAAATGAAGAGAAAATTCACAAACACACTTTTATGCTTATTAAACCGTTTGAAACTATCCCGGGACTTTTGAGAGGGCGTGACAGTCCATGATCGGACGTGTTCATGGGTGCGTTGATTTAGATTGGGGGGAGGGGGGGATTTTGAATATTTTTTAATTATGACTCAAAAACAATATGAAATCAACGATTATTCAATTAGGAACTTTTATTCTAAATGTATTACACCAGTTGTAAGTGAAGTATACATAGTAAATTTTTTATTGTTCAATGTAATCATTCGAATAAACGCAATAACCACTCATTTCCCGCAACATGTTCCTATGAATTGCTTCTTTGTTTTGATGCGAATTAGTCACTCTTGAAATCTGGCTAATCGTCTGTGACACACCCTGTACAACAGCAGTTGCACGAATGTTGTGTCACAGTAAATCTACGACATGATTTTTAAAACATAGTTTATAAAATAAAACATAAATTAGTATGTATAGCCTCCAGGTGAGCCACCTTCGGTATGAAACCTGCGTGTGCCTGCAATAGAAGTGTTCACTTTAACTCAGACTCTCATCTTCGCCGTTTTTGCCAAAAATTACTTAAAACGGTAATCCATGTATACTGCGCAGATGCGTGTATGGCCCATTCCGATATTGAACTTCATACAATCAAATTCCAGTAGTTCGTTATTTATCCCCATCAAATCCAAAGCTAGAGAGGATTTTCAAACAGCCGTCATGTTATTTTACATTGTACAAAAATATGTATATTTTTTTCCCGTGGCGCTTCAACCCTATTCCGGGTCATGCCCCCCCCCCCCCTTACGGGGTTTCACGATCACATTCAGATAAACCACACTCGGTAGACTCCTCTGGACGAGTTATCAGACCGACGCAGAGACCTCTACCTGACAACACACAACCCTTAAAAGAGACAGACATCCATGCCCCCGGCGGGATTCGAACACACAATCCCAGCAAGCAAGTAACAGCAGACCCAAGCCTTAGACCGCGCGGCCACTGGGACCGGCGTACAAAAATATTACCTTCATAAATTCGTATGTTTTCCATGATCCATTGTTACACATTTCAGTACTCGTAACACATAGTGCTAATATCTCTTCTATCTGCAGTTCGCGTGTCCGTCATGTTGTTACTAGGTTTACGAGATTAAAGAAGCACTTCAAATGAAATTTCGCCAGTGTAGGTCAAATGTTCCAAATGTCAAAATGTAGGACACATACATATTTCACTGCACTATCATAATACGACATACGTCTACAGTAACATTTCTTCGCAAGTCAAAAAGTAGCTTCGGTGGTTAAGAAACTATTCGCCTGTTATTCAGACTCCACGGTTCATTATTGCAGTCACAAAAATCTGCCACAAGAAGCTATCAGGAGCCACCTAAATCCAGCTGATGCCGTCACGGTATTTTCCTTCCATCCAGATCGTCAGAGTCTCTGGCCTCTTGCGTCTTCATCTGCACTAAATTTATTGTCTGGCTTGAGGTATTCCTGTGTTCTTTCGTTCCGTAATTCATTGCTCCCGTTTTAATATTACATTCCCTTCTACCTCAAGGTCTCCCAAATTGCTACTTTCTCTCAGGTTCTCAAAATAAAATGTTTCATGCATCTCTCACATCAGGCATGTGGTCCGGGAGAGCTCAGTCGGTATAGCGACTCGTTAATGGCTGAACGGTCCGGGGATCGAATTCTCTTCGAGGCGAGATTTTCCGCAACTGTCCAGACCGGTCCTGGGGCCCACCCAGCCTACTGTACAAAGGGTACCGCGTCTATCCCGCGGGAACAGCGGCCAAGATGTGGCGTTGACCACCCACCCCCTCCAGGACGGGGGTTAAAGAAAGAGCAGAGCTCTTCCTGTACTCTCCCTCTGTGTCTTCATGGTAGACTGTAGGGTAAACTTCACCTTTTCTCACATCAAGCATGTTTGTTACATGTCCCGCTCACTATTTTCCATTTTATCACCCTAATTTTTATACAACTGCAGTTGGAAACAGGATTATTTACATCACATTGCAACATGAACACCGCCGCTCCACTTGGCTCCTCGTAAGGTAAATAACGATATACACACAAATGTGAATTCTCCGGCCAATCCGAAGGACGTTCAGAACTGGCTGCAGCAGAGCAACGACATTTGCATCTACAGGCCCACTGAACGCGGTTGAAAAATCACAACATACATTTAGGCCTGCTGCACACGGTTGAAAATCACAGCACACATTTAGGTCGGCTGCACACGGCTGAAAATCACAGCACACCTTTAGGCCTGCTGCACACAGCTGAAAATCACATCGCTTTGAAAAACCGAAACCTTTCCATGCATTCTCATTCATAAGTAGCAAGCTTCAAGTCCCGGCCGCTTTACCACCACGGAAAGAAACCGCGATGTTGCGTGGGCTCTATAATTTTTCTGGACATAGTGAAGTGAAAAATAGCTGATCCTGCCCAGGCCGTAGTCACTATACCGACTGAGCTATCGTAACACATAAATAGCATCCGAGGAAGGTAAAGTAATTATAAAAAGGTAAAGTTCACCCTATAACCTGCCAGGAAGGCACAGAGGGTGAGTAGAGCTATATCTCTACTCTTTCTTTTACTTCGTCACTCGAGGGGGTGGGTGGTCAACGTCACGCCCCGGCCGCTTTACCCACGGAAAACAGACCCGATGTCTATTTTACAGGAGGCTGGGTGGGCCTCAGGGCCGGGCGCGGAAAATTCGTCCCGCACTGGGATTCGGTCCCCGGACCGTCCGGCCCGTAGCCAGTCGCTATACCGACTGAGCTATCCCGGCCCCAGCGGTACACGAAGAGGCACTAAAATAGTAAACTTGAAGGCATTCTTTACGTCTATTCACAGTCATTCCTTATTTGCCAAACACCGTCCTTCACATAACGTACTGCTCGTTAGCACACGGCCTTTCAACGTTGTGCTGTCTACTGTATAAACAGACTGCTGTCGGGAGTCCAAGCCACAGGCCGCTCTTCCTTCTGGTAAAATTGGCCTGGTGGGGAATTAAGGAGGTAAGGTGATAGGAAATTGACTGTTTAAGTAAGCTGCAGAAGAAGGAAGTTCAGAATTTGGGCTGATCCGTGGATTTTGTTGAATTTGGTATTTGGGCGAAATTATATTACGATAATCTTGGGAGGCCTCGGCCGGGAGGGATTTGTATACCCTTTGGAGGGGTCGCGGGAGAAGCATGCAGTGCAACAGGGACAGGGCCTGGCGGGTTCAGGGTCTTTCGGTTTTGAATGAACTTCTAGCCCGCAATCCAGCGTTAGACTAGGCTAGGGCTGGCGAACTGATTGCGTGCGGAAATATTTCCTTGGCCACGCGGCATTCACTGCTGTCCCATTTTATATATATATATATATATATATATATAAGGTAAAGGTAAAGTGATCCCATTACAGCCCCGGTGTGGCCCAGAGGGTGGGTAGAGGTATAGCGCTACTCTTCCATGACTGCGGCACTAGAAGGGGGTGAGTGGTCAGCAGCACGCCCCGGCCGCACTTTACCCCCTGGAAAGACCCGGTACCCATTGTACAGGAGGCAAGGCAGGGGTGGACGGGCGGAAAATCTCGTCCCCACCGCGATTCGATCCCGGACCGTCCAGGCCGTAGTCAGTCACTATACCGACTGAGCTACCCAGCCCACACACACACACACACACACACCACACCACACACACACACACACACACACACACACACCACACACACATATCTGACTGCGTACAGACTGTATGTGAATTACCGTTGTTACCAAATGACACTGCAGCGACTCATTTCTACACAAAAGTGGAGCGGTGAGAAGTGTTGACTGGATATTTATTGTTCGGGCGACGGCCTGGCGGTGAATGGGCGAATACGGGACATTGTACAGAACGTTTTAGAATCTTCTTTTGTAACAGGATGCAGCAGCAGCAGCAGCCCAGTTATTTCCAGATTTTTTTCCTTAACGCATTCCTCGAGAAGGTTTTCATTACAAATATAATATAATAATTAGACTATGCATTAATTATATAATTATAATGTTTACTAATTATAATTCAGTAATTGATGATAATTTATGAAAGACTACAAGGTCTTATTTTGCTCTTCAAAATTCCCACGGACATGCGAAAAAATTTCTTCGAAATTTGTAGACAATTTGGGCACGCGGCCTCAGAAAGTACCGCCAGCCCTGTATTAGACGAAGTCTTTTGTCAGCTACCCAGCCTTCTACTGGGCGAAACCCAGTGGCAGCCCATCGCGTATGTTTTTCTGTGATGCAAAGGGCCTAGGCGGCAACATTGTTGATATTTCTAGATCACACACCACACACACACACACACACACACACACACACACACACACACACACACACACCACACACACACA
>Ga0131853_10024656_pt1 | contig 10846 bp, 8 predicted proteins | sample TergutLab28metaG_FD_92764 | JGI IMG/M metagenome (GOLD analysis project Ga0131853, IMG submission 92764) | Labiotermes labralis P1 segment gut microbial communities from Petit-Saut dam, French Guiana - Lab288 P1 (version 2) (version 2) | ecosystem: Host-associated > Arthropoda: Insects >... | reverse complement strand
TTTTTCTTTTTATACCCCTCTTTCCTCCTCCCCCCCCCCCACCTATAACGAACCCAAATGCTTTTTTTTTTATTTTTTTTTTTTTTTTTTTTTTTTTCCCCCTGTCCAGGCTTCCCCACCAAAATCCTGTACGCATTGCTAGTGTCACATACCCACCCATCTTATCCCCTTTGGTTTGGTCATCTGAGGAACATTTAAAGAGGAGCATACATTATGAAACACCTCATTATGTAATTTTCTCCATCTCCCTCCTACTTTCTTCCTCATAGCCAAGAGAACTTCCTCAGCACCATATTCTGAAACAGACTCAGCCTCTGTGCTTCCCTTAACATGAGAGACCAAGTTTCAATTTGTAATTTGTTAGTGTCATTCCCACATGCCTGAATTGTTCTACATTATAAGGATTTATAACCTCTAAGTATTATACAACATGTCCTGTTTGCAATGGTTACAGTGTTAATGGGCATTTAAAGTCAGTGAAGGGTCATGCCAATGAAATCTGCTTGTGATTGTGTATGTAAGGAATTTATTTTTTTCATTGTATGCATCCTGCTTTTACGGAGGAAAGCAGATGTACTGAGAATGAAAGGGAAAGACAGGGCATAGTGCATGTACCTGCTGTCTCTCACCTTTGTCACAGAACCTAATATCTGCATTACAGTGTGCTATGCATGCAGCATTGATATTGAACAACTACAAATTCTTGCTCAGTAACTACAATGTACACTAATTTGTCTTTCATGTCATTACATCCAAGACTAGTGCACACAGCAGCAAGTGTTTAGTCCATATTGCAAAATATGCCATTTACATCATGCATTTCTGCAGTGGGAATTGGACAAGTACGCTTACAGAATACTGTAGGTGGTTCTAAGGCTGGAAGTTTTCTAAATCAACTTCCATGGAATTTTGTGAATATATGAGGGGGCAAAAAAAACACATCTCTTTCTCAATTATCATTGGAATGTCTCCACTGAAAAGATAAGAACAGAGGTGTAATGGGTGCACAGTCTGCACCAAATTACAGGATGTTCACAGCTGTGTTCCTCACATATTTATTCTGGTGGGCATTTAATCTTGAATGCATGTAGCTGACATCATATTCAGCCCATTGAACATACAGAATCATTGGACTGTGGCATAACTTTACACTTTTGCAGGTGGCTCAATACCCACTCAGAATTGTGCCACTTCATTTTGGCCACTGATGAAGAGCAATTTACTCACAATCAAGTGAAGAATGTAACATACCTGGTCTGCATAGCACCCTCATAAAATGACTATGTAATTTTGAATTCTCAATAAACATGTGGGGCAATGTCAATTTTAACAACCTGATTGGACCTCACATGGATCTCTCTAGTCACTGAACATTTCCCAACAAAACTCACATCACAGTGCAATCCTACCTGTATCTTTGTCCCATGGGAGATTTATTTTCTCCTTGATAACAGAAACACTTTGAGTAAGCCTTTGGTTGATGCAAGCACTGTATTCTTCACCAAGTAGCTTATCAAACTCGTCTACATCAGGTAACATCTTGTAATATGTTCCATATTCTGTGCATTAATTAGATACATGAAATGTATGACCAACCAACAAATGCACTTTAATTTTATGATGTATTTCTACTTATGATATTTTCACCGTGTTTCGGCCAGTAATCTGGCCATCTTCAGGGTGATGTTTTAGGTACAGAAATACAGTTGTAGTTAAATGTGTCACAGTACTCCAGATATTAAAAATGTATAATTTCAATCAAAATTTTTTACTTATAAATAATAATGTAAAATAATATATGATAAGAATGAGTAATTACGAAAGAGTTGAAGTGATGTGTACAGCAGTTATATGGTGAGTTTTGATGCAGTGTGTGGGTGATGTGCTGTCTGTGTGGTGCATCGCTCTGAACGGTAGTAGTGCACCACACAGACAACACATCACCTATACTCTAGATGAGAACTCACCATATACATGCTATGTACAACACTCCACAAACACTAAATAATTTTTTATCATAATTTTACATTATTATTCAAATGTTAATATTTTAACCAAAATTATATATTTTTTATATTATGAAGAAACTGTGGCACATTGAACTACAACTGTATTCTTGTACCAAAAACATCACCCTGAAGATGGCCAGATTACTGGTTGAAACATGTTGGTGAAAATATCATAAATAAAAATACATCATAAAATTAAAGTTCATTTGTTGGTTGGTCATACTTTTTATAAAAGTAACATCTTTTTTGGCAACATTCTTCTCAATGGTGATGGCAATGCACATTTATACTTAAATCTCTCCTTGCTTATCATTTCAGTTTTCATTCAATCCAGAGTCACAATTTGACAGGTATGATAACTGTGGACACCTCAAAGTGACTTGCACAATGTGAATAAGGAAAACCTACCACAACTTATTAGCAGTAAAATTTTTAAAATAAAAGGACCAATATTACAGTCTGTGATACAGTTAATATACAAATTACTTTAACAGCAAGTTGCATAAGTTTTGTATATACAGTTTTCATCCTTGGAACTATATTTACACCGAGTTCACACATACAAATACGTGTGGTTTCTTTTGTTTCTTGATAGAAGCCCATAAAAGGAAAGTATCAAAGATGCATTTCACATTTATGTGAAGAGAAAAAGAACTGGAAACAAATTACTAAGTTTGCCTTACGCATGCTAGAGAGGTATCAGTATGTATACAACTGTCCTGAAATGGTCACAAGGCAAGGATAAAATTGTAAGCACAACAGTATGAAGACTGAAACCTTTTATTGATGGCAACATTGTTGTTCTTTACAAGTATGTTATTAAGCTCCATCAAAACAAGGGTGACATTTAGTGACTTCAATGCCCCTAAATTCTGCATTATGTGGAATTCTATGGACTGATAGCAAATCTGAACATGTCAAGTGTTACAAAATAATTTTAAAAAAAAATTGAACTTGAGACTATACTAATTGGAACTACTTAATAACATTTCCATGCATAACCCATGTATTAAACACACAACATGTGACATTTCAAAGTGCTCTGGGCAAAGTGTTTTCCTAGGTGATGCCAGACTTGACAATAACATTTATTTTATAATTGATGATGTGGTCTGTGTTATGACAGTGCAGTCTGGTAGGTTGGTATATACCAAGATGCAGACAGTATACTCTTCTGAAACCTACCAGACTACACGTTGCCATAACCCCACAAGACTGCAGTATAAATATTCTCTGCTGTGAAAACCTAAATCTTAAGTTATGGTATGCCAACACCTTGACAGAACTCACTACAACTATTGTACTGAACATCTAAAATTTAAAATAGGCAGTCTTAGTGACTTAATGACAACATATACAAGCTCTTACCTGGTTAACCATACTTCAAACTTGCACCTCATCGATGTCCAAGGTTTTATTAATACTTTACTCAATATTCAAGTCAATGTTAAGACAGTACTACCTTAAAATTGGTGACTACTACCTATTAGTAATACATCATACACAATAAACACAAAATGTAATGCAATTCTACTTGCAGGAAGGGACCTTACTGCCCCTAGTACTCTCAGAATATGTACCATTAGTAGAAGTCACGTTGCAGATCATTTCCACAAGACATTACATTAACCACAGAAATTACTTTATATGTCTGGCATCACCCAAATTCCAAATGCACACTCATTCAAATGGGAACACAAGGGCTTGTTGAATTACAATCTAACAACATGTCTGTCAAAAGGTATCAATAAAATAGAAGCCACTGGGTATAAAAACTCAAAATTATTCTGCCATTGTGTTACTGCCATAACAAGAGACTAGTCTTACAGAATATGACATATGAAATGAAATAATAATATAAATTTCATATTATGCAAAACCTTAATATTTATTTTACTTAGTTATTCAACATCTATGCAGCTGAGTGATAGACTATGTATACAATCTTCAAGGAGGGTAATACCCAGACATATGAATTAAGTGTTCATTTCCACTATGGTACTGCCAATCCCATTTTCCCATGTTACTTAAATTTTCCTGAAACATTCAATCACAATTATGGGAAAAGTGGTCATGCTTCACTCGATCTGTATAGCTTCTACTTTCTTAGACATTTATATCACTTTACAAATGAAAGTCTCCAGTCTTCCTTTGTCGTGATGCTTCTTCACTTAATCTTCACCACCTTCATCTTCCTGTTCAGCAACATCATCCTCATCTTCATCTGCCAAATTATCGACACCTTCTTCACCCTCAATGTCTTCTTCTTCCTCAACTTCTGCCAGATCTGCATCATCCTCATCTTCACTACCATCATCTTCCCCTTCTACACCATTTTCTACTTCAATGTCAGGTACAAGGTAGTACTGGAGAGGATTTGGCCACATATCATCCTTTATAACTTCTGCAATGTCATCTGCAGATGGATCTGCGTGATCAGTTAACCAACTGAAGAGCGTCTTCTGCTCTAAGAATCTCTTCCTTCCTTTGCCACCACCTTTATTCTTAATTTTTTTTGATAGATCATTTCCTTCCTTCCAACGAATTGACGTGCTCTGAGAAGCAGGGTCACCAGATGATCCCAAATGAAATTCTTTCGTTAAAATTTTGTTCTCGAAATATGGATTTTCCTTGAAGTGAAAATTTATTCTATACCCTGACTTTATATCATCAAATTCCTCGACTTCTAATTTTGTTAAGTAATGTAAGCAATCTTCTTCATCCTCATCAAGAATGGCTGAAATCTGTGGATGATTTACAAAAGCGGTTACCCAAAAGTTCGGTATCCTCTTGATTATGTCGTTGCGTTTATCAAAGTAGGGTTTTCTCAATTTGTTATACTTCTGTTCAACAACCAGAATTTCCTCACTTGCTGTCTCATTCAGTGCATCAATTTCATTTTGGCAAGCATCAATTTCCTCCAAGGCCTTTTGGGTTTCGGCATCGTAATCCCTGCTTTCATCGGCGTCTCCGGATGCCCCAGCTACTTCCGACTCCTTTACCTTCTTCGGCGCTGGTCCATGCGACATGTTTTGCACTTGTAAATATTACAACGTGTTTTGTATACTGTGCAAACACTTACGAAACGTTTCTGACACTAATGAGACTGCATGCCAGTTCCAACGAACTCCTCAATTTCAAAGCACAATACAGACTTACAATTTTTGTGTCAGGAAATTGTCAAGCTTCGCCTTCACCTAACTACTTCTCTGTGTTGTACAGAAACTTCGCTTCCTCGCAACCGTAGACAGCACACATTACCACCACATTCCATCCAATTAAAATTTACCAACCCTAGGGCGCGCTCACGAACGGAGGAATTTCTCGTTCGAACTATAAGGATGATATTTTTAAGTAAATTCATTCACAATATGACAAGTATTATCAGCTATATTCACGTCGGTCTTTAAAAATAACATCCCGAATTAATAAGTGGTTGTTAATTTCATAAGAGGGGACTTTTTTTCATTAAATAGATACATTTTCGAACAAAACCAAGATACAAACACAATATCTTCGACCTCTCGAAAGAATTAACTGCTCTGCGATTGACGTTATTTCTTATATTCTTGAAATTCACGTCGTAATATTTCGAATGGACTGTAACTTCAGTTATACAATGTAGTATAACCACAGCCTTTCCCTCTTTGTATTATAATGAAGCATATTCTTCTTTAATTCGAAATATTGTCTGAGTAGCCCAAGATTATCCCCATGATTCCAATCGTGCAACCTATGTTCCGTTGTGTGAGGTGGAATATGATGGTCGCGGGTTGTCGTTCACTGGGTTGCGACCCAGATCATCAGGTGTTGGATCCATGGGTTCAAATTACCCCACTGGTGCCCCTTCCGAAATTTGGCGGAATGGACGAGAGTGTTGGCAGCAGTGACACGTGCGCTTTCCGGCCATTGTGCTTACGGCAGTGATGGCGAGTAGTTGGTGGCGGTGAATGAAAGTGGACTTTCATAACTGTGTTTGTTGTCATCATTTTGTGCCTGGCGTCCGTGTGATAAGGAAAAGGTAAACAAGATGAGTACATGAATCAAAAATGTTGGAGGCGATTGCGACAGTAAACCACCAGAAACTGCTGATCTTCCCGTTCCTGAATATCAAAATGTGTATGTGGTTGTCATGTTTTACAAAGTCGTGAGATTTTGGGTAGGATGGGATGTCGGCTGGTGTATCATAACACGGAAGACCGACGTGAAAAACAAAAATTTCATGGGTCGAGGTTGTGAGGAAGGGGCTGCAGATTGTATATTGACTGTTTTAGGAAACAATAGTTTGTGTGGTTATATCAGAAGAAAAATCATTAAACTTAGTTGATTGTATTGTTGAATTAATTTTTCCCAGCCACCAAGTTCAGTTAACACGCCACATTCTAACGGTTGAAGCCCCAAAACTAGTTTTGTAAAATTTAGCTTTCTGCTCAAACATGATTCCTCGGTATACTATTCAGGAGATACACTACCCGCGTTCCCAAATTATTTTACTTGTATGTAGTCAGTAACTACAGTCTGGGTCACTTTAATCCCCCCATTATATTGTATGAAACCATGTTTGTAATTCAGTAATTACAGACATGGTGTTGGTATGTAGCTTTTAGGTTATGTCCAGGAATGTAAGAGATTCAGTTCTTCTGAGATGTGACATTGTTGGGCAAATACTTACCGACAATTTGAGAGAGAATAGTGCCTTCATTTTAAGGGAACTTGAATCTTAGCAACACTGCTGAGAGAACCTCAAATCTCATGAATCTATGAGTAAGTATAACAAGTTCTTCACAGGAATAAAATACAGCAGTGATGATACTAAGAGATACGTATGGGGTTGGAAATATATGCATTGGGAAAGTATGATGTATGAGATGCTGAGAACTACTTGCCTTATATTTACACAATTCTTGTATTTGCTAAGCTTTGTCGTTCTTTATATCACATGTTTGTTAAAACACGTAAAATAACATGTTTATGACAGTGTACAACACAAGAAGAAATTTTTAACCTCTTATTTCAGACTTCGTATCCCATCCTTGAAGTTTCTTTTGTGTGAAACAAGATTTCATCCACAGATTGTGTCTCATTTCACATAGCTAAAATGCCATGCTTCAGATCAAGTGTGATATTTGCCAGACTGCCAGTTGTAAATGTATTCTTTCACATGTGTGAACTGAATGCCTATATGTGTGGGATTTATTCCTTGCTTAATTTAACAGTGAATAATAAGAGCATGCAAGTGGCATTAGGCTACCAAATGTGTAAAGACATAAAAATGGTGGTAACAAAATAACATGGAGTTGGCAGTGTTCATAGAAATTACGTCTGCTTCATTTGGCACATTTGCATCCCCTGTTGACACACTTATTGTTGCTGTGACCCACAAAATTGAATGGCTGTTCCAACTGGGTGCATTACAAGGTTTTCTAGTGAACTAAAGTTTTACTTGTACCAGTCAAAACAGTTACTTTTGTAGTCATTTCAGGAAGTGTGATTGTAGTCAGTTTTATGAAATTTTTCTCTTATCATATTCTTTGTCAAAGAAACTATAAGGTATGAAAATCTGATAATAACCTCAAGGCTAAACAATAGCATTTTTAGGCATGCTGCCACAATTGTGAAAATGACTGTTAGCTTCATCATGTCTGTTCATCTATCCCCATGGAAAAAACTTGGCTCCCTTTGGATGGATTTTCATGAGCTTTGATATTTGAGTATTTTTTAAAAAATCTATTCAGAAAATCTAAGTTTAATTAAAATCTGACAAGAATGACAGGTACTTTACAAGAAGACCAATCTACATTTTTTATCATATCTCACTCATTTATACTTAAAATGTGAAATGTTTCTTTGGGGGGGGGGATGTAGAGAAAACCAAAACACACATTTTATTTTCAGTAACTTTCTTTGAAAAAATTGTGCCGTTTATGAGATAAAGTGAAAAAATGTTGTGGAGCCAGACGGGCTCCAGATGACAGTGTGGTACTTGCACATTGCATGCTGGGTAACTAAGGCTACAAACACTCACTCAGAACAGGCCTGTATAATACTTATTGCTTTTTCATGGCAGCAGTGGTTGCACAAATGCGTCTCAATGTTACATTTATATGTACATTGCTTGTTAGAAATGTGTTTCTTCATTCAGGAAAAATGACGGTTCCATTCAACTTAAGGTTACGGAAACCATTTGTCCCAGCCATAAGACATAACTGAGGCTTGTGCTGAATTCTTTGAAACTGTCAACAACAATCCTTTCCCATGTGATTCTACTTCTCATTCCTCTGATCCCTTCTGTTTGGTATCTTATTTCTGATTTTGATGTTTTGAATGCCAGTAAGCTCTTAAAAATGTGGGGTATTTCCTGACTAGCTGCAAACTGGATAGCTTCTCAAGAAGGACTCTGCTCCATGGAGTAAGTAAGCTCTTACAACCATCAATAACTGATGGACTTACATTCCTGGCTGTTTTATAAGGGGTTGTTGGGATGTGTTTATACCTGTACTACAATTTATTTTCAATCTTAGTTTATAATGGGGAAGTTCCAGTATCCTTTGGAAGCAGGCTGCTGTCATCCTTCGTTTTGACAAGGGCAACAGTGCTACAGTAAAAAAAAAAAAAAAATTGTCAAGAGTGCCACCTATTTTCAGGATACCAAATATTATGGGCGTGGTAAGACAACTTTACCTGCCGGAAATGTGTGCAAGGCTGGTGAGGTGATAGCTGATAAAACAGTTTTATTTTTTTAAATTTTCTTCCCCCACCCCCAACCATTTTCTAACCTTATCTCCTTTGTTGTTGTCGAAGTTTCTCTCAGATGTTTCTTCCATGTTTGCTCCGATGTTCCCGGAACCTGCTAGACTTGAACTGCTGATCCTGGGTTTGCTGGGCTGCTGTCTTATCCACTCAACCACAAAGTTGTTGAAATGATAATTTTGGAACTTCCTGTTGAATTGTGAGGTCAAGGAATCTTAACAGAAAATTTTCTATAGTCTAAGCCTGTCAGTGGCCAGCCTTGAACTGCTGCTGCTATTCACTAAAGCTTAGCAGTCCAGTGCTTTAACAACTAGACCATGTAGTTCTTACTACAGTAACAATTTTGGAACTTTATGATGAAGTGTGAGGCAGAATTTTGGCAGAAAAACTTTCCTAGCTTCATGTACTGTGCATCAGATGTCTCTGGTTTCTAACTTCTGATCATAAGGTTAGCTGTCTAGTGTCATATCCACTAGCCACAAGGCTGAGTTACGTAGTAAAGGTACAGAACTCCCTGATAAATTGTGCATTAGTGAAACCTTCTCATTCCTTCCATATACTTGCTTAGATGTTCCTCCCACCCACATCGCAACAACACCTGCTCCGACAAAATCACAGCACTTGCCAGGAATACTAGCATAATGGCAGTATTAAATTCAACAGCATTATTGCTGTCAATTCCATTCTGTATGTTTACTTTCATGACTGTACCAGTGCATTTTGCCGTGGCACTGTATTTACAGACCTGAAGTCAAAACACTCATCTCTCCGTGTCTCATGACACTGCGAGCAACATGAATGATGTATGTCACAGAAGATTCAGGTTTGGGATATGATGGTGTGTTGCTAGATGAGTGGTAGCTCCTGACATTGGCAGTCTCTGACCCAATGACATGGCTTATCCCAGAGGACCTGAATACTCAGAAACACTGCTGTGAGAACCATAGATCTCACATTAAGTCTGCAGTGTTATAAGACAGACCAGAGGTGATGTGACAAGAGTGCCACAACAAAATTTACTGGAAAATGCCATTAGGCAAACACACAGTGGTGAAGTCTGCAAACTATATGGATCTCATCAGTGTAGGTTTTTGTCACAACTGTGGATACATACATCTCACAGGATTGTTATTGCAGGAGTTGATGTATGTATGATTAAGACTATTTAATAAATTGAACATACATATCCCATACTTGGTACTAACAGCCTCCAAATCCCATTTACCAACACTGCTGAACCTTCTGGTTCTACAAGAGTCGGTGCAGCTCTGTTATCTTGGGTGTGGACTATAGTTCAGATAGGAAAGAACAGCACACAACTTCTTCACTGGGAAGTGTCTTGTAAGACAAACACAGACAGTAATTGAGGACTAATTTTCTCAGGTTGGTCAGTATTGAGTTTGTGGCCTTCTAAGATGTAATGAGATGCCATGGGTTTGGTAGACATGGCATCATCCCAGGAGGCTATAACTGTTAGCACTGAAATGTATGAGGAAAAGAGTCTGCGGCAATTTGTAGCGATTGGTTCAAGGTTTGGGATTACATGTGGTAAATATTTAAACAAAACTGACTGATGCAGTAAGTGAACAAAAAAGTAAATATCCTCAGAAATGACTCTTCCTAGGAGACTAATGTAGAGCAAAGTAAATGATCCATCATACTGAGTCTTTTCAGATATTTTTATTTGGCAAATTAAAATATCAAGAGTGGTAACAAGACAACCACCTTCTTGGGACCTGCCCCTGCTGTAGCATGGCAGATATATACAGATGTTTCAGACGAACCTGGTGTCTACATTACCCTGATGATGAAGGCAACAGATACCTCTTTCATGCTAGTTTGTACATACGTATCTAACACACTGCCCAGTGCCACAATCCACACGATGGTTTTCTGCAGTGCAAAGTGCAATCACAAATTTCACACTCTTACCCTCACACAAAATATTGATGTAACACACTGTGAACAGGAATGCAGATTGTATATAATGGAACACAGAATTTTATCCCCCCCCCCCCCCCCCACCCCGAAAAAACAAGAAACAAAAAAAAACTGCTTACTATCTATCTCTAATGTGCGCGAAAAAG
>Ga0131853_10024654_pt1 | contig 10847 bp, 5 predicted proteins | sample TergutLab28metaG_FD_92764 | JGI IMG/M metagenome (GOLD analysis project Ga0131853, IMG submission 92764) | Labiotermes labralis P1 segment gut microbial communities from Petit-Saut dam, French Guiana - Lab288 P1 (version 2) (version 2) | ecosystem: Host-associated > Arthropoda: Insects >... | reverse complement strand
CTCCCTATTTCAGTTGCTTTGTGACTGACGTTTTAAATGAGAGATTCCCTGATGCCTGGATTGGAAGGGGTGGACCAATACCCTGGCCACCTCGAAGCCCAGATCTCTCTCCACTTGATTTTTCCCTGTGGGGGTACATTAAGAACATTGTGTATGCTGAGAAGATAAGGAATATCCAGCACCTGCAAGACAGGATCACAGCAGCCATTGAAACTGAAACACGAGACATAATTCAGAAAACGTGGCAGGAGATAGTATTTTGTTTTGACATCTCCAGAGCTACAAACGTTGCGCATATTGAAGTGTACTAAGGTAAGTCTAAAACTTTAATCTTTTCTTAACATTTTAAGACGCCAAACGTGTAAATCCGTCTAGTACTTTTTAAGTTATAGCGGTTTCAAACCCCGTCCATCTTTTTCGATGACCCTGTATTTCGGGGAAACCTTGTCTGAAGATGCAGTCAGCATGATCATCTGTAACGTCGATGCCTATTGCCCAAAGCACACGTCGTCACATACCAGAGATTCAGAGTCAGCAGTGTGTTTTCTGTGCTGTTTAAAATGAGTTTTTACTTGGATGAATTTTGGGCTTCTACAGCTTTTAGTATGAGATTAGGATAATCACTTACTTATCATTACTCTATTCGCAACATGATACTTTTTACGGCGAGGAGCTGTTAGCACCTCGCCCAACCCCCAAGCTGGAGGACCACCCCTTTTCGTCTGTCCGCGACTATTTACTCAATACATTCGCAGCTACCCTCCGTATTGGAGGCCGTTCCTCCATCCGCAACCTGAGGACGCGCCATGCCGTGGTGACAGGGACCCACTCATCACGCTACCTATTTATTATATAACTGTAGTTAATCCAAGAAACCGAGAATCGAATTACTTCAGAAGACTGTCCATTCTGTGCAAGATTAGCGGTGCTTTGAGTGGTGGAGAGTGAAGTTTGGTGGCATTTGGCGGCCTGCCGACCGACAAACAGGCAGTGACCTCCCTGCAGGGCTTGCTGCCGCCTGCCTTCATTTTCCTGTTAGTCTGACTAGACTGAAGATGGAAGCAGCAAGCTCTTCCGAAACGTAGACACGGATGTCACATCCCTGACGTTTTAAATCTTCACGTGTCCTTATGCTGTTGGACAGTGTGTCACGTCGCTCTACTTGAAGTTCTTAAAACCTGAGGTTTCCGTTCCTCTGGGATATGATGCTGAGTTATGGGTATTCGGATCTCGTCATTTTGATGCAGCGTCCAGTCATCTTCTTCAAGGGCTCGGAGGTCTAAGGACGTTGGGTCGAAACGTCGAGATCCCATTACCTATTGACGCAGTATCTTATTTCAGAATGCTGAACCATACCGCAATAAAAGCCTCACATCTCTCCTTAAAAGTATTCGGTGTATGATGATGATGATGATGATGACAAATGCGCTTGGGTCAGAAGTAGCGTTGCTCAAGTTTTGTCAGTACTGCGGCCTCTAGGATATAATAATGAGGTGGGGGTGTAGTCAGAGTGATGAGCATGAGGGGTTGGTTGGTTTGTTGTTGGAAGCGTGCCTGGCAGACGAGACGGGATGCCATCTGGCATGCGTGCCAGACGCTGGTATCACCACCGAGGGAGTCGAGGATCTGTTGGCCGTTACGTTTTAGTGTCCCCCTCTAGCCCACACCACCCGCGGAGTGGAGTGAAGCACAAGTGACGGAGGCGAATGTCAACCACACGTAAATTTCCCATCCGCGTGACAAACAGAATTGCTTATCTACAGAAATAAAATCAACCGTAATCTGTAAGAAACGTGATTGCAGATTCTCACAGCGGTGTTGGCTGAAGATAAAGGCACTACGCCCCGTTCGAAACGTCGGTAAATATCAGTGGACACAACGTGGATACCTGCTGCCACTCTTTTCACGGCCACCCTGAAGATAGAGGGAGAATGCTTCTCCGAGACATCGGCGCACATGTCATATTTCATTGGGTCTCATCCATGACGACAGTATTCTTCTGGTAGGAAATGTGTCTGGTACGTGTTATTGATACCGCGTGGAGATGGGTAATTCAGGTGTGGAAATGCCACGCTGAGGGTGACTGGGTTCTATTCCCATGGGAGGCGGAGGTTTTTGTGGGGTCATGTAGCCCCACGTCCAGTAGTTAACGGGACTCTGCGCAGGAGATAAACCAGCCAGTGCATTTTGCAAACCATCGGTCTTTATCAAGTATCAGACCTTAAGAAAGAGTGGAGTTCTACCTCCACGTAAACGCTTACTGTGAGATATAGGGTCAGTTCTGCATCTGTTACTATTCAATATCGTTAACACCTGAACGAAGTTTAATATTTTAAAAGCTGATATTTATTTATATAATATTTGAAAATTCAGTTCTTGGCTCGTAAGAAACGTTCTGCCTCCACTGCAAGAAAAATCATCTAATGCCTTTTAGAAAAGCGTTATTTACATGAATTGCACGAGACCCATTCAAGAGTGTCTGTGTGCAAAATACAAAGTTTCTGAGTAATAAACGAGGTGGTAGCCCAGATGCACTGCAGTTAACTCTACCTCGAAGTGTTAAACTTTTTTTTTTTTGCCAATCTATATTGCATTTTCAGTTTCGTATATTTACAGGACTGAATTTTTAAATATTAAATTCGTTGCACAGTTTTCTGACTTGTTTTCTTGTACCTGAGTCGGTATATTCTTATCTGCCTTCATTTCCCATTTTCACAATCCGAACATATACCCCAAACACCATGTGCTGTACTCCCATCTGTTCCCGAGTACTTCATTTGCTTTGATTTGTCTGTATATACGTATAAGTCAGTATCTGGAGGCTTGAGAGAGAGAACTGCCGTTTTAGGTCTGTAGCTGTTCGTAGAATTCTTTTACCGCGTTGTTATTATCTGCCCTGGTTACTGTGTTTGTGGAGTCATGTTGCTTAAATTTCTAAACGTATTGTTTATATTCGCATTCTATTGTTCATTTATTTTCTTTGTTTGTTTGTTTGTTTTTTTTTTTTGCGTGTTCTGAATGGCGCGTGTATGTGTAATACAGAAATACTTGGATAAATGTGTTCTCCTGTCCGCTCGTGGCAGCAGAGACGCAATACCAAATGGTTCACTGTACATGTTAGTGAGGAATGGAACAGTTGTCCAGTTTGTGCATCAGAACCGTTAGAACAGATGGCGTGGCATCCACCTGGAGGGTCTTAGGTTCATGTTTCGCTAAGTAAATTAGATACACCTGGTGGACAGTAAGGGGAAACAAATTCACGCTTGCCGGGTTGTCCTTGGAAGATTTTACGTGGGCGACGGAGCTGTTAAACCTCTCTACATTAAGTCCTATGCCTTTAAGGGCTTAATTTGTGTTTCAGTTATATATATATATAAGACTTACTGTTACACGTGGTAATGTCTTTTATTTGATCCTGTTGGTCCGGTTCGAGCACAGACAGTGGCATGATGTGGAAGTTGATCTTACTTACTTGTTTAAAATTATTCGCATTTACTCTGCAGAAATGTATAGCCGTGATTCATAAATCATCGTCTCGACATACTGCTGGATTGGGCTAATCCTTCTTTCAATTGTTCAAAAGAATTAGAGAATGTTCATATTTGAAAAGCATGTGTGATACAAAAGCAAGACCAGCCGTAACTCCCCATGTTTTATATGAATAATTTGTATGATGATGGCCGCGTGCAAGACGAAACATGTGGACGGTGACGTTGTGAACAGATAAACGAAGAATTACTGCAATACTCCAGTGACAGAAATAGTGTTTGGTTATATTTATTGATATATATATATATATATATATATATATATATATATATATATATTTGTGTGGGCCGGGTAGCTCAGTCGGTATAGCGACTGAGCTACGGGCTGGACGGTCCGGGATCGAATCCCGGTGGGAATGAGATTTTCCGCCCGTCCAGTTCGGCCCTGGGGCCCACCCAGCCTCCTGTACAATGGGTACCGGGTCTTTCCCGGGGGTGGAGGCGGTCGGGGCATGGGGCTGACCCGTCACCCCATCTGGTGCCGAGGTCCTAGAAAGAGTAGAGCTATACCTCTACTCACCCTAAGGGCCTTCGTGGTCTATAAAAAGGGTGGGGGGAACCTACTTAACCTAATATTTATTTGTACGTTTATTTATACGTCTGTCTGTAGCATAGTATGACAAGATGAGTGAAGTATGAATTTCAAGGGGTGCAGCAGCTAGCGATCGCGGTCAAAAAATGGGCAGTATCCCAGAATTTACCTGAAGAACCTTGGGCAGAGACAAACCCAGTCGTGATAGTTTGCATTTCGAGATTTGAACCCGGGGCCTTCCTTATACGATGCGGGGTGCTAGCAACTAGACCGTATCTTTCGATAGTTTCTGCACTCTGCCAGTCACAACGTGTTAAATATGCGGAGACAGTGAAGGTGAAGTTGTCTCTGTTCGCACCGTAACGACACACACGGGAATGGAGGTGTAGCGGATTGTTAGTCTCGGCTCTAAATGGAGGTGAAAGGTCAGCGTTACGCCACACGCGATGTACCATTTGAGTTGGAGGCTGAGTGGACCCTAGGGCTAGTCTGGACATCTTTGAGAAAAGATAAATATCTTGACCCTACCGGAAATCAAGCCACGTCACCTCGGACTTGCAATCCGTAGCTTAGTCACTATATCGACTGAGCTATCCCGGCTGCAGTACGTTAAATGTGCAGGAGGTCAGTTCACGTTCTGGTGTCAGGACAGAACTTCGGGGGGGGGGGGGGGGGGCTGTGGAACGTTTTGGGGAAGCCGGGGTTTTCCAACGCAAATAACCGCTTAACACAGAAGAGCAAGCGTACTGGTAACTATATGTACCACATTCTTTAACTTAAAAAAATCTCCGCTTTGTGGCCAAAGAACGTATTTATGTGTTTGTGTTCTTTACAACAAGCAGCCCTTGTTTCTGTGTACAGAGTTAAACGATTCGTATCGACTGATTTTATTGACAGTTCTGAAGAACCTGCTTCCTGCGTTCAGACTGAAGATGGAGCATTTTGTTACTGCCAAACGGCTGTAAATTTCTGCCGAACTGCAAGCTGTCATATCGCAGAAGATAATGTTTGTCATAGTCACCGCGGCTGACCCTCGAATCTCACAGTCGCGGTAAGAAAGTAACTACATATTTGAATAACTGAAGAATAAAAACCAACTAGATGCCACTTATTATTTTATTGTACTTCTTATAGGCTCAACATGTTTCGGGTACTACTATGCCCATCATCAGAAGCTCGCGACTGTGATGTTGATTACCACATTGGTCGTCTCGTTCTTGGGTTGCTGTTGGTTGGAGGTTAGGTGCGGTTAGGCTGGAGTAGTGTCCGGACTGCAGCCCGGACACTACTCCACTACACGCTGTACAGGTTTGTAGCCTAGGATCAGTAGGCTGTACCATATAGCCTATGTGTGTAGGAGGCCATACTGTACTATCTAGATTTTGACGTTTTGCTGACCGTGCATCTCAGTATATTTGTCTCAGTAATTAACCAACTTGATGCACAAAATTTGTGTTTTACAATAAGTTTATTTCATGCCTCTACATGTTTCGAGCACATGTGCTCATCGTCATGAGGTCAAAATTTTACTACTATTTGCTTATATTTATAGAATTGTATTTTGGTAACTTTAGACCACTCACTTGTTTCAGTGTGATGATACCAGAGGCTGTGGACCTCCTGATGATGAGCACATGTGCTCGAAACATGTACAGGCATGAAATAAACTGATTATGAAACATAAATTTTGTGCAGCAAGTTGGTTAATTACTGAGACAAATGTACTATCAAATTTTGTGTAAGTACAATCTATGACGTTCGCACAACAATGAAATTATTTAATGACGCATTTCACAGAACATATCCCCGTCGCTAAGCGACGCATATCTGTACTGTAATGTTTCCCCTGTCAGGTTGATTCCACCAACGTTCCTTACTCAGCTTTAACTAATTACTATACTTATCAGAAGGACAAGCGGGTGAGACTTGGGAACCCTCAAACAAACCAACGATCATTCAAAAAGGAGCAATGGAAATAAAAGTACTCTCCTTAACACTTTTACGCTAGGCGGGTGGATAATGTGCGGAAGCGTACATAAATTTGAGTCATGCATGTAATGAGTGAAGTGATATAGATATTCCAGATTTTGTTTGTCGTGTTTCGAAGGCTTAATGGCTTCCATCATCTCCACTGAATTGTCACGTTTGATTCAATGAGTATAGATTACATGGCGATCAGTACGATATGAATCCCGCAGATCAGAATGTATTGCTTTAAATCGAGAACATGAAAAATAGAGAAGGAAACAGACAGCGGAAAGTAACGAAATGCCAAATGACGTGCTCTTTAATACCAGAAATGTGCATGTATATATTGTGGCACTTTTGAAGTACGTTATAGCCAGGTGCAGTAGCGGTAGTGTTCATGGGCTAAATGGCACCGTCTTACAGCTGCCTTAATTGACTGAATCGCCACCTGTGCCTTCAGACATTACAAATCGTGGCCAACCTTGAATTATGTAACAAAACCTAATGTGGGTTTAATTTATTCTTAACCGTAATATGTCTCAACCCTGTAATCAGATCTATTTCGTTTGTTGAATTCGAATAGATGACGCATTTTTATGGGCCGGGTAGCTCAGTCGGTATAGCAACTGGCTACGGGCTGGACGGTCCGGGAGTCGAATCCTGGTGGGGGCGAGAATTTCCGCATCTGTCCAGACCGGCCCTGGGGCCCACCCAGCCTACTGTACAATGGGTACCGGGTCTTTCCCGGGGGTAAAGAGCGGCCGGGGCGTGCTGTTGACCTCTCACCCCCTTCTAGTGCCGTGGTCAAGAAAGAGTAGAGCTATACCTCTACTCCCCCTATGGGCCGTACGGCCTGTTCAGAACCTCGATGCCTTACAAGGGTGCACTTTACCTTTTTTTACTAATTTTTTGCGAATGAGTCGAGAAAACGTCGGGATTGTTACCTTGGTCGTTAATACAGCAGGTTTTTCTGAATCATCGGAATATATGTACAATAATTAACGATGAAAGAGATAAAGGAAAGTGACAAAGTGTGTGACAGGTGAAGATATGGAGTTGAATTTGAATTTGCTCTTCGACAAACGACTTATGACTTAGAATCTGCAGCTAAGTATTTGCATATGTCTAACGTATAAACATTCAGCAGAGACACTTAAAGAGTTCAGAGGGGTTGGCCAGGAGGAAGCCCACATCCTGGATGGCTGAGCGGTTGAAGAAGGGTTTGCTTGAAAGAATGTTCTAACGTACACCATACGGGGCCCAATTGCATACCAGCTTCATGCTTAATTTGATAGCTTTCTCTCACCTGCGTCTGTTGGTCCGCGGAATGTAGGGAAGATATATATCAACTACCTGTATTCTTTGGGTGTGTCCATCTGCCTGTCAATCTCCGGGCAGTAGAAAATGGTGGATGTATCAGGGACGAATTGTTAAATTTGGGATTTCCACAGCTAGGAATATTTAGATGGTTTGATAATAATTTTTGACAGTTTGAGAGTTCGGAGGTACGTACTACTTCCATCTTCAGTGTGGTTGAGAATTATAATGCCTCACGTTTGCCCAGAATGTCTCAAAAGATGCTGTTGTTATGAGGTCAGATACTTGAGTCCCATCCTCTGAAGAAAATGTGTGTGTCTCGGAGGAATATTGAATAAATACGAATCACAAATTAACGTTTGTTTTCATAGAAAATCTAGACTTTTGAGTTCAGTTACATGCATATAGGCTACAAGGTATCAGTTTTCCAAAAAGAATTTTGCAGTGATAGTTTTCGTTGTCGGGTATGTTCTAAGTTCATGGTAAAGGTATAGATCTTGCGGAACGTGAAACCGTTTAGTTTGAGGTATATGTACTAACGTTTCGCAAAACAATAGCAGTAGGTTTAATAGGGCTGTGTATTGTGTGAATGTAAAAAAATCAACATTGGAAACTAATTCATACAAATTGTAAAATTATTTGTAAATCTTATGACCTCAGGCAAATGACACTGATATAGGTTGTGCACAACTGTAAAAGGGAGGTGACATGTAGGGCTAAGACTTCAGCAGTTTGGAAATTGTGTTTTAAAATTACTTGTGATGTTTTCCATTTTGCTTGTTGTCTCGTAGCAAGAAGTGACACGAACATAACTTCGTGACGATTTTCGCTTTTGCTCCGGTCTTATGTTGGTAGGGTCACGGACTGTGCCAAGCCTTCGCGTGTTTTTCTTTTTGGTCTCTTCAGGCAAATTCCTGAATTTTAACCTAACTATGCTACAGCAATTTCTTTACATTGATTTTCACATTAGTTAATTTTTTGAATCTATCATTTCGCTCTGTGTAGACTGACATATTTTGAAATTGGTGCTGGAGAAGGATGGAAATCAGCTGGACCCATCATGCGAAAAGTGAAGGGAATATTGCCAAGGGACAGGGAGGAAAGGAACTTTCTACATGCAGTAAAAGGAAGGAAGGCTAACTGGATTGGTCACATGATGAATACGAACTGCCGTCTAAAAAGCGTTATTGAAGGAAAGATAGAAAGAATGAGAAGACGAGGAAGAAGACGTAAGCAGCTACTGCATGGCCGTAAGGGAAACGAGAAGAGCCTGGAATTTGAAATAAGAAACGCTAGATCGCACTCTGTGGAGAACTGACTTTGAAAGAAGCTATGGTCGTGTCGTAAGACAGACTGCATGCTGGTGAAGCTGACATACCGACAGCTTCGCCGAAGAAACCAAAAATAAATGAAGCCACATATTTAAGGGATTAACAAGTACGCATGTAGAATTAATAGTGAATGTTTAAATATGTATTATTTATCGTATGGTATAATAACTGGGATTGACTGTGCATGAGGTATACCCGCCCCGATACGTGCCCCACAACGACAGTGTTTCATGTATAAGAAACACCTGGTGCATGTTAGACGGTTAGTTCAACGGTAAGAACCCTCGTCCTTGTAGCGAACACTTGGATTTATTTACAATGCAGGTGTAGGTCAAAATGTCATGGTCACAATGCTTTACCTTCTTATGTCACTTTATGTCGCCATCTTTACCTTTTTACATATCGTCTGAGAATTCCTATGTGCGTTGATGGCTATAAGAATGCCGTGATCTATCTTGCAATTTTCAATGAATTAAGAAATTCGGAAATTTGATGTTAGTGTGACCGTGCATAGTTGATACAGTAATACAAACAAACAACTAGATGCAACAATAACAGTTCATTAATAACTTCAATAAGCTGTTATTGTTACATCTAGTTGTTTGTTTGTTTGTATTATATTAAGACATTCGGAATTGAACTTATCTTCCGGGTTTGTAAAACTGTAAAAGATAAAGCAGTCCCGTTACAGGCCTGGAGTGGCACAGAGGATTCCAGGAAGTTAAGGTTCCCAGATTTCATGACAAGGGCACACAATGGTGTTAAGTTTGTCAGCCTTATGCACCGACCGCCTTTACCCCCAGGAAATGCTCCTTCTGTTAGAGGCTGAGTCGACCCCAGGGCCATAGTGCGATCGGAAGGATTTTGTGAATGAAAATGTAGCACTTTGTTGCAAAATCGGGTAACTCCTTAAGAAACCAAACCACTCCGTGCCACTTGCAACTGAGTGAAGATTCCAGTCAACTCTGCTGTTACCCGCTTGTCGTTAAAGCGAAATGGCTATAACGCGATTGATGAATAGGAGAACGCTGTTTATATAGCGCGAATTTTCGGATATGCGGGTTGGCTGTCACACGTTTTCAGCGACCAGAGTGAAGATACAGGGTTGGACGACAAGCTAAATTTGTTTCTCATCTGATCCTATTTTTATTAACGCGATTTTCTGTAACAAGAGGTATTTCAAGAACGCGGCTATCACGTTACTGGAGAACTGTTATTGTGAAGAGCCCTTCAGTTAAGCTACCGAAACAAACAAACCAACGCTTGCAGGACTCAGATCGTAAATCTCAACACAATGTAATGCTTCTTGCGGAAACAGCGACAATATTTAGATAGTCTAGAAGGTCGTTTATTAGAAAACACAAACCCTGTCGTTTAAGAGTATGTGTTTGAAATGCAAGTATGCATAAATTGTGATATATGCTGTGGGAGAGTAGTGTTTGATTTGTGCTTGCATTTCTTAGCGTCTCTTTCTTTGTTTCAAGGCCATATTATTTTGCGACGAGAGTTTTGGGTCGACGTTAAATGCCTGAATGTACTTAGACTGTAGATGTGAGAGAATGCTGTCTTGTCCTGCGTTGAAACAGCTTGTCTGACGTGGCGGAGAAAAAATGCAAGAATGTCAATTACTGCGGTCCAACAAATGCTTCACGAGTTACCATGATGGGTAGCTTTTGTAAAAAGTCAGAATTTCTTTCTTGTCCAACATCATATGTCAAGAACTCTGTGCTTAAAATTCTCTGAGGCTGATTGAGTTTCCAGCTGGATATCTCTCGGTACCTCAACATTAGTCCACACGAGTTTCCAGCTGGATATCTCTCGGTACCTCAACATCAGTCCACATGAGTTTCCAGCTGGATATCTCTCGGTACCTCAACATCAGTCCACACGATTTTCCAGCTGGATATCTCTCGGTACCTCAACATCAGTCCACATGAGTTTCCAGCTGGATATCTCTGGTATCTCAACATCAGTCCACATGAGTTTTCAGCTGGATATCTATGGTATCTCAACATCAGTCCACGTGAGTTTCCAGCTGGATATCTCTGGTACCTCAACATCAGCCCACACGAGTTTCCAGCTGGATATCTCTCGGTACCTCAACATCAGTCCACATGAATTTCCAGCTGGATATCTCTGGTACCTCAACAT
>Ga0131853_10024652_pt1 | contig 10849 bp, 4 predicted proteins | sample TergutLab28metaG_FD_92764 | JGI IMG/M metagenome (GOLD analysis project Ga0131853, IMG submission 92764) | Labiotermes labralis P1 segment gut microbial communities from Petit-Saut dam, French Guiana - Lab288 P1 (version 2) (version 2) | ecosystem: Host-associated > Arthropoda: Insects >... | reverse complement strand
TTGAAAAAGCCCAAACTTATTACAAATTTTAAAAATCTAAAATTAAGGTTTTCTTTGTGCTGTCTAGGGGGGTTACTTGGGGGGGGGGGGGGGGGGGGGGTGATGGTGGTGGTGGGGTTGTGGGGGTGGTGGTGGTGGTGGTGGTGGTGGTGGTGGTGGTGATATTTATGGTGGAGGTGAAGGTGGTGGTGGTGGTGGTGGTGGTGGTGGTGATAGTGGTGGCGGCGGTGGTGGTTATGCTTATGGTGGTGGTGGTTGTGGTTATGGCTAGGGTTATGGTTATGGTGGTGGTGGTGGTGGTGGTGGTGGTGGCGGCGGTGATAGTGGTGGTGATGATGGTGGAGGCGGCGGCGGTGGTGGTGGTGGTGACAGCATTCACAATGAGCTGACTGTCTTACTGATCAAACTGGATATCAATTTGCGCTGCCAAGAGAGTGACAAAAGATCTTGCAACATCTGACGTTCCCACGCGATGACCGGAAAGTGATGCCGTGTTATCTTGTTACGTAAGACCTAACTTTCAGAGGAAAGTGCTGCCTCCATCTTCAGGGAAGAGAGAGTCAGTTCACTCTCGTACTCTGAACACTGAGGCAGTATTCTTCTAAACGCCTGTACCTAACTCCCACGGTACTGTACATGGTGTCCGTCCGCAGACTGGCGCAGTTCTAATACAAAACATTACACGTACACGAGTTGAACCAATTCGTTACCAAATATTCCTAAACAAGCACACGAAGGTACGAAGAATTTTAAAACCTGCATTTATTTAAGGATCTGTAAGTGACAATTTTGGCAATGCCGATGACAACTAATTTTAAGGATCTGTCATCTTCATGGTTACACCGTGCATCAATGATATCAAATGCCTTATTATCCAACTAATGCACTCAAATATATAAAATCGCTGAGTTGTTAAACAACAATTAAACTTATAAAAGCCGCTCCAACATGTTTCGGTTCACGTAGGAACCATCATCAGGGAGCTACAAACCAATGCTTAGCTAAAGTTACAAGTTTTGTTCAACTGTGCGTGTTGGTACAGACGTTACCAGTGTTATGGCAGCATATTCCGGCATGCTGTATGTGTGTATATGTACACACACACACACCAGGTCAGAATATGCTGCCATAACACTGACAAAGTCTGTACCAACACGAACAGTTGAACAAGACTTGTAATTTTAGCTAAGCACTGGTTGTGGCTCCCTGATGATGGTTCCTAGGTGAACCGAAACATGTTGAAGTGGTTTTTATAGGTTTAATTGGTTTTTAACAACTCAGCGATTTTGTATAATTGAGTGCATTAGTTGGACAATAAAGTATTTGATGTCAACTGTCATTTGTGGAGAAACGAGAAATATATCTCTAGTATTATACTTCCATAACATAAAACGTGGTTAGCAAAAATTATTTCGAAGTACAGAAAGTAAACTAATAAAACGTTAATTACTTAATTAACAACTGGAGTGGACAGAATCTTCGCGGTCTTTCCAAGAAAACATGGAAACATATAAAACAGAGATCATAATACACGTACAGGATTATCTTAGCAATTGACCAACTTAATGCACAAATTCTTGTTTTATAATAAGTTTATTGTATTCCTCTACATGTTTCGAGCATTGTTGTGCTCATCATCAGGAGGTCAAAATTTTATTATACAGCATCTGGTATCGTCACACTCTGTAGGTGGCTAGTGCGCACCAGACGGCCACCTACAGAGTGTGACGATACCAGATGCTGTATAATAAAATTTTGACCTCCTGATGATGAGCACAACAGTGCTCGAAACATGTAGAGGAGTACAATAAACTTATTATAAAACAAGAATTTGTGCATTAAGTTGGTCAGTTACTAAGATTATACTGAGATGCACGGTCAGCAAAACATACAAATCTGTTATAACTGTACAGTTAGAAAAGCAGTCCAGTATGTTAAAGACTTCGTGTCTTACAAATACATCGGCTTTACATTAACCAGTTGAGGATTTATTAATTTGGTAGCAGTTTAGAATCTTCTTCTCAATTTTTCAAACTTTTCTGAAGACTGCTCGATAGCCTGCCTAACCAACAATGGAGCAATGGGGCCACAATATGCAGCTGCTCTCAATGAACTGTGAAATCTGTAGACTCCTTTTCTACTTCACTTCTTCACAGTGCGGCCCGCTCTAGAAAAAGCGATGCCAACCCTCGCTTTAAGCCACAAGGAATATTAATCATGTTTAGCGTCAAAATTCGCAACATTTCCATTTCACTGACGGTTATGTACCCACAACAGAGACTAACAAAAGTGGCAGGTCAGTGGCAGAGGGTACGAAGAGCGAGGTGCTTTATTGAGGACTCTTGCAATACACATGGCAATCGATTTTGTTGTGGCGAAGACTGCTCCTAGGCAAGTTGAGTCCAGATGAAATGTGATGGCACACGGTGACGCACGGGAGGGGAAGTGAAGAGGAAACTGGCGAATGGAGTGGGTAGCCATTACCCTTCACACTACCTCGGAACATGGTGTATCCAGCATTACTACCGCTGATGCGCACACCTCGGCTGCCAGTAGTCGGCTGAACTGACGCCCCCGCTGATTTAAATGGATTCGTCCGTTTCGCTGAAAGACGAAATCAGGTTTCTGCGCGTGTGCCATCACATTTCAAACGCAGTCCAGCACACACAACAATGAATACCGTTCTGTTCCTGGAAGTATTATAATTGGAAGGCTTATATGAATCATGAATACAAAGGAATAATTCTGTAACACAGACATCGATTCTGCAGTCATTTGAATAAAAATAGACGAAGAGAATGACAACACCGAAGAAGCGTATAGAAGAAAACTTAATTACCAGCCGTAGACCATTAATATAATTAGTTTCAACTCAAAATAAGCTCAATGCAATGAAAAATGAATTGCTAATTGCATATGTCCCTCATCAAAAGGATCGCTAAGTAATGGAAAATGATAATTTTCCAATAATATCGACACTATCACTGTCAAGATACGTAATGCACTTACCAAGAACCGGAGACGTTATCAGCAGCAGCAGCAGCAGCAACCAACTCACTGCGCAATTACTTTCCGACTTCTTAATTTTATTTCCAAAAGATTTTCAGAATCTTGTCTGGGGAAAAAAAAAAGCAAAAGCCAAGTTAAAACATCTCACTCGCCCACTGTAGCCAGAGCATTTAGAATATTGTCCTGTTTTGTTACTACTGAATTAGAGACACAGGAAATGTGAACAAGATGAAGAACAATTCCAGGAAGAGAAGCTTAGTAATTTGAACCATTTACCTAACGTTATTACAGAGGCGAAATTAATTATGGACCAAACGGTGGGGAACACGTGATGGACGGCAAGGTAAGATATGCATGGGCAATTGTAATGGAAAGAACATGCAAGGAAAAACTCTGATATGGAAGTCCCATTTTGACGTAAGCACATGATTTGGTAGATTAAAGCATCGTCAACCACAACTATATTATGCTGTTCATCTCACGTTATTTAGTGCTACATGTTTCGGCACCTCATCGGGCGGTACGAATTATTCAAAGAAAGCTAATCGAGTACAACACATAAGTAATGTCATATACGCAGGTCAGATCTCAGCCTTAAAGGGAAAAAAGAGGACGACACATGTAACATCTTTCGCGTGAATCATAAAACATACCAAAAAGGTAAAACAATTCTATTACAGGCCTGGACAGGCCCTGAGGGTTCCAGGAAGATGAGGCTCCCAGATTTCGAGACAATCGGCACATGAAGTTGGAAAGGGTGTCACTCCTACGCAAGGCCGCCTTTACCCCCCCCCCCCTCCAGGAAATATTGCTGGTACTCATTTCTGTTAGAGGCTGAGTCAACCGCAGGGCCACAGTGCGGACGGAAGGATTATGTCAATGACACCATCGGAAATCGAACCCGCGACCTTCCGGCTTGTAGCGCAATGCCTCTACCAACTGCGCCACCACGTGCCCCATAAAAACATATCATGTACTTTACAAATCGTACGATTAAGTTAAAAAAAAGTGAAGTGGTCTAGTTCCAAAAGAAAACGAGGAAAACCATCCGCATTTAGGTGAGTCTCGACAGTATCGATTCTTCAGATATGCGTATAATCATAACAACTAAGTCACGAAACATGTAGCACTAAATAACATTATATAAACAACATAATATAGCTGTGGCTGACGATCCCTTGATCTTCATAATTTATTTTTATTATGGCTCGAGAGGCCTAGTGGGCCCAAGCGTCCTCATCGATGAGGTTTCGAGATCACACTCAGGCACACCACATTCAGTACGACTTCTCTGGACGAGTAATCAGCCCGAAGCACGTACAACACACTCTCTCTCTCTCTCTCTCACACACAAAACACTAAAAAAAGACAGGCATCAATGCACCCGGCGGGATTCGAAACGGCAATCCCAGCAAGCAAGCGACCGCAGACCCACGCCTTAGACCGCGCGGCCATTGGGGACGGATTCTTCCTAATCTTATCCAAAGAGAAATCTACATGAGCAAGGCTCTGATTGGCGAATAATATCAGTATAAATATTTCATAAACAGAGCAAGAGGGTGGGCACTGACGAAAGTGAGGTTACGTCAGGCCCTCACCAAACACGATATCGAAACTTCGGACTCCTTTTTAAAATTTTTAAATTACTTGACCGACTGAGCGAAATAGCTTCTCAATTAAAGCAATAAGTACAGTAAAGTAAGTTCACTCTAGAACAGGCCACGAAGGCCCAAAGGAGCAGTAGAGGTATAACTCTACTATTTCTTTAACCTTGGCGCTAGATAGGGGTGGGTGGTCAACGCCACATTCCGGCCGTTTTTCTCCCGGGAAAGACCCGGTACCCACTGTATATGAGGCTGGGTGGGCCTCACAGCCGGTCAGGACGGGTGCGGAAAATTTCGTCCCCACCGGGATTCGATCCCCGGACCCTCCAGCCCGTAGCGAGTCGCTACACCCACTGAGCTACCCCGGCTCCGAGTACCAACCGTAAGCACAACTTTAAAATTCCCGATAAAAGTCCGTAAGTGTTACACTGCGGTGTCACAGAGCGTCCTACAAACAAACAAGTTCTGTTTCTTATGTTTATTGGACCGTACATCATTGTGATAGCTGAAGAATAAAAGATCAAACTTGATGTCACTTGCTATTTTATTTCGCTCCTTATGAGCTCAACATGTTTCGGACATTAATACATCCATCTTCAGGAGCTTACGACTCTTCTGTTGAATTACCACATTAGTCGTACTCTTCTTGGTTTGATGTGTTTTGGAGATTCGGCGTGGTTGGGTTGGAGTGGTGTCCGTGTTGCAGGCTTCAGCCTCGGCTCTCAAGACCACCACCCATCCAAAAACTCGGTCCACAAAACCATATGCTGCAACCCAAGATCTAATGCTCCTGATGATGGGCGTATGCACCCAAAACATGTAGAGCTAAGAATACATCAATAAAATTACCCAGTTGCATCAAGTTGGCATTTCACTCTATTTCATGAGGAAGACGCACGGTCAAACAACCCTCAAGTTTCCAATTTAAAGAGTCAGGCAGTCCAAGAAAAAATGGCGGGCAACAGCCGCATCCACTTTCAGTTTGATGTCCCCCCAATCCTACGCTTTTGTCAGTTTCCTAATTTCCCCCCCTTCGCCTCCACTCATTCCTTCACTTCTCCACCTCGCTCTGTTGTGTTGTCACCAATTCTGCGCCTCTTTCCACTTCTTCTTTTTTCCCAATTTTACTCTGGGTCCCTAACTAACGGGTCCCTTCTCAATTAATTTTCCCACTCTTGCTCGTATCCTAACGTCTCCTTCCTGGGCCACCCTTCATTTTTTCTCCCCGCATGTCCTGGTACCAACCTCCTGTTCCACCAAACTGATTGGCTCCTTTACCTCCCGAAGAACCAATCACCACACCCCACACCTTCCCCTGTACAATACGGCAGTGTTTCTCAACCTTTGTGAGACCGCGACCCGGTAAGTTCTTTTTTCATAAGACGAGGGCCCGGTCCCAACAAATTTACTAGTAAATACCTTTCCATTTTTTAGGTTCATACATTAAACTAACATAAGTACTAAAAATTCATTATGACATAATCATAAAGAGTGTTACTACACCAATGTATACGGTGTGGCATGTTGACAAATATAAAATTACATTTCAATTAGTTATCAATCACTGGACTAACGAAATCTTGTAGCATATTGTAGTTTCCTCAGGCCAACATCTGGGTCTGAGTTTTCGACACATTCACGAATATTTTTCGCCTCAGAATATTTCCACTATAAAACATTTATTCATGAAAATTGCTTAGAAAACTAAAATGACAAATTCCAGGAGAACCTCTCGCGGTCCGGTATAATTGATGCCAGTGGCCGGTGCCGGGCCGCGGCCCGGCGGTTGAGAAACACTGCAACATGGAGTCATCTGTTGCCGGGCAATCTTACTGGTCTGCTTGACCCTTGAAGATGGTCGCAACATGCTGCCCGAAACGTCGGCAAACAATTACCAACATACGCTGCGCCAAGTACCAAAAAGCTAAAGACCTCAAGGTATTTGTTGCATTATACAAGGTGAGCGAAAATTCCACGTGCGCCTGTCGAGGTAGGACATAGGTTAGAGCGGAAGTTACAGTCACTGAATGTGCAGCTGGCGCGCTTACAGTTAGTGTTGTGCCTCCCACAGGCATGTGACAGAGGTCACAAACGCCACAGCGTTTTATATTTGGGACTTAACACTTCCAGCAGAGTGCAGCACTTCCAGCACAGGTGCTCTGGGACGTTTCGCTCACTGTTTGTCGCTTCCCACTGTTCGGGCTGACAATGAGGTTAGGTAACTCTGTTGCAACTCTCGGGATTCCTGTTTCTGCAAAATGGATCACGTGACAGTCCCGACACTGCACCCACACGTCTACAGTTACCAAACTGACCAGTGAAGCCGACCACATTCGTATCACATTACCAGATAATACTCAGGGCAGAAACATGAACCGTCTTCTAGGCTGAACATGGGTGAGGTTTATTTCACACGAACCTGTAAGGTAACAGGGTCTACAGTACGCCCGAAAGTGAAATGTCAACCCTTATTTAGAATTTCGAACAGGTCACACTCTGCAAATCCAGAAGTCCCATTTGATTGTGTGTATGAGGACGGTGCTTGACAGGCAAGGACGCTGCATCCGCCAGAAATATAGCACACTTCCAGGCTCTTCTATAAGAAACGAGCTTCAAATTCCCGGCGTATGCAAGTTTCTCACGATTCAGCTCCGCGCTCAGTGGCAGGCTACGATGGACACCGCATACTAAAACATGTATAATTGCAATAACATGTGTCTGATATGCAAATATACACAAATTTAGAATACACGTTCCTTTAATTAATCTCAATATTGATGGAATTCTGCGTTACAAAATATTATCACAACTACAAAAGTATTCCCAAAATTACTCTCCTGGTTTCCCTATGTTGCCCGGTTTCAGATTTCGATGCAATGTACCGTCACCCCAAAGTATTTAGAACAACAATTACAAATAGTACTCAAACGCGAGATCTGAGTTGCTCACAGCGTTGCTGTTGAATATTCTGGAAAGCTGCACCGCGTCGACTGGTAACTGGTTATCGATGTTAAGCAGAATCGTGGCGTCTGCACCCTAGGATCCCTGACGACCCTCCGAAACGTCAGTAACTGTCTACCAGTCGACACGGCGTAACATCCCAGAAAACAAGGATCTCCAGCATCATAGCTGTTACACATAAAATCTCGCATGCTCTAACGCTATCATGCGTTTACTGTATTATATTCTAGACGCGCACTACGGAAGCGGGCCAGCAGTCGTTAGGGTTATCACTTGGAATTCTTGTAGACATTTAACAAAATTGAGGCGTATACAGGGTTTTGGTGGGGAAACACGAGGGAAAGAGATCACCTGGAAGACCAGGCGCAGATGGGAGGATAATATTAAGATGGATCTTCAGGGAGTGGGATGTGTGGATATGGACTGGATCGAGCTGACTCAGGATAGGGACGGGTGGCGGCCACTTGTGAATGCGGTAAATGAAACTTCGGGTTCCATAAAATGCGGGGAATTTGTTGACTAGCTGAAAACCGGTTTCTTCTCAAGAAGGGCTCTGCTGCATGAGGTCAGTAAGCAAGTTAACAACGTTTCTGAGAAACGTGCTGCCTCCATCTACAAGGTAGAAATGGATAAGTAGTACGTAATACAAGGAAGGCAGTTTTCGAAGTAAATAAGCAGCCCAAAAGGAGCCAGGGACAGGATCAACTAGAATATCCAGTTAGTTCGTTTCCCACATCGTCAGCAAAACAGTACCTGTGACCCATTAATTCACTACAAGGAATACCTGCCCCAGGCCCCAAGCCAGCGACCGTGTTTTCAAGATTCATGACTACTTACTTACTTACTTACTCCATGGTGCTGCGTCCTTCTTGAGAAGCTAACTGGTTTGCAGCTAGTCAAGAAATTCCCCGCATTCTATGGAACCCGAAGGTTCATTACCGCACTCACAAGTGTCCGCCACCTGTCCCTATCCTGGGCCAACCCAATCCAGTCCACATGCCCACATCCCACCTCCTGGAGATCCATCCTAATATTATCCAACCATCTATGCCTAGGTCTCCCCAGTGGTCTCTTTCCCTCCGGTTTCCCCACCAACACCCTATACACCCCCTCTCCTCACCCATATGCGCCACATGCCCAGCCCATCTCATTCTTCTCGATTTTATCACCCGCAAAATATTGAGTGATTCATGACTACTACTAGTTTTAAGTGTTTATTTAGCGACGCTGTAAATCCTGAGATTAAATATCCTGGGCGACAGAAAAGTGTATGAGTACAGAGCATTGGTGGGAAAACACTGCCTGGGAAATAATGAAACTCTCGGAGAAAAATCCGTACCAGTGCCACTTTCTTCACCACAAATCCCATATCTATGACTTCTCTGTCCAAAGACGCCGTCAAATGGCAACGAATAATGAATCACAAAGAACCTGCAAAGACGCGGTCGTCGTGACCGTAAGAAACTATCCTCGCATTTGTGTGGTGGGAATGAACAGTACAAAGAAACAAAGAAAGGAAGAAAAAGCCGGCGAGGAAGGTCGATGTCGCGACCAAGGTTCGACGCTGGAACCTCCCGTATATAAGTCACAAATGTCACTGCTGGAGCCAACATGCTCGCTTCCTCTACTAACCCAGTACAAGCAAACATAACATACATTCAAAAACAGAAAGGCTGGGCCAAAAGACAATGAATGGAAAACAGCCCAAGGTTACAGAGAATGGCGTGTATATCATTCAAATTATTCCCTCGTCTACGTGGCAATTCTGATATTCCCATCGCATCCGATACAGGAAGGCATGTATTGCGTTCCGATAGACTTGCAGTGAAACACGGTGCCTGTTTTGTGGGAGCCGGATATCACTTCCACACTACATAATGTATCGCGGCTGGCGCTACGTAGGCGCATAGGAGCTCAAAACAGCTGCCGGAGCAGTGTGAATTTTATTGGAATAAAACTACATTACCGTAGGTTTAAAGCATCTGAGCATAAGACTCGCGAATGTGCCAGAAGTACAGACATCTCTTGTTGAGATTCAATACCCAGCCGCCAGAGTTCCTGCTGGTCACAACCTTCGGCCAGCACTGTTACGTGCAGCATCTGCACAAGAGCCACAGTAAACTGCTAACACCACGAGAGACTTTAAGGTACAGAAGGGTTACTAATAAAATACCGGGGTGCTGATAAGTCCTTAGCCCGACAAGGAAGAAAACAAGCTCGGAAACATGTCAGGGACGCGCGCGATTTCAACAACATCGAGACACGAGCTGTCACCAAGTTTTCTTTTTTCCTTCAAGACAAGGCGCCGAAGGAAATTCACGCCATTCTGACAGAAACATTAGCTTGTTTCCTTCCTGGCCGGGCTAAGGATTTATCAGCACCCCTGTACAGTAATATTTCAAAGCACAAAATCCAGCTCAACAGTATTTAAATTTGAGTTCAAAATTGACACAAAAAATACACCGTATCTCCGGTGTAAAATTTAATGGAGTTAATGCTTAAACCATCAAAGAATAATTCCGTCAACACAACTATCTTTGTATTAAGAAACAAATGTCTCTTTTTTAACAAATTCGCTACATGTTTCAACCTATGAGGATACGGTCAAGCGAGAATTTTATATATATAAGGGGAAGGTAAATGGAGTGTTGATTTCGCGAGAGAGATCTCTTGCTTGCAAAACGTTTCTGTTACGATCTGTAATGTTGTACAAAATTTTACAGATCATGCCCTCAACTATATACACTACAAACGTCTCTTAAAGATCTATTTGTTTTACAATAAAACAATTTTTATTTTTTAAAGAATTTCTGCTTTCGTGTGATTTTTTAAAAAAATTATAAAATCGATATGCACCAATTTTTCATCTTCACGTAAGTTTACTCTTATCCTCACTGTTGCACCGTGCATTTCGTAGAATCACTTTAATTATTAACCAACAAATGCACTATATAAAATTTCACATTTTTAAAATCGCTCCGACATGTTTCGATCCTAAGATCATCCTCAGGGAGCTACGTTGTTCCTTGTTGAAGTCATTTTAAAAACATTCACAAGATAATTCCATTATATTAACAGGGTGCTGTGGCAGCATATCGTGTTGTGTAAGAGTACGTTGTTAGGAATGCGCCTGGCTATGGTGTGCGTCGTGTGTCACGTAGTAACGTACTCTTACACAACACGATATGCTGCCACAACACCCTGTTAATATAATGGAATTATCTTGTGAATGTTTTTAAAATGACTTTAGCAAGGAACAACGTAGCTCCCTGAGG
>Ga0131853_10024650_pt1 | contig 10849 bp, 11 predicted proteins | sample TergutLab28metaG_FD_92764 | JGI IMG/M metagenome (GOLD analysis project Ga0131853, IMG submission 92764) | Labiotermes labralis P1 segment gut microbial communities from Petit-Saut dam, French Guiana - Lab288 P1 (version 2) (version 2) | ecosystem: Host-associated > Arthropoda: Insects >... | reverse complement strand
CTTCGAACAAGTATTCTAAACCAGAACGATCAACTATTCAATGAACTGCTCAAAAATATTACTCTATATTCGACCACAAAAAATACAGTTATGAGAGATTCTTTATAGTTAGAGTTAAGATTGGCGTTAACTTTAAGTTTTCTTGCCACTGGACGGGCTTTCGAAGATATGAAGTTTTTAGTTACCATTTCTCCTTCAGCTATTTCTCAAGCCGTTATCGAAAATTGTGAGGCGCTTATGTTCTCCAGGATTACATGAAGGTAATTCAAACATCAGATTGTTTTATTCAAACTATTTCTATTTTACAGTTTAAAGCATTACCTATCACTAGTGTCTGTTATGAAACCTAGCTATACTGTAGAAATAATCAAATGCGATTGAAACGCATCATCAGTTACTAGAGTTGTGTAGGTGCTTCCTGTAGCTAAGAAGTTAAGTTTAACTTCTACCTTCACCCGAGCTGGTATTGCCAAGTTTATTTTAATGTAATATAGGGTAGTTGTGTTCCACTAATTTTATTCATCATACACACAACTGGATGGACCCCCCTCTCCTTTGGCTGCATTCCTGCGCTATCGCTAGATACAGCTCACAGCGACCTTGGCGAGCATCTGCTCGCAGTGTATAGTGGTAGGAAGTTATTGGACAACTATGACGCGTTTGCGAGCGTTTTGTAGTTCAATTTAATGGCTTTATATCACTCACAAGTTACTTTGATGTTATGTACATATATTAACATTACAGAAACCACATATTCCTGCCAGTTTCAATAAGTATTTCTTAATCAATAAGTGAGTAATAGCTGTCAAAATTTCAAACTTCTCTGGACAATATCTCCGTAACCATAAAACTTTGGATACAGGTGTTTTGGGTTATATCGTTATTGTTTGACTTAAGGAACACTCTCCTGAATTTGGGTCCTTTCCTTCTGGGACACCCTGTATATACACACATATAAACTTGTGTACATACATACATTCCCATATACATTCAAAGATAATTAGAAGTACACATAAATAAATATATATTTACACTATTCACACCTACATACACGAATACATACACACATACATAAATACGCACATTAAATGTCACATACGTATATACATACACATGTATATACGTAACAACATAGTATACAAACACATACATATATAATTGTGTACACACATACGTATGTATACACATATTTATATTCTTACATACGTATGTACACATATACACAATACATGCATGTGTGCACACATACATACACACAAATATACATACATACATTTATACGTACATTCATACTTTCGTAATGCATACATATTACATACGTACGTACACACATATACACATACTTCCATTCGTACTTTCTCCTAGATTCTTCAATGACAGTAGGATTAAATTAGACTCAATAAGGAATACCAGAAAAATAGCCACATCGTCGAGTGTATTAGGAAAAATATGAGCAGCCTAGATAGACCGGATTTTTGCATATAAATGTCGTTTGTCAAGCCCCTTTTAAGAATAGTTGGGAATGACCTATGAGATTGGGTTGCAAAGGCCGGGGCCTTCGATGATGCTGATAAGATCGTCTTCAACATTCCTCCGATGAACACGCTGATCAGGAAGTTGGAAAAGGCACAAAAATTCAAAGGATAGGCTTGGTATTATTGTACAATGGCCGGTATAAGGAAAGAAATTTTTTTAATTGTGCGCGAAAGAAAAAAAGAATATGTATTAAACATATCTTCACAGCGACGGTGACAGGTCACTTATAAACCGTTTTAAGTTTCTGGAACACGCAAACTGTCCCTGCGGCAACGGTGATCAAACCATACATAATTTACTTTACTGGTGTTCGGTACAAAAGAGAAATACATAAACGCAGTATTTTAAAAGCCGGGAACAGGCCGGCACATAAGCAATAGTTAATATCAATGTATCTAAATTATTCTTATTGATTTTAAAGTTGATAAATGTTGATCCAGTGGTAGTCTCTTAGATCATATAGACAAATTTATCCACTAAAACAATTTTACGAATTGTACACATCCGATCTTTTTTGTACAAAGTGTTGTATATGTAAATGTAAAGCGAATTCAATGATGGTCCAAGTCACTCTTCTCTATAAGAAGAAAATTTAAAAAAAAGGACAAAGAAATATGCCGTATTATATTCTTAAATTGGAGAATTACTAATAAATCGATATAAAAATATATACATTCATACATAAATAAATAAACACATACTCACGTACATACATACATAAGTACACACATACACATATACATACATAAGAATATACATACATGCATATATAATTTATACATATGAACATATATACATACATACGTACATACATGCAAACATACACAAATACATAAATAAATACATACGTACATGTGTACATGCACGTATATATACGAAAAACGTACATAAGTACATACAAAAATAGATACATACTTATGTACATACGTACATAGATATATAAATACATACATTAATTTATACATACATACATACATATAATATTAATACTTACATACATAATTACACTCTAACATACACACAAATATAGTTACATTTATACATATATATAAACATAGTTACATTTATACATACACAAATATACATACGTAGTATATACACACATATAAGTACACATACATACCTACTTACTGACACATACATACATAATTCAAAGATAGCTATATAGGTATATACATAACACATATATAGATACTTGCGTATATAAATATATACATTCATTCGCACATACACACTTAGATAAAAACGGCCACAACAACATACATATATATGTACATACACGCACACATACACACATACATACATACATACACATTTATATACATACGTATATACACACATACAAACATATTTACAAACAAATATACAATCATATGTATGTATATATATATATACATACATACACATATATACACGTACTTATATATTACATATGCATAAATAATACACATATACACACATACGTATATACATAAATATATACACCTATACGTACATAAACGTACACAAACTCATTCACACGTAAAAAAATATATATACACATACATACATACATAGACACTAACATAAAACAAACTTATACACATACACGCATACAGACAGACACACTTGTTATATATACGTACATACATATACATAAATGCATGCATAAATACATACATACATACAAACATAAATGCATACACATATATATATACATATATACATGCACACACAATATACACATACACTCTTACGTGCGTACTTTCACTCATTAATACATAGTACATAAAAATCTATATACATACATACAATAATACATAAATATATATACATACACATGAATACATACATTCTAAGCACATAATACACACATAGAAACATACATACATAAATAAGAATATGCAACGTATACACATAAAATATACACACGCACATAAATACATACATAAATATACAATTATATACATTCATAATTTTATATACCTACATACACACAAACCTACATACATACATACATAAATATGTAGGTACATACATACATACATACAAACCAAATTGAAATATACGTATATACATACGTACATAGAAACTTATATTCATACCTACATGCATGAATACACACTTACATACATACATAGTTCAAACATATGTAAATATACACATACATATATATAAATAAAGAAATACGGACATAAATACATATATATATTTATATACACAAATTTAAAAAAAGTTCACACCTGCTTATATATATACTTACATATAGACACACGTACTTACGTATACAGATATATATGCATGCATAAATATTCACATATATAAATACATACATATATATACATACTGACCTGCATATTTAAACGAATACATTCGTACATACCTACATACATACATATATGCATAACAATATACATGTATAAGTATACACATATATACTTACCATACATTCAAAAATACATATATACATTAAAACGTACCTACACACATAATATATAGCTACACACATTCATACATACATACATACATACGTACATATATTCACATTTACATACCTACATAAATACACATATTTATACATAAAAACCTAAACACATACATAAATATATGAATACATTCATACGTAATAGTACCTACATACACACATACACACAATCATAAATACATGCGTACAAGGAAACATAATTACATACATACAAACAAATATAAATACTTACAGGAACACATACGTATACACTTAAGAATTTAAATACATAATACATATACACTTATACACCTACATACAATCATACAATAGTACATACCTACAGACTTCCATAAATTCATATATACATGCAAACGTATATACATACATACATACAGAAGTAAATACATATGCATACACACATACATACATATATGCATACATAAATATAACTATATACATACATATGTATATAAGGACATAAATTCATGTATACATATATAATTGCATTTTTACATGCATATTTAGTCATGCGTAATTTCATAAACATATATAAGAGTACATAAATATCTATGTAGAGATATATACATAAATTCATACTTACATACATGCTCTACCACCTACATAATTATATACAAACGTAAATATAAAATTAAATATATACGAATATAAATACATATATAAATTAACACATATATACAGACATAGGTAGTTACATGCACACGCACGTAAATACATATGTACATTAATGCACACATACACACTTACATACATACAAACAAAAACATGTATACATGTAAATACACACATATATGCATATATAGACACATACAACAGTACATATATACGCTTTTACATATATATGTTTATACGTTTCATACATACATATATACACAATTATATATACGTACATACATATAAACATATATATGTAAATTCATAAATTCACATACATACACAAATACATATGTACCAATATATATTAATACAAATATAAATACATATATTCATACACAAATTCCAAGATTCATACACACATAAAAACATACATATACACACACATATATACACACACACATATATAAATACCTACAAATACAAACATAATTTAATGCATAAGCACATACATACATATATATACATTCACGCACACATTATAGATGCCTAAATACATGCATAAGTACATACGTATATTCATACACACCTGCACAAATACAAACATATATACTCATACACAAATATTTACCTACATTATAAAGAAATTATATACACTTATATACATAAACACGTACATATATTCAAATATATTTATATACTTGTATACACATACATAAATAAGACATACATACACACACACGTAGTATATCTATACATATATAAAAACATACATGCGTACATACATTCATACATACATACATGCATACATATGTACATATATTTATTCATAGATTACATCATACTTACAAATACGCATATTTTGGTACATATATACACGTATTCATACATACATATTACGTACTTACACATACACACCTGCATACATATATACACACACATACGTGCTTACATACTTACATACGTATATAAATTCATTCATAGGAACTTACATATATAGGCACAATGATTCCTACTTTCATTCATACACAAATACATACGTACATAGTTACATACATAGTGCATATATAGATACATATATACATACATACATACATAAATACATACATACATAAACACATAATATATACATTCTTACAAACATAATTCATAAATTCATATTTATAAATGGTAGAATATACATACGTACTTACATACGTATATATATCTACACTCATACATACGTATGAATATACACATAAACACATACATGCATACTTATATACATTCATACATATACATATATACATTCATACATACATACAAAGATACATACATACCTGCCTATATACACACCAATAAATACGTACACAAATACTTATATATATAATATATAAACACCCTCATGAAGACTCACATATATACATACGTACAAAAATAATTAAAATTTTACAATATATATATATGTACAATTGAGCAAATACAGGCATAAATTTGTACATATATATAAAACCACATTTACATAAAGCATAACTATATTCGTAAATATATGCTTACATATACAAGTACGTACGAACATAAACGTTCATTCAAGCATAAAATACATACATACATACATACACACATTATTACGTTTATACATAGAGCTCGCATATATACACCTAAAGATACGTACATACTTACGTACATAAATACATGTAAAACACACATACACACATACATGCATATATACACGCATACATAAATAGAAGAGTGCATACCTACCTTCAAACATACCTACATATATAAATATCTAGGAACGTACACACATACATATATACCAACACACATACATACCTACATAAATATATATACATACATTCATAATCACGTATATACATACATAAGCAGAAACTTATATAATATGTATATAACATACATAAATACATTCATACTGACACAATAAATACATACATACCAACAGACATACATACAGAAACAAATACATACGCACATACGTAGGCACATACATACATACTTATGTACTACGTACATAATTTCAGACATAAACGAATACGACCTAATAAGCGTACATACAATTATATATTCATATACGCATTCATAAGTAAAAACCTACATAAATAACCCGTACCTACATATATAATTCATACATAATTCACACATTCCAACATACATACATACGTTCTTATATTTATACTTACGCATTAATTCATACATGGGTAATAAACATATATTTATGCACAAATAAACACCTACTTATGGGCATATATAAATTCATATATAAATAGATTCATGCATGTACTTATACCTACAACGTTATATAAATACATATATATGTAGGTAAATATTTACAAATTAAAATACTTATATTAATTGATACATACATAAATATTCACAAGCACATATGCATGCATACATTTGGACATAAATGCACATATACACACATACATACACTTTGCATATATATATACATAATCACATATACACATACATTCACAAAAACATCCATATATGTACACAAATGTATATATACACAACTAAAACAATACATACACACCAACATACATGCATAATCTTACATACACACATTTATGCACACTTTTTTATACATACCTATAAAGTCATATTCGTGCATAAATAAACATACATAAAACATGCATATGTTTATATACCTATACGTAGATATATAAATTCATATATTTATACAAAATTCATACAAAGAAATACATATAAACCATACACACAAACATATATATACATACTTACAAACAAATATACATACCTACCTACATACACAAACATACATTCATGCAAACGCACATACATACACACATATATAAAAAAACATAAATGTTTTCACTTACATAATACATGCACCCATACATGCATACGTACGTACGTACATACATACATACACACCCGTACACACATATACATACCTACATAGGCATAGATACACAAACACATAGACATGTACATTAAAAACACATAATACATACATCTGTATCTAAATAAATAAATACGTATATAAATACATACATACATACATACATACACGCATACATACATAATAAAAGCGTAATACTTAAACACGTTATAAGTCATACATAAATATATATATAAGTGAGATTTAACTACATGCATGTATATATATATACATATACATGAATACTTACATACCTACATGACTACATATACGAAAATATACATATTACATACATATATACATACCTTGTACGTAAGTACACATATATTCCTACATACATACATACACATATACACATAAATATACATGCCTTCATACTTGCATACATATAAACATTCATACATACACACGTACATACGTACGTACATGTTTTCGTATATTCATGCATACACAAATACATACATACGTACGTACCTGCAAACATAAAACATACTTAGACACATACATAAATACATAAACACTTTATACATACGTTCGTACATATATAATACGTAACTGAATATATATATATATGTATATACATACGTACGTACATTCATATGTAAACACAAACATAGTTCATATATACCTACAGACATACATACATACACACACAAAATACACACATACATACTTTCATACATACATACATTCATTCATCCATACATACAAACCTACAAACACACATGCATTCGTATATATATATATATATATATATATATATATATATATATATATAAGATATGTTTATTCATACATGCACAAATACTTTCATACATACATATATATATATGTATATACATACATACATACATATTGAACACACACATACATTCATACCCACATATGTAAAAATATATTTATATTTATACACACATACATACACAGATATATAAACAAATACAGACAATTAAATACATACGTTCACACTCAAATTTGCATAAAATATAATGCATGCTTACACATATCTATACATACATAGAAAGGTACTTACGTACATAAAAATTCTTGCATGCATAAATAACTACATGTATACATATATACATAGATAAACATATACGCATGTATATATATATATATAGACCTGTATACAAACGCAAACACATACATACCTAAATACATATATATCTACAAAATACACTCATATGTATATGCTGGCATACATGCGCGCATATACACATACTAACATTAATAGATATAAACCTACGTATATACGTATGTACATACACAAAATAATACATACTTACACATATTCATTCATATTTAAATAAGTACATACATACGTACATACACTCATACATACCTACGTAAGTACTTTTATACATACATGCATAAACACATACATACATATACAGTTACGTATATACATAAAGCATATATTCATTTATACACACTTACATACAGAATTACATGCGTGCGTAATACTTAAATTTATAAATATATAGAAATATACTGAAGTACATAAACATATACATAAGTACATAAGCACAAACATATTACATACATACATGCACACATACATACACACATTCATATGTTCATGCTTACACACATACATAAATACGTAAATACATACATGCAAACATACAAACATACGTGCGAACATACATACAGATATAAATACATACGAAATACATACATAGACACAAATACATATACGCATACGTGTATACATACCTAAATAAATACTCCCATACATTCTAACGTACATAATACAAACATTCATACGTACATTCACACGTACATATATTTATACGTATACGTTCGTTCATACATATTTACATATACGTAATATATGCGTAAATAAATAGCTACATACAGACACATATAAATATATAGATATGTGTTTGCAAACAATCATATTGTTAATACACACATACGTACGCTTATATTTGCCTATATACATACGAACATAAATTGATACATACATTGTTACTTACATCCACACAAAGGTACATGCATATATACATATATGCACACATACACAATTCATGCAATTATACATCCATAATACTCATACATATATACATACATATACACTCATACATAAACCATATACACATGCGTAGATGTATACATGCACACATATACAAACAAATAAAACAATACATGCTTCCGTACATACATTTATTCGCAAACATACGTATAAACACATATATTCATACAGACACACTCACATATACGTACATATATTCATACAGTACATACACAAATACATATTTGCAGAAAATCATACATATATAAAAATACATATATACATACATAAATTCATACATACATATACACATCAAAACATACATATATACAAACAAATGTATACATACCTACTAACATGTATACGTACCTACATACACATATATAATTTCATGCATACACACATACATACACAAATACATACTTTCACACACACATAATACATTCGTGCATACGTACATACATACATAACACACCTGCACACATACATATATACATGCACACATACATTCCTACATTATGAACACCTAATACGTAAACATATACATACATAAGTACGTATATACATACATATATTTATACATAACTACATACATACATACGCACGTAATACATAATTCATACATACACACATTCACACATACCTAAATATATATGTACATGCACACATTCATACATATATACTTACATACTTGCGTGCATGCATACACACATGTTTAAATACATACATTCATATATAAATATACATAAAATAAAGGGTTTCCCTGGGGGTATGTACCACAATTCGACAGGTTGTGCCTTATATTAAATTTTACAGATATATTCCGCAACACTTTCATCCAAATTTGAACTGTTTCGGAGATTATGCACAGAGAATTTTTGGTCTTCTTACGGTTCCATATACTGCAAACTGCACAGCTGATGCGCCGCTTGAGAGTTCTATTTTTTGAGACTGGATTGCATTTTCATTGCGCCCGCGTGTCTGTTAGTTGCTTGCACGAATTTGGAAGGAACCCTTTTGTGTTTTCCCACTTTGAATATTGTGACATTTATTTTGTGTATGGAATTTGGAAAGGCAATGACGTACTACAGTTGAAGAATACCAAAGGCATTTTGCCGATCGAATGATTCCATCTAGAGGTGTTTTTATTCATATTAACCAGGCATTGCGTTGTACTGTCTGTCTTCCCAGTGTTGTTTTGCGTTCTGCAATTGAGGTGGTACGAACGATTAACACACGAGAGAACATTCTTCAGATGGTTCAGAGAAGTCCACGTCTGTCCACTCGTAGAATGGGCTCTCTCTTCGGCGTATCACGTATGCAGGTGTGGCGAACT
>Ga0131853_10024648_pt1 | contig 10850 bp, 10 predicted proteins | sample TergutLab28metaG_FD_92764 | JGI IMG/M metagenome (GOLD analysis project Ga0131853, IMG submission 92764) | Labiotermes labralis P1 segment gut microbial communities from Petit-Saut dam, French Guiana - Lab288 P1 (version 2) (version 2) | ecosystem: Host-associated > Arthropoda: Insects >... | reverse complement strand
TAATTAACTCGCAGGTCGCAATGGAAGCCGTAATTAACTCGCAGGTCGCAATGGAAGCCGTAATTAACTCGCAGGTCGCAATGGAAGCCGTAATTAACTCGCAGGTCGCAATGGAAGCCGTAAGTAACTCGCAAACCGCAATGATAACCATATCCCTGTCACATATCGCACTAAGAAATGTCACTTATAGCCAACACGTATGGTGGTTAACAATAAGTGAACATAATAATGTGACATTTGTGAACAATGTTATAAATACAGTAAGGGGGGCACCAGGATTTACACAAGTGGCAATGGCTACAGCGATTCATAATAACGCACGTACAGAATGGGGATCATCCCACAATATTTCAAATGATACGTGGGGGAATAACACAGCTAATCCATGGGGTATGACACATCAGCGAGGCATTTATGCGCTCAGGGTTATTAATATGGCAGCAACAAGCGCACCACAGCAAAACGTAAGTGCGGTCATTTCTACTAGGATTGATTCCGCTGCACAAAGAATATTTTCAACTGCATCATACACTGTAGATAAGGTGATATTTGGGCTGCTCAATATAAACAATGCAAACATGAATACAACCATTGCAGCCAACGCACCCGCCAATGATGCGAGAGGCAATGTGTTTCGCGTTACACCACTATAGTAAAAAAAGCTTGCGATTAAAAGCCAGGTTTTTTGATAAAAACGCTCAAAAAACCTGGCTAAAAATTTCTAAAAAGAGGGCTTTTATGAAAAATAAAATGTCAATGGAAATTGCAGAAGAGGTAATGAGGAAGCTATCAACTATGAATATGCAGCCACAGAATGAACGTAAGCCCAAAATGGAATTCTCAAAAAAGCTCATAATAGGGGCTTTTATTTTTTATGGGCTCATTGGCATTGTTTCATTGGTGGCGTGGTTCTTGACTGGTGACTGGCCGCGAGAAATTGCTGAGTTCTTCATTTTGCCTATCATTGGACTTGTAGGCTACATGATTAAATCTGCAATCGAAAACCGTGCAAAAATCCAAAAAGGTCGGGAGGATACAACGTGATTCCAGAAATAATCCCCGATTTATCATATGTAATAATCATCGGCAGCTTTGGGATGATCCAAGCGGTTGCAGTTGCAATCATAGCCGGTCTGTTCAGTCGTGAATCGAAAAAGCGTAAAGCCGAAAATGATAAACACGAAAAACAATCCACATTACGCACCGAGTCAAACCTGCATGTCATGCAGCTAATGTCAGCCGTTACAAGCCTAGCCTGTGCAACCGGATCAGCACTAAAAGACGAAGGACGGGTAAACGGCAAAATGGACGCTGCTCTTGATGAGGCCAAGAATGCTCAGCGCGAATATTACGGATTTGTAAACCGTATTGCCTCATCACAGATGGCAGCGGACTAGGAGGCGTGGCAAAAAGAGCCGTAATGCTAGACCGTAAAAGGACATTGATAGTCCTTATTTTTTTGTTCGGATTTTGTTTATTCAGTCTCCATGAAAGGAGCTACGATATGAAGATATTCATCGATCCCGGGCATGGCGGTCATGATCCTGGAGCTGTTGGTAATGGAATGCGTGAAAGTGATATTAATCTCGAAGTATCACTTCATCTAAACAGAATTTTATCCGGTGCTGGCATTACTACCATGATGTCGCGTACTACTGATGTACAACCTAATCTGCGACCCCACACTGCAAATAACTGGGGTGCTGACTTACTAATTAGCATCCACGCAAATGCCGGCGGCGGCACTGGTGTTGAAACTGTAATCCCTACGGTAAGCCCTCGTAATCCACGGCGTAATTTGCAGGATTGTAGGCGGCTGGCTGAATTGATAAGTAATAGCATCGCTTCTAGGTTTGGAATGCGTGTACGTCGCGCAAATGGTGTAATGCTAGAGACAGAAACACCGCGCCGGAGCATTGGAGTATTGCGTGAATCTGAGATGATAGCTGTTTTGCCTGAGATCGCGTTTATTGATTCGCCACTGCATAACCCCGATGTGGGTGTTTTACGTAATAGGCGATTAGAAGCAGCACAAGCCATTGCAGACGGTATTTTCGCATTTATAGGTGTTAATGCATTGGCTCCTAGGCATCAAGCTGTAGTACCATCCTTCCCTGTTTCAGAGGAAAATTTACAGGCTATGCAGTCTTTAGGCGTAATGCAAAGCCCTGGGCATTGGCGTAATGTGGGTAGCATCCAGTGGTTAAATAAGCTGCTTGCAATTGCTGCAGAACCCGGCAGGCTTGACGCTCGTATCGATAACGGGATTACAGACCTCGAAACCGCACTGAAAGTGCTAAAAATGGCAGGGATTATGAGTAATCCAAGTCATTGGAGTAGGCAGGTGGAAACAAGCGGAGTGCAGCATCTCGGGCAGTTAATTATCAACATAGCCAACCGCAGCCTTGATCCCATACACCGGATAGTGTGGGCAGAAGCTCGGGGTGAGGATATGAAAGGTCAGGTGCTTGTAGCTAATGTGGTATTAAACCGCCACCGTAGCCCACGGTTCACAGATGGGATTTATAACGTAATCCATCAATCGAACCAGTTTACGCCTGTGTCCAATGGTGCATATGTGCGAGCTACACCTACATCAATGCAGTGGCAAGCGGTTGCTGCTGCCCTGGATGGTGTGGATCACTCCCGGGGGGCATTATTCTTTCGAACAATAGCAGGCTCAGAAGGTAGCTGGCACCAAACGGCTTTGACACAGCTTTTTGACCACGGTACTCACCGGTTTTTTATTTAGATACTTTCCTATGTATCGATATAGATTGCAATCCCTATTTGAAGAGGTGGTTCCATTGGGCTAGGTTAGTAGAATAATAATGATGAAGAAATACAGTGCTAGGACATTCCTGCAATCGTTTGACCTAGCACAGGCATATCCACATTATTGATTGAAAACAAGAAAAGACCCTTCTAATGGAAAATTTATTTCCACTAGGAGGGTCTTTTTTATTGTTCTTCATGGTTGCCTTGAATATTACTTCTTCACTGTGATTTAGTCAAAAGTTAGTCAGTATAAAAGAAAAAGCTTCCTGAAAAGTGCCAGGAAGCCCAGATATGCCTAATGTACGAGAAAGGATTCGAACCCTCGACCTTCTGGTCCGTAGCCAGACGCTCTATCCAGCTGAGCTACTCGTACATGTCCCGCTCAATGCGGAACGGGGAGGAGTATAGCATAGGTGATTGGCTTGTGCAAGAGTAAATTTGGTTTGTGCACTTTGCACAAAAAAGCGGTATGCTAGCATACCGCTTTTTTGTGTATTTTTGTCCAACCTTCCATTGACAATGGCTTTATCATGCTCTATAAATTGCGAATACGCAGTTTCAGTGCCAGGCATGGTCTTATTGCTTTTATAAAGGAGTATCTCATGACAGACATAAAAGAAACCAAGCATCTTTCAGATATACAGCAAAATATTATTAATCAAATCAATACTGTGGCTGAGGGGCTTAAATCCCGTCGTGATAATGTATTGGAAGCGCGGCGTAGCATGTCTAAGGCTACCGGGATTATCCGTGATTTTGATGACATTGCTCTACTTACCATGTTTGCTACGGAGGTTGCCCAAGTGGAGGAAGCATATGGCGATACTTCTCGCCGCTTGCAGGTACTTCAGCGGCTTTTGCATTCTCCGTATTTCGCCCGCATTGATTTTAAGGAAGACGATTACGAGCTTGAAGAAATCTACATCGGAAGACATTCACTTATGGACGAGAAGAGTCATATCTTCCATATTTATGACTGGCGTGCTCCCATTTCGTCTTTGTACTATGACTATGGGGTAGGGCGTGCGGCGTTTGATATCCCCTCTGATTCCGGTGAGGTGCTGCCTCGTATCCAGGGGGAGATAACTCTCAAGCGGCAATATCAAATCGAAAACGGCGAGCTGGTATACTTCTTCGATTCAGACCTTGCAGTGGAGGATGATATTCTTCGGCTGGAGCTTTCCAAGATTTCTGATGCCAAAATCAAGACAATTATTCACTCGATCCAGAAAGAGCAAAACGCCGCAATCCGCAGCGAAGCCCGTGATGTGCTTGTTTATGGCCCTGCGGGTAGCGGTAAAACCTCGGTTGGCTTGCACCGGCTTGCCTATCTGCTGTATCGGCACAGGAATACTCTGTCTTCCGCTAGGGTACGGATTTTTTCACCCAGCCCAATTTTTGCGTCATATATCGCAGGGATAATCCCCGACTTGGGAGAAGAAGATGTGGATACCCTGGATTTTCCCGGATTATTGGAAAATTATCTTCCCGGAAAGCGAGCATTTCATGACCAATATCAGCAGATAGAATATCTGGCGGTTGCCGGAGGAAGAGATCCTCGTCGGTGCTGGATAATGGAAAAATACTCAAAGGATTTTCTAGAATATCTGGAAATGTATATCAAGAACTATACTCCGTCATTTGAATCAGTTCAGTTTAACCGGGATACCCTGTGCTCAGCCGAGAGGCTTGCATCTTTATACGAGGATCGCACCACAGCCGGGAATCTTGCAACAAAAACTGCCAGAATTTTTACGTATGTGAATCAAAGATATGATGAATATTTTCAGCAGAACAAAAGGGCAATTACAGAGCTGTTTAATCAAATTCATGACGATAATTTTTCCACAGGGGAGGCACGGCGGCTTTACGAAGAAGAACGAAGCATAGTGCTCGCAGACCTCAGAGGTCGCTTGAAGCCAAGAGCAAAACGGATATACGAAAAGGTGCTGACAGGCTGGGCAAAGAAAAAACGCCGCGCTACCGGTAATGACAGCCTACCGATAGGCTACGTCAAAGAAGCTCTTGCCCAGGAGAGGCTATATTTCGAAGACGCGTTGATGCTTATGTACATTGATATTCTCACAGGTCGCATTCCTCAGGAGAAGCAGGTCAAGCACATACTGCTTGACGAAGCTCAGGACATGAGTATCCTACAGCATCGTATCTTGAGGCGGTTGTATGCGGGTTGTCATTTTACTGTGCTTGGGGACACAAATCAGGCTTTATACCCGGGTATAAATATTCATAACCAGGCAGAGATTAATGCTGAATATCCAAAAGCCCAGGTGATACCGCTAACCACCAGTTATCGCTCCACATACGAAATCAGCCGGTTTGCGGCAAGGGTGTTAAGCGGTAGCGAGGATGTTGATTTATCATCGCTGTACATGCGAAGCGGCGAAGAACCGACTATTATCAATAGTCAGAACGTCGCCGCCACGTGTTTGGATATATTAAAGGGGGTACCTGAAGGATATAACACCGTAGGAATTTTGCTCACCACTGTACGTGAGGCAAGGAAGTTCTACGAAGAATTGCAATCAGTCGCAAAATCCCGGGAGGATATTCCCGCAATAAAGCTAATCGCTGACTCAAACGACAGCTTTGCCCCAGGGCTTATGGTAATGGCACTGCCATATGCCAAGGGTTTGGAGTTTGATGCAGTAATCTGCCCGGAGTACGGGCAGGATGTGTTTGAAAGCCACTTTGGGAAAAAGATGCTGTACCTTACTTGTACACGGGCACTTCACCGGTTATATTTAATCCAGCCCTAACCTGCTCTTCTCAACCGAGCTTCAGCCAGTTTGGGTCGCAATAAAATTATAGCCAGTGCTGCGCTGATAGACGCAAGCCCTACTGCCCCAAAGGTTACGCCCTTGCGTAGCTTTGCTGCCTTTGCCGCAATCATTGCCGCTTCGGCTTCCAGCTCTTCCAGGAAAAATTCTTTTATACCGCCAATATCACTCCAGAGCCGAAAGGCTCTTTTTTCATTTTCACTATATTCATTCATATTGTAACACCTTCCTTTTCAAGATACGCACCGAGCTTTTTTCTTGCCCTGAACAATATGGATTTTACCTTGCTCTCGCTCATGTCAAACCGCTGAGATACCCCACGGATGCTCTCTCCATGGAAATACCTGAGCACAAAGGCGGCTCTTGCGGTTTTGTCGAGTTTCTCCAGCCCGGCGTTTATAGCCTCTTGTACTCTTGCGGATTCATATTCGTCCTCTGTGCTATTTTTGTCCGGGATGCAATCGCCCAGCTCGCTTAGCATCAAGTCGATTTCACCGCCGCCTCTTCGCGCTGCTCCGCGGGCTTGCCATTTATTAATGGAAAGATTGCGCGCAATTTTGGCAAGAAACGCGCCAAGCATGTCCGGCCTGGTTGGGGGAATGTTTTCCCAGGCTTTGTATAGGGTGTCGCTTACGACTTCTTCCGCGTCCTCGTTGACTCGTAGGATATTAATGCATACTTTATAAAGCCGCAGCCCATATTTAAAGCGCGTTTCAGTAATTGCAGACTCGTCACGGTCAAAGAATAGGTCGAGGATTTCGTTGTCTTCCACTTGCTCACCCCCTTGGGTACCTGTATATATAGACATAGGTTTTGCTGGATGGTTGCTTTATTAAACTTCTTTCGAAATCACGTTCTTTGATTTCGAAAAAGTTTCATTTTCAATCTTTTGCTTCTTCTGAAATCATGTTTTTTGTGATTTCAGAAGAACTCTATTTTACGCTACGTATCTCCATTATAGCCTCAAGCGACTGAGCAATTACGCTTTGCTCCGTCATTATGCAAATCATTTGGGCTTTGTTGACCCCTACGAACTGACCTTCTATAATGGCTTCTTTGTTTGTGGTGATACGTACCGACTCGCCTCTTGTGAAGATGCCGCCATTCATTTGTAGGCTGTCCATTGGGAAGTTGCGGCAGCAGTTAATCAGTATGTCTTCCCGCTGGTTTGGCTCGAAAAGCATTTCGCCATTACTTCGTATTAAGCGGACTGACATGGTGATGAATTTTACCGCAAGAAAAACAAATGCTGCACCGGAAAACGCGAATACTACATTGCCTAGGGTTAATGGTATTGAATCCATAGCTATTCTCTCCTATTTGTAAGGGAACTTCCCCCGTCAGAGGCGGGGGGAAGTTTCTCTGGGTTTATGCATACATATTTATTTCAGTAAGATGGGCATACAGCCCGCCTCTTGCCATTAGCTCATCATGCGAGCCTATATCTTCTACTGTGCCGTCTTTGAGCACGATAATTTTATCACATTTCTTTATTGTGGACAGGCGATGGGCGATTATTACTGTGGTGCGACCGTGCATTACGTCTTCAAGTGCATCACGGATTTGCCGCTCTGTTTCTACATCTACTGCTGCTGTGGCTTCGTCCAGTATGAGAATCGGCTTATCGCGCAGCACAGCCCGAGCAATGGAAACGCGTTGCTTTTGACCGCCGCTTAGACGCAGACCTCGTTCTCCTACCTTGGTTTCGTAGCCCTCTTTTAGCTCGGATATAAACTCATCCGCTCTTGCTACTTTGGAGGCTCGCCGGACTTCATCAAGGCTTGAACCCGGGGCACCGTAGCCTATATTTTCGGCAAGGGTATCGTTAAACAGGAAAACCTCTTGGATTACATTGCTCATGCAATTTCGAATACTCGAAAGCGAGACATTCTTGAGGTCATGACCATCTACAGTAATACTTCCCTCTACGGGGTCATAGAAGCGGTTAAGCAAATTAATAAATGTAGTTTTGCCAACACCTGTTGGCCCGACCAGTGCTACCCGCTCTCCGGGTTTTACTTCAATAGTTATATTCTTTAGTACTTCGCTGCCTTCGTTGTAATGAAAGCTTACATTTTCGTATTTTATATGACCTTTGACATTGGTAAGCTCATGGGCATCTTCTTTTTCTTTTACATCAATTTCCGCGTCAAGGATTTCAAATACCCGCTCTCCGCCTGCTATTGCGGTCTGCAAATCCTCGTTGATACGTGCAAGTGCTGCGATTGGCTGATAGAAAATTGCAAGGTACATTATAAACGCAACAATATCGCCAACGTCGACATAGCCGTGGAGTGCCATATGCCCGCCGACTGCTATAACGATAACCGTGCCAATCTGGCTGAAATATTGTATTGAGCTTCCATATGCGGCACTTAACTTGAGTGCGTCCAAGATTGCTCGGGCTTGTGACTTGGCATTGCCTGCGATTTTTTCATGCTCGCGCTCATGCTGGTTGAAAACTTGGATTTCCTTCATGCCGGAAATATTATCTTGTAGATTTGCGTTTAAGACCCCAAGTATCTCCTGTGCTCTGCGGAAGATAGGCAGCACCTTTTTCGCAAACCAAACCGAAATTACAAAAATAACGGGTATAGTTATCAAGCTCAGTGCCGCAAGGGTTGGATTGATTACGAATAGGATAATTGCAACGCCGATTAGTATTACGATATTGAATATAACATCGGGCACAGCATGTGCGATTAACACTTCGATATTGTTTGTATCATTTATAATCCGGCTCATAATTTGACCGGTTTGTTTGTCATGATAGAACTTCATTGATAGCCGCTGGAGATGCGCATACACTTGGGCTCTAAGGTCTGCAAGGAAATTCCATGCGGCGAAGTGGGTGTAGTAACTGCGGACATAGGAGCAGATGGCAAGTACAAAATAAACCAATGCTAGTATTATACCCATTCTAAGTGCTTCATCTGCAAGGCGTGGGTCTTGGTTTACAGCCATATTGGTAAGCTCGCGAACCACAAGCGGGGCGTAGAGCTGAGTTATGGTCATACCAACGATGGCAATCAGGGCGACGATCAGATATCCCCAGTAACTACGGGCAGCTTTAACGATTTGTAGCATTAATTTCATATTTGATTTTGTTCCCCTTTCGGATGATTGGGGCGGCAATACTACCGCTTTATTTTACTACACGTATGGCTTTAACGATGTTGGGTAACCCTTCAGGGATTCGTTCCCCCGGTGCAACCAGAGCAATACCGGGAGGGTACTCGGCTATCACTTCTGCAGCTATGCGTCCTACTGCGGCTTCCCAGGCTACTTCTTCAGTTTTTTGGCGGATTGCCTGGCTTGGTGACATTGCAATTTCCGGGCTTAACTGGCGTGTAGTGGGTTTCGTCTTTTCGATTTCGTTCAGCTTTATGTTAAGCGAACCCATTGCTCCCCATAGCCGCTGAAAGCCTTCGTCGGTATCAGCAACAGAGGTCATTGCAAGCAAGTTAGACCGGGCTGCCATTTCCATTTGCACTTGATATTCATCAGCAAGCATCTTAGAAATAATACCCGGTCTTTCGAGGGCATTAATGCTAAACAACAGCTTACCAACATCATAGTCATAAATTCCATGGCTGCCGACCCTTTCGGTTCCTGTAAGGCTAATTGCCTGGGATTCATTTGAAGATAAGGCATTTCTCAGCCTTACAAGGCGGCTTACATAGGTTTCGAATATTTCAGGACGACTCCATAGCATTTTCAGCACATAGTCCAACTGCCCCATCAGCATATATGAAGGGCTGGTGGTCTGCATGGTTTGGATAAAGGGCTTTAAAAGGGCAGAATCCACCCTGTCTCCCTTAACATGCAAAACTGCTGTCTGCCCCAAAGCCGGAAGCGTCTTATGAAAACTTTGCACAACAATATCCGCTCCAAGCTCAAGAGCGGAAGTCGGAAATGCATCATGAAAACGAAAATGCGCCCCATGAGCTTCGTCTACAATAAGGATTCCGCCGCGTGCATGAACCCGTGCCGCTATTTCCTTAATATCCGAAACAAACCCCTCGTATGTAGGGCTGACGATAAAAACGACCGCACCCTCTTCCATACTATCCAGTATTTCAGGATTTATGCCGCCATACAAGCCGTCCGGGGTAACCTCCGGTCTTATCCATGTCTCGTCGGTCCCGACAAGTGCCATCCCATTGAGAGTACTGATATGGCTGTTGCGCGTAATGTATATTTTTTTGTTCTTGTCGCAAACTGCACACATCGTGGCAATAATACCGGCAGAGGAGCCATTTACCAGAAGGAAAGACTCGTCCGCACCATAGAATTCCGCTATAGCCTCCTGGAAGCCTTTTATAATCCCTGTAGGCATGTGTAGGTTGTCCATCCCTGGTATTTCTGTTAAATCAAGATTTGCAAGCCCTTGAGGCAAAAACATCGGGTTGCGCTTATGCCCGGGCATGTGGAAGGGATAAATTCCCTTTTCTAAGTAAGATTGCATTTGTTCGTACACAAAAATCCCCCTCTTTCTACAAGTATCACTCTATCATAAATGCAAGAAAATGTAGCAAAATTCACGTATTGCAAATATTTTTATGCATATTACACGATATGCATGTTCGATAGACGCTTGCTCATTCTTATGATAGTTTTAACATCTACATCGCGCCCCGGTGTTTTTTTGTTGTATTAAACATAATTTGTGTGTGGTGCGCTTTGCGTGCCACATGCGCCTATCATATTATAAGAGAGGTACAGCCATGCGTACAAAAATTACCCTAGCCTGCGTAGACTGCAAACAGCGCAACTACCAGACCATGAAGGAAAAAAAGAACCACCCAGACCGGATGGAAACCAAGAAATATTGCCGGTTCTGTAACAAGCACACATCCCATCGTGAGACGAAATAAGGAGTGCCAAATATGGACAAAGACAAAGATAAGAAGAATGTTGTAGAAGGCGGTTCAGACGTAGTATCCGGGGTGTTTCATAGGTATAAATCCGAATTTCGCAAGATAGTTTGGCCTTCCCGCGAGACCCTGGTAAAGCATACCGTTACCGTTGTAATCGTATCCGCAATTTTTGGGGCATATATCGCTATGAACGACGGCGTATTCGGCTTCCTATTCCGCCAGTTTGTAAACCTGGTTGGAGGAGCTTAGGTCATGTTGGAAGAAAACATGGCTGAAGCCTTATATGAAGTAGAAGCACCCGACCCGGTTCCTGAAATGATTCCGGAAATAGGACAAAAATCCACAAAGCAAGAAGCAGGTCCCCCAAAATGGTATGTAGTCCATACCTATTCTG
>Ga0131853_10024647_pt1 | contig 10851 bp, 2 predicted proteins | sample TergutLab28metaG_FD_92764 | JGI IMG/M metagenome (GOLD analysis project Ga0131853, IMG submission 92764) | Labiotermes labralis P1 segment gut microbial communities from Petit-Saut dam, French Guiana - Lab288 P1 (version 2) (version 2) | ecosystem: Host-associated > Arthropoda: Insects >... | reverse complement strand
TATTATTATTATTATTATTATTATTGTACTATGTTTCTGTCTGTTCTAAAATGGAATTTGTCTCTGTAGCCTGGATTTCTGTAACGCTAACCGATTCTTCTAAAATAGAAAGAATACAACAACAACAACAACAAATTTGCTAACTTGTAGTACAATATATTTTTCTTGAACCTTGGCCCCAAGAAATATGAGTAAATTGTGGCTAGGCTAAATCTATCTCCTCTTCACTTGAGGCGACAGCACCTCGATGTTCTCTTCCTTATTAATGTTTTCGTTAACAAAATCATTTGCCCTTCCACCCTTACCACCGTCGGACTGCGGGTACCTTCTAAAATAACCAGAGACCAGTCTATATTTGCTGCTCCTTATTGTGCTAAGCTAGTGCCTCTGCGGCTAAAGCTGTCGGATGTAAAATCTATGTTTTCAACCACCATGGGATTTCGTCAAAGAACCAATTTTATCTAATTTTACTTGATTTACGAATTATTAACTGTTGCGTCTTTTTCTTTCCTTTTAACACTTAAATGACCAGGTACTCCCCCCCTAGTTGTATTCCCCTCTTTTAATATTTTGTATTATATCTCCCTGGTTTTGCTATATGCAGTTTACACTTGTGTTTATTGTCTACGTTTTGTATCCGGGGCTGTACTTTAGCCTCTTCGTGAACGTTAGGTCTACAATCTAAACATCGTGAAAAATATTAATAATTTTCCAACGAGATGCGGCACAAAGCAGTCTATTATTCTGCAAGTTCACTCTACATGTTCTACCCATCATCAGTAGTACACAAATCTGTAATTGCAGCCTCCGGTACTGGTAATACTGGTCTTCCTCCAACGTGGCCAAGCTTGGCCACGTTGGAAGGAGGTATCTGCACAAAAAATATGACCAGTACCGGAGGCTGTAGTTAGAGTTTTGTGTACTCCTGATGATGGGTGTGGCTGACACCCGAAACATGTAGAGTTAACTTACAGAATAATAAATAGACTGCTTTGTGTTGCATCTCGTTGGACAGTTATTAATACTGATCAGCGATGCACGGAACCAAAACATAAAATTAAAAATGTTTCATTTCACAAATTTTTCCTTAACTGCTGTTATGTTATTTACGCTATTATTATTTGGTGTGATTTTTATACGTCTTTTATATATGATTTCATTTGTTGATTGTCTTTATGTATTTGCCTTATGTTCGTGCGCTGTCTCCGTAATTGGTCTTGTGGCTGTCGCGCCAGCAATAAATAATAAAGAACTGAATTGCAAAGAATAGAATAACTGAATTATTATTATTATTATTGACCCTCGGGCTGTTGAGTCAGCACGTAAATAATCTTCAACTGAATTATTCGACTCCGTACAGACATAATAAAGAAATAAACATGTACTGCTGAAACATTAAAATAAACTCAACTAGGCTAACCACATTTCTTCCTAAACCTCTTTTAGATATTTAGGAGGCGGGGAGGGAGGGGTGCAGAAATAGGTTTATGATTTCCGCAAGAAATACGCAATCCACATGTTACTCACGGAAACAGCGTTGCAGAAATCCTGTCTTCATTTTCAGAGACGACTGTTTTCAGACGAGAATTCTTCCACAATCGCGCCACTATCATCGGTAAACACTACGCCATGAATACGTAATGTGGAATGGAAGTAAAGGTGCACGCATCCTTAACCTCGACACTAGATAGCGGCAAGTGGAAATCCACTTCTGCTTCTTATCGGAGGGAAACAAACCCGGTACCAATTTGACAGGGAGCGGGGATGGATGGATATAGGCCGTGGAGGTGAAGAATAATCTGTTGGTAACAGATCCCCGTCCTCGAACTCGCAGCCTTGCCATTGTGCTCTCTGATCTATTCCGCCTGTGCATTAAAACCTCAAATCAGTGTGCCTACTAAGCGTACCAGTTGTCGCAACGTTATTAAAGACATTTCCGAATTTTTCCCACAGGATATGTTCACGTGTTTTGTAATGTTCTCAATACTTATTATATCCCGTAACAGTCCTCCTTGTAATTCACCTGCAGTCTTTTCTGTGAGACAGGAAGTAGATATTTATGTATTATACGACGAAGTGAACCTCTTCATCTGGTATTGTCACACTCTGTAGGTGGCCGTCCGGTGCACCGGAAGGCCACCTACAAAGTGTGACAATACCAGATGCTGCATAATACAATTTTGACCTCCTGATGATGAGCACATAGTGCTCGAAACATGTAGAGGAATATAATAAACTTATTATAAAACAAGAATTTATGCATTATGTTGGTCAGTTACTAGGAAGTACAGCCTATTCGTCAAAGACTTCAGTTCATGAACAATTATCATACAAAATACACTTCTTGTAGAGATTTTAGTCATTGCTACCAAGAAGAAAAAGTACGACGTGCCACACAGGTGAAAATTCTGCTTAAAAAAAAATACATTAATTCAGGCGATACGTCTTTTTGCAGATGTCCTGACTTATATCAACGATGCTAATGACAAAAACTTATGGTGTTGGCTACCCCTCATTTCGAGACCTTACACATATATTGCACTACAGTATGAATCAATTTACTAGGCTTTAAAAGGCAGTACAGCATATCGTAAAGAAAAGGCAACGTGTAATTGCCCGAAAATAACGAAGTAAAAATTATTCTAACCCGTAAGAGACACCAATCGAGTAGGGAATGCACGTTATTTTACGTAAATTTATTATACAACAAAACTTTCTCTAGCGGGGACTAGGCAGTGTACAGAATTTATGATCCACCGAAGCTAGGCATGTGAAATTTTGTATGTCGAATCTCAATGGACACACCTATAAATTCGGAATAAATGGAAAATTACAAATTCGGCGACAGAGTGCAAGTCTGACTTTATATGTCACATATTTACATTATTAGCGGAAATTCGCACAGAAATGGATTATTAAATTGTTCTTCCCGAAACTTCCTGTATCTTGCAAATAGTGGAACTTCCTTTGATTTTGGGCCACTATCTTGAGGTCGTCCCTTGTTGCCATCACCTCTGCTCGTGTCAGAAAGAACTGTTTCATTAGTGACTAGTTTTGTTACTGACGGACCATTCTCACGTCTTAACGTGTAATGTAATGACGTGAATATACAGTCCAATATTTCCAGGTATTAGGCACAACGTCACTGAGGTGTCTGTACAGAGATATTGTCGGCTCCATTTCACCAGTTGACATGAAGCAGCTTATGGGTCAGTTTAATATGTAGCTCTCTCCCGTTGCCCTGGCAACCTGGACCACTCTGCTGTTCCTAGGTGTGAGAAGCTTGATGTGCAGCGTTCCTGTGATCACTGCAGCAACATACAGTGTTTGGTGATGCATAATATATTATGGGAATTTGTTGATTTATATACTTATATGTGGCACAACGCGTATTACCTGTGATGATATTTAGGTAGGTTCAACGTGCAGATTGAATACAGAGACGAGATATAAATACAGAACATTTGAAATATTACTATCTGAAATGAACAAACTTCACGGACAGACAGGTAACGGGAGATAACATGAAAAAAGGTAATAGGGGAATGGGTTGTGAAGGTGGGAGGCAGAGAGAAAATAACACATTCAATTAGCAAATCTGTGAGAAGGACGCCTTAACTCTCCGTGTGCTCTTCAGCCGTTCAGCAATTATAATTGAAATAAAATCGGCAATACAGAACAAAGTTTCGCAATGATATTAAAGTATGATAAAATATACGACTTATTCCTCATTAATTATTTTACCGTAAGAACCATTAGCATGTTTAGGTTTAAAATTCAATCGGTACTGCGTAATGTCTTACTTTTACGTCTTTGGATGTTTGCTAATACCCAGACTGCAAAATCATTGTCATCAAACAAGAATGTTCTCTTTGCAGGGAAAAGACTTACATTCAAAGTTATACTTTAAAATAATAAGGGAAGTGTTTATAAACGAAATATGTGGAGGTGACTCCAAACGAAGTAGATCAATATTTCAGATCTGTGATGAAATGTTTCAATAGTCGCGGCCGGGCATTACTCACTTGCTGTGCGACTCACAACGTCGGTAATCATTCCAGGGCTCACTTGTCAGTTCGCCCACGCAGTACTGAGTGGGAAGCATCTGCAACCGTGGACCTACGTACGTGTCTGACAGGACGAGAATAAATCGTCTTTATCGGTCTTCAGTAGTGTTCAAATCTGACAGGCTACTTCCTGTTTAAGTTAAAAAAAAAACTCATTGCAAAATTACGCATGGCATTAATTGCCAAGTTAATTACGCAAGCAATTTTAACATACACAAATTTGCTTAATCAGCCATTTAAAACACAGTAAATAATATATGTATCTCTTCGGCTATAAATCACGTTCTCTCCATTTTGATCACAAAGCGCGCTTACGTTTCTGTCTTCCTCAATAAACAGTTCTCATTTCCGTAGTAAGAACGGCCTGATGTTTGTAACGGAGGCACAGTGGGTGTCTATAAGGCAGAAACTGCAAATGGTGTTTAAGTAGATTTCAAGCGTTACAAATTGAGTGACGAAATTCTGTGCCTGCTCTTCTTTAACGCATTAAAAATTCTTCGAACTACGAATATTAGTCATCTTTAATGTAATGGCCTTAAAACCTTCGTCATACATCATACTCCACAGCCATGAAGAAAATTTGTCGGACGCATATTTAAAAAAACAGTTAAATAAAATACTTAGCAGAGATATACAGAACAATATCAAAAATTTCACGTTAATAATAATTCTACTGAAATTCTTGACCTGACTACAGAAAGCATATATAAAATTTGACAAAATTTTTATTCCAGTAAACCGAAAAAAAGTGTTAGTTCATGGAAAATAACTTATTATATATCACAATCATATCTTCTCTACATATAAAAATTACATATCTAAGCTTCTAATTAATTTAAATATTTCTTATGATTTAAAACTTAAAGTTTTTTTTCGTCTGAAATCTGTCACAGTGTACAACAATATAGCATAAGGTTAAGCGGTTTAAGTTTTAAACAATCCATTAGTTCTCTAGGCTGTTGGTGACACAAGATACATATATTTTTGGCAATGACGACAAGAATAATAAATAAAAAAACCTCGAGAAACGAAAAAGGCAATTTAAGAATAGTCTATCAAAACTACACACTTCTATAAACTACCATAAATAGCTGGGCATAATTATGGTGTACGAATAATACGTACAAAGTGGTTAGTCCATTGGACAAGTAACGAAGTATTTAACATGTTTCCCGAATATACACTGATGTACCTGTATATCGTGTATCTTGAGATAAATTTGTGCAATTATGAGAACATTACATTGTAAATGAATCAAGGAACACATCCAAGAAATAAGACTTAACCACTAAAAGGGAATTATTTTGAGACATATCAAATTTAACAGCGTTTTTTTAAATAAATAACAAAGTATAGCCCACAACATTAGACACCACTCTACTAACTACGCTATCCCAGCTGCCAATACGTATACTTATGGACATACCTTAAGATTGAGATTGTACCGCACAGCGAAGACAGCGCGCTTCTATTAGAAAGTTCAATCGGTGGGTAATGTGTTACAGAGAAATAATCGGTATTTATTGTGAAACACACACATGCAGTTACTCTGTCTTGGGAAATTAGGAATTGTTAGGTTTAAGGGGATTCATTTCCATTTTGTAATCAAACACGAATGATTTTTTTGTAATCAGTCAACACAACATTTATTGGTTTATGTTGAAACACGTGGCCTCTATTCTTCTTGAACATAAATGTTGTATTGACTGATCGGGAAAATTTCCTTTGTAAAACTGTTAGCGTTAAACCTGGCAGTACTTGTGTATATACTAACTACCAGGCTTTAAGGGGTCAAGAAGTGATGGTCCGTGTGCATATATGGATTAACATTGTCAGGATGAGGCGGCAGTATTCCTTCCTGTGTCACAGACCACTTTGAAAGTTCACGCATTTGTTTCCGCCCATGGGAAATTCCACCTTGTTAGCGGCTGTGTTACGTCCCTTAAGCACGTCACAAACGGTCCCTCGAAATGAATTCCTGGACTTGCTCAGCTTCCAGGAAACAATGGGTAACGAGAAAATAGCTAACATCTAAGATTCCAATTCGGTCTAATTCTTTTTCCTTAAGCAAAGGACAGTAGTTTTACAACATCTACGCTCCACGCGCGCGTGTGTGTGTGTTCCTTCTAGCCCCAAAAGAAATTTACTGATTTCCACGAAACTTGGTACGAAAGTTACACCAATGAACGTCAGCAAACCCACACCGTACAGTATAATGCCTCAAAACCGATAACAGCACCGAGTTCAGAGAAGAACGTTTATTTACAAACACAAAAATTAAGAGTATATCGTTTAGGAAAATCGTAACGAAGTAGCCTGTGTCAGTTCTAAATCTAACTGTAATATTAACGACAACTAATTTGTCGAAACTCAACCAGGACGGCGCTTTCGGTTCAGTGACTAGATATGTGCTGTGTGAAAGAGGACTTCCATTTCAAATACCAGCAGGGGCAAAGTATTTTACTCTTCCCCAAAACGTCCAGATAGGCTCTCAAGTCCACCGAACCCCCTACTGAATGGGTATCGGGGGCTCTTTCACCCGGGGTATTGCGGTCGAATGTCGGGGATACTCGTAAGAAAGAGTAGAGCTACATGTGTACCTCTGTTCCTCCACATGACTTCTTGAGCTGCGCATGGAAAACACTACCTGCACGTTTCCTGAACAAATTAAAATACCGTGGGAAGAGTTTAAGAAAAACAAAAAAATGCAAGGAAGTTGTTTTAAAAGTCTAATGGCTAACACGGCAGTGAAATGCTAGCGTCGTCCCAAGTTAACCGTCAGGGAGGGATTGTTTCGTTGTATGATTCCTTCACGACTCACAAACGGTAATGTAGAGCTTAATTAATAGCCCAAGTTTATAATGAAGCAAGTAAATGCACATATAGCAGGAGGTGAAAAAAAAATGGAATTGAGATGTAGCCAAAGGAGAGACGACAGTTGTACAGCAGTATTACATCACGTACGAAGACCAATAAATACCAGTGAAGGGCGACTGTTTAAACTCTAGGTAACATTCTCTATTAAAGAAGTTTAAACATTTATGAGAGCGGCCCCCAAGGTAGAAAACACAGCCATCCAACACACGCACATGTATGTGTTTTTAGGTGCGTTAAAAAAATTACGAAAAGTGACAGTCTCGTCATGTCTGTCTGTTTGCCTCTCCGTCCGCGTGGGACGACTCGACTCCCACTGGACGGATTTTCATTAAATTTTATGTTTTCGATTTTTTTCGAAAATTTGTCTACACAACTCAAGATTTATTAAAATCTGACAAGAATAACTGATACTTTACATGAAGACCTATGTACATTTATAATACCTCCCAGACTTCTCCACTGAATGAGAAATGTTGCAGACAAATTTGTAGAGAACACAAAACCTCATATTTTACGTAAAATATTTTCTTCCGAAAGTCGTACCGTTAATTAGATAATGGGAAAAAATATGGTAGAGCCAGGGAGGCCACAGATGACAACACAACAGGACGCAAGGGCTTTCCATCCTGGATAACTAAGGCTAAAGACACATACTCAGAATATGTAATATTTATTGTCTTTCCACGGCAATAATGGCCACTAGAACCCGCCTTAGCGTTAGGTTATATGCTCAATGCCCGTCTTGTTTCATTAGCCGAAATAAAACTGTGCCACACTAGCCTGAAGAAGGCACGTTCCAATCAGGAATCTCCGATTAAGTGTCTGTGAGCTGGATCCAAGAGATGGAATGCCTTTCTTCGAAGCCCGGCAGGAGACGGCATGTACAGGAAAAGAAAAATATGACTTCAGATCACAATTGAAAACCTCTACTGTACCTTCAACAATAAGTTATACAAGATGACACGAGACAGCTTATGGGGTAGACTATACCATTACCATGGCGACCAGAACCAATGGGACGAGGGTGTGAGGGAAGAGAGAGGATACTATTTGGCCCGATGTACACAATGTGCAGAGGATAGTTCCCCTCTCTCCGACCCATATTATCGATCTGTGTCCATAATGTGTTTTAACACACTGGGGAACAGTGGCTAATTGGTCCCGGGCTATCCTCTCCTATATCGGGCTAGAAACAATTCACAGCGCCAGAAACAAACACGCATCAACAGGCATACGGGTTCAAGTTACCGCGTTCCTGTGCAAGACAACACGAAGTTATTAAGTGGAATCTATTCCTATAACAATATTTCATCAATTATACGGCTTGTTTATTTTAAACTCAACCAGATTTTGTAATAAGGCATAATTCTGTAGGACATCAAGAATATTTATTTACAATTGAAACAATTTGCTAGTAACATGAAGCCCTACACATAAAATTCTACGCCCTAAGTACGTCTGAACCACAGAGAATATCCGCGTTCTTGGGCAAATGGAAGTTACTATGAGAATATAAAATTTAAATATACACCGAAGAAGTCCAACTGGCGCTGTCAGTTGCCAGGATAATACGGCTTCGGTAACATACGAAGGAGTAGAAAGAACTGACGGACTGATACTGACGAAGGAAGACCAAACCATGTGCTATTTTGTCCACCACAAATCCCATACGAACTGGCCTGGGTCAGTGGGGCACTGGGGCCTCGGACGTGTCTTATGGCGATGTTTAAACATCGGCCGCACAACGGCTCTTTTAGTTGAGATATTCTGTCACTGGTCTGTCACTGCTTCTACATGTTTCGAGCACTATGTGCTCATCATCAGGAGGTCAAAATTATGTTATACAGCATCTGTTATCATCACACTCTGTAGGTGGCCGTCCCGTGCGCAGGTTGAGAGAGTCCTCTGTCAACCTGTGGACGGGAAGGCCACCTACAGAGTGTGATGATACCAGATGCTATATAATACAATTTTGACCTCCTGATGATGAGCACATAGTGCTCGAAACATGTAGAAACATAAAATAAACTTATTATAAAACAAGAATTTGTTCATTAAGTTGGTTAACTACTAAGATTATACTGAGATGCACGGTCAGCAAAACAAAAAAATAAATACTATCGCCTCATCTACACCAAGGTCTTCCACGTTGACTCTTTCCTTCAACTTGCATTTCCCGCTTCTTCCATGCGTCTTACCTTCTCCACCATCTCATCCTCCTTCATTTCGTCACCCTAATGTTGACTGGTGTAGAATACAAATATGAAAATCTTCACTGTGCAGTTTTATCCAGTTTCTCTCATACTCTCCTCCTTAAGAACAACCCTTATCCTCAGCACCCTGTTCTCAAACATCCGCAGGCTATGTCCTGTTTTTAATGCGACAGACCAAGTTTCACACCTTTACAAAACAGGCAAAGTGTTTCTACACGATCACCCTTTGTAACTTCGTTGTCCCGACTTTCTGTTTGGTAGGCGACCCTCTTTCGGGAAACGGGTGTGGTTCACCGAATCACATTTAGCTTTAATTATTTCTTTTTTACTTGTTTTATTTACTCAGTTTATTGCTGATAAAATGAACAAAAGGCGTGCTGTATCAAGTTAAACAACTAAATCATATTTTATCAAAATAACACAGTCACTTGTACTCCCACCTACACCACACCCGTACGCGACTGACTTCCTGGACTGCTAGCGTCCGTTATCAGCTCCTAACGTTTTCTCATTTAAATCTCTCCCCTCCTTCCTATCACCAAAGGCCCTGAATATACGTTGACAGATTAACCTACAATGCACGGCCATGAACCGTCCGTAACTGACGCCAGCAATCCTAAGAAACAAATATATCAATAATGTTCGGCTACAATGTTTAAGTATTACATTCTTCAACAGCGCATCCTTTCCTGGCTCATCGTAAGCACGGATCTACATCACGACAATCAAACAATGCAACAACAAATTACACGTTCGTGAACCAATTTCCTCTAGCATGTCTATTAACGGATGTCTATAGCAAGTAGTGTTATGTGATTCTACAGGCATAAATCTGGTCTGCAGTTATAGAGTCAGCTCTACTGAAGTATTTACGCCTGTAACGTTGTTTGCAAACTATCAATACGAATTTTAGGTACTTTCCTTTACAATCGGCAATATACTTCATATCAGTCATCGTTATTACCTCCACACAAAAACAAATGGGCTTGAAGAACTTAATCTGCCTCATCCACGTCCTGTGATCAAAGAAAACGGTTGAGGGTGGCTTTAATTAGACGTGCCGGTGTGAATAATGTCAGAGAGAGAGGGGGGGGGGGGTTGGATCCCACACGTCCACTTAAGAGTTGTAAATTGTATGCGAAAAAGGAGCTGTGCGCTGCCACTTGTAGTATGTAAGCAGAAACAGGTCATAATCGTATCAACAGGTGGCAGGAACGAACTACGCGGCCATATACGTGCTTATCACAAGCTAATCAACCGAATGTGCTCCAAGATATTCAGTGGAACTGAACAAGAGTTTTTTTACAACTCGGAATGTTTTGCAGTATGTATCATAGCCTACCCATCTTTAAAGAAATTTTCTAAATATAAAATAACGAAAATAGATGTATTTAAACGTCTGACAAATTCTTACCGTTGTGTAGATTTATCGATTAGGAAGATGGCCATGTTCGATTACATTTCAAACCGGAGAAAGTAAAATTTAAATATATGTAAAAATATTATACATAGTTGTGCGCGTGTTCTTTTCAGATTCCTGTTTTCATGTTGTGTATGTGTTCTCTTAAACTAACTAAACTCCGTGGCCTTAGTCCGCACGCGAACTATACCGACAGAGCGGCCGCCGCCGGTCGGCGAATTAGTGCCAACTTTTGCGGATAGAGGGGTGTCACGTGGTCAGCGCAACGGGTCCC
>Ga0131853_10024646_pt1 | contig 10851 bp, 8 predicted proteins | sample TergutLab28metaG_FD_92764 | JGI IMG/M metagenome (GOLD analysis project Ga0131853, IMG submission 92764) | Labiotermes labralis P1 segment gut microbial communities from Petit-Saut dam, French Guiana - Lab288 P1 (version 2) (version 2) | ecosystem: Host-associated > Arthropoda: Insects >... | reverse complement strand
TCCTGATCTTTTATCTGGCAGATGAATCAAAGAAGACAGTAACTATTTTCCGTATCATTTACGGCGGGCGAGACATTTCAGCTCAGCTAGAGCAAAGTGAATAGGTACCACAATGCCAGTAGAAAGCATCGCTCCACTGCGGTGCTTTTTGCGTTCTTGAATGCCATAGCACACGAGACCTTATACGATAAGAGGGTAAAACAGCAAAGAACTCTATAACATCACTCGCTAGGGTGCGAGTAGTGTTATAGAGTTCTTTGCTGTGGTTCAAGTGTAGCTATAGGAATCACTCGCTATCCAATGAAATCACTACGTTTTTCTGGTCAGTCAAGATGCAGCGTTTGCAAAATCGAGCTAACCTATGGACACTATAACATAGGATCCGCCTTCATTACAAGTCTGATTGCCAAAGAGTGGGGGCGTGCTTGCAATCCCCTAATAGTCAAGCTCAATCAGCTTTGTAGGTACGGTATACATGTTACGGCTACCCGTATCCGTAACAACCAGCATATCTTCGATACGCACGCCGAAATTTGAAGGTACTAAGTAGATTGTCGGTTCAATCGTAACAACATTGCCAGAGCGTAGCGGTGCGCAATCTGCGGCATTTTCTGTATTCACCAAAATCGGTTGTTCAAAGATCGACAACCCGATGCCGTGTCCGGCGCCGTTTCCGCAATATTGCCCATATCCACCGGCGACACTCATGGACTTTTGCAAATTAGCCAATTCAAAATTGGTGACACCTTCGCGCAAGGCCGCGATGCACGTAAACTGCGTCTCTCGTACAAGCTCGTACACCTCTTTTTGCTCAGATGTTGCCTTGCCCATAAAAATCGTCCGTGTGAAGTCGGAACAATATTCGTTATATTTACAACCGAAGTCCATCAAGACGACATCATCCTTCTCGATTCGCTTTTTACTGGCGCGTCCATGTGAATAGGTTGAGCGTAGTCCGGAGGCGACAATGATGTCGAATGCTCCCGGCTGATCCGCACCGTGGTGCTTCATATGTCGCTCAATTTCGATTGCAACTTCTACCTCGGTCATGCCGGGGCGGATGAACGTGAGTATGTGCGAAAACGCATTTTCCGTTATCTTGCACGCCTCGACAATCATCTTGAGCTCATCTTCATCCTTGACGGCGCGGAGACGCGCAATGAGTGCACCGAAGGGCTTCCATTCGACACCGGGCGCGGCTTGTTCATAAGCGTGAAGTTGCGGCAATGAAATCTTTTCATCATACCCAAAAACAGGATTCTTGTATAAATCAACCAGCCTGTGATAAAGCGCGTTTGGCGATGTATCCTTCGCTTGGTCGATTGTGTGAAGAAACGGACACTCTGCCTTTGCATGCCGCACATACCGATAATCTGTCAACAGGATGACATCGTCCGGTGTAATGAATAGGGTTCCGGCTGTGCACTGGAACCCTATAAAGTACTGCATATCCGTGGAAGACGATATGGCGAGAACGGAAAACCCGGCCTCTGACATTTTCTCGCGCATAGCCTCTATGCGTCTTTGATAATTCATAATTGGCCTCCTATAATGTAGAGAAATCACGAAAAGATGTTGTGTGATACATGCGCTGATGATATAATTAAATTTAGTATATGTTCAGATCCTATGCTTGTCAAGAACGATCAACACTATTGCAAAAGCGGGTGACTTTACATGATTGCAATGCACGAATTGGAACGATACGCAGAAATTATGCTCCGAGGCGCGCTGGATGTGCAAGCCGGCGATCAGTTGATTTTGTTTATCCCAGATGCCTATCAAAACATGGCGGAAATCATAAAAGCCTCTGCCCAGAAGTTGGGTTGCCGGAAAATAGACGTGTTCTATGACTCAAAAATGGATGAATGGAACCATTACGCCTCCGGTAAGACGGACAAATACATCTGGCTATCCGAAGAAGAGTTTGGCTACATCGAACATGCGATTGTATCCGGTGCCCTGCTTCTGGTCATGCGTTCGGAATATTTTGGCCTGTTCGAGTCCCTGCCGCCAGAGGCAAAGCAGTTGCGGACTGCATGTTATATGCAGGACTTTTTCCGTATATTCAAATATGTACAAGCAGACCAGGTGCAGTATTGTCTCGGCGCGTTACCCAACCCACACTGGGCGAAAACCGTTTTCCCCCAGCTGTCCGACGGTGAGGCGCTGGCAGCGCTGTGGGATAAGATGTCAAAGGCAATCTATCTGGATACGCCCATGCCGTACGAGACATGGCGCAAGCGAGCTGTAACCCTGACAGAGCGGAGAAATGCGCTAAACGACTATGGTTTTGACGAGATTCGCTTTCAAGGGGATGGGACAGACCTGGTCGTGAAGCTACCGCAAAAAGCCCAGTGGCAGGGTGGACTGTTAAAGCGGCCGAATGGGCGCGAGTTTATACCAAACATACCGACAGAGGAGGTGTTTACAACGCCCTTGCGTGATGGGGCCAGCGGCACACTCGCAGTAAACAAAGACTTTTTCTTCGGAGGAAGCCTTGTGCCGTCCTATACCCTTACCTTTGAAAACGGGAAGCTGACAGATGTCTTTAGCCCAAGGCTGGAATTTGCCGAGAAACTGTTGCAGAGCTTGGATGAGTACGAAGGCGGTCGGTATCTTGGCGAAATTGCGCTGGTATCGAATGATGCGGGCGTCAAGCGGCAAAACATGTTTTTCTATGATATGGTTTACGATGAAAACGCCTCCTGTCACTTTGCCTTTGGCTCCAGTTACCGTAATACAATCGTGGAGGGGGACAGGCTGTCAGATGGCGAGTTTGTAGCCGCGGGGGGAAACCTTTGCCAAATGCACATGGATTTTATGATTGATTCCGAAAACATGCGTGTGAGCGGCATGAAAGACGGAGACAGTCATTTGATTTTAGATAATGGGAATTGGGTTTTGAAATACAAATAAAAACAGGGGGGCAACTTGAAAATGTTAGAAAAAAACAAGGACATGTTACCACAGCCGGAAGCCGCAATAGAAAAGATCGGTATGGGCGAGAAAATGGCCTTTGCGCTTGGCGGCGGAAACCAAGCCATGCTCTCGTTTGTCATAGGCATATACTTGATGTTTTTCTACACGGACATATTCGCCCTGCCGGTGGCGATTGTTGGTGTGCTGATGCTGGCCGGCCGCATCGTAGACGCGGTATCAGATGTCCTCTTGGGTGCGGTTGTGGATAACACAACGACGCGCTGGGGCAGAATACGACCGTATTTCCTGTGGTTTGCCATTCCCACAGGGCTCAGTTTTGCGCTGATGTTTCAAGTGCCGGATTGGGGTGATACCGCCAGAGTCGTCTATGCGTTTGTGACATACCTGATCTTTGCAGTATTATATACATTTGTGCTGATGGCTAGCACTGGAATGCTCGTCGTCTCAGTACGCAACCCACAAAAGCGCACAACCCTGAACTTCTTCACGGCCACCGGAAGCTCTGTTGTAAACTTGATCCTTCCGTTGTTCTTCTGGTCTTTGGTGATGTTACTTGGCGGCAGCGGGGAGGATGCGTGGCTAAGCGGCTTCCCTAGGGCGGCATGGATTTTAGGCGGGATTGCCACAGTGGTCTATTTTGTCCGCTTCTTTTTGCACAAAGAGCGGTATGCGATAAAAAAAGAACAAAATCCAAGCCTTTGGCAGGGTATCAAGTATACATTCTCTAACAAGTATTATCTGCTAATTACTCTGGTTGGCTTTTGCGGCAATGTGGCTCTGTTTTTCATTACATCGGTGCTGGCCTATTATAGCCGCCTGTTTATTGGGGATTTGAATTTTGTTACGATCATTATGATGGTCTACGCCGTTTCAACCTTGATTTGCTTCCCGATTTTCTCAATTCTCTCCAAAAAAATAGCGATACGCAAACTATATATTTTCTCTCTGATTATGGCGGTCATAAGCGCCGCCGCCCGTGTTATCCTGGGGATAGACAACCCCACGATTATGATAGTCACAACCGGGATTATGGGCATTGCCGGTGCTGGAATGTGGTTCCCAGCGGTATTTATGGCCGACGCTGTAGAGTACGGCGAATGGAAAACGGGCAAGGTTGTTATCGGCATTATGAACAGTGTCGGTTCGTTTATGACGAAATTGGCGATGGCGCTTGTGGCGGCGACCCTGGCGTGGATGCTGGCTTGGGCTGGCTATACGGCAGACTCACCCCTCACCGACCCGATCCGCGCGGTGATCACTGCCTGCCTGACTTACATTCCGCTCGTGCTTGCGGTCATTGGCCTCATCGTGTTCGTCCTATTTTTTGACATTGATAAGCACATGCCAAAGGTACGCGCAGAATTGGCGGAACGTCGCGCTGAGAAAACCGCCGAGGCCGAAATCACAGAGGAAGACACCCTATGAAGCTAGAGGAACTACGGAATTTTATGGATGGGCGCTTTGACGCCCTCGTCGTGACAGACCCATTGGACATCGCATACTTAACCGGCGCTTCCTGCTCTGCGGCGCAACTTTTCGTGCTACAAGACGACCTGATTCTACTGACAGATTACCGCTATGCGGCTGAGGCGCGAGACCTGTTCCCCGAGATCAACGTGGTAGATATGGCAAACGATCCCGTTCATCCATACGCGACTTACGGTCGTGTGGCCGCGCGATTTGCCAAGCCCCGCTTCGCAACGCAGGGGGATATCAGCTTGATCGCGCAGACTGCCCCAGGCGCATTGGCAGAACCCTTGGGAAATGTAATTGCCGGTTTGCGCGCTGCCAAAACAGACGAGGAAATCAAAAAAATAAAGAGAGCCTGCGAAATTGCGGATATCGCTTTCGCCGATCTGCTCGGTTGGATTCGACCCGGTCAAACAGAGCGCGAGGTGGCAATCCGGCTAGAAATGTGCATGAAGCAAAACGGCGCGGATCAGCCGATGGCCTATGACATTGTGGTGGCCTCAGGAAAACGTAGCGCTTACGCCCACGGCAAAGCCACGCAAAAGAGAATCGAGCCGGGCGATGTCGTCCTGCTTGATTTTGGATGTAAATATCAGGGATATTGTTCAGACCTCTCGCGGACGATTTTTATGGGCAGGGCGAAGGAAGAGCAAAAGCATGTATACGAGACGGTTTTGGAGGCGCAGAAAAACTGCATCCATGCACTTCGCGTCGGTGTAGACAGCGCGGCAATAGACAGGATTGCATATGAGACCTGTGCGGCAAAGGGATATGGGAAGCAGTACGGCCGCGGCGTGGGGCATGGCCTTGGGCTTACGGTCGCGGAGGCACCCGTGATGATTGATATGCCGGGCTTCTTTCCGGCTGTGCCGATTCCCGAACACGCGGTGGTCACCATAGAACCCGCCATCTATTTGGAGGGTTCCTACGGCATCCGCGTGGAAGACGTATTACATGTTACGAAGGAGTCTGCGGTCAATCTTGTCACGGCAGACAAGTCTCTCATTGAGCTCAATTTTGGATAGGGAGCAGAAGATATGAAAGAACGCATCTATCAAGACATATTGCGCTTACAGGGGTCGAAACACCCTGTTTACGACTACAAAGCCTTAGAAAACGCGCGTCAATACATTGAATCCGTATTAAGGGATCACGATGTGCCTTTTCAATCTGAACCGTTTTTTGTGGAGGGCGTTGAGAAGCCCTTCCGAAATATTGACGCGTCGATCGGAGATCAATCGCTTCCCACTCTCTATATTGGTAGCCATTACGATACGGTGTTCACGTCTCCCGGTGCAAACGACAATGCCTCCGGCACGGCGGCAATGCTAGAGCTAGTGAGGATGTTCGCTGGGCGTAAGGATGTCCATATTCGTCTGCTGTTTTTCACCTTGGAAGAGTTGAATCCTGTCTATGAACAAATAAAGCATGAAACAGCTGTAAAAACTGGGATTTGGGATGAACAAAGAACGTATCAATCTCTACGGTTTCGAGAGGATGAGCAGCGCTTTGGGAAAGCCATGCACGACGCGCGCAAAGAGGTGCCGTCCTATGGCGGTCAGTTCAAGCTTGCCTTAGAACAGGTAACAGACGAGATGTCTCCGGAAATGTGCCATTTATATGAAGTCTTAGCTGATTTTTGTGCATCCTTTGATGACCCCATGGGCTTTGGACAGCGTGCGCTATTGGGTTCCTGCCGGTGGGTGGAGGAAAACAGACCCGAGGACAGATCGTATATCGGGATGGTCGATTTAGACAGCATAGGCTACTCGAATCCCAAGCCCTTTTCCCATGTGATGCCAGATGGGATTACTCCAACGGCGGAGAACAGTTTTCTGGTAGATCCGGCGACCCAAGCTGGCGATTATATCGTAGCGGTGACAAACGGAGGCGGTGCGAATATGATGGCGGGCTTTACACAAGCCGCCAGAGGCGCAAAACTTCCATACTTTCACATGGCGTGCCCCTTGTCATACGCTGAGACGGCAGCGTTCATGCCGGAGCTGCTTTTGGCGGATCACGGCGCTTTCTGGAAGCGCGGGCTACCCTGCCTGTTTCTAACGGATACCGGGGCGACATTTCGGTATCCTTTTGAGCATACACCTGCCGACACGATCGACAAGTTAGATTTTGACTTTATGGAAAAAATTGTAGTCTGCCTTTCTGAGAGCATACCAAAGTGGTTTGAGGAGGTAAGGAAATGAATGCCAGAATGCAAAAAGTAGCCGAATCTTTGGCACAAAAGGAATTGGACGCGGTTTTGATTATGCGCCCTTCCAATCTATATTACCTCACAGGATTTACCGGCTCATCGGCGTATCTGTTCATCAGCCAGGATAGTGTTGTGCTCCTGACGGACTGTCGGTATACCCAGCAGGCGAGGATCGAATGTCCAGAGATTAAGCATATGGAGTATTCCGCCGCCGCACCGCATTTTGCCATAGCGGCGGGTTTTGGATTTCGGAAAATCGGCTTTGAGGCGGACTATCTTTCGTATAGCTTTGTGCAAAGCCTCAAACAGATGATGGGATTTGCCGAGTGGCAACCTTATGGTTCGTTTCTATCGGAGATGCGTGCCGTGAAGGACGCCGAAGAGCAAGACTTCCTAAGAGAGGCCGCACGTATTTCGGATCGGAGCTATATCGAAACGCTTGATTTTATCGCGCCCGGCTTGAGCGAAAAACAGGTGGGGGCGTATTTGTTCCAGCGCATGATCCAAAACGGGGCGGATCACCGTTTGAGCTTCGAAGTGATCGTCGGATCCGGCACCCGTTCGGCGATGTCCCACTGTGTAGCAACGGATAAAATATTGGAACCCGGTGACATGGTAGTCATAGATTTTGGTTGCCAATATCAGCGCTACACATCTGACTGTACCCGCACCATTGTGATCGGCAAAGCGAACGCGGAACAAAAAGCCGTATACAATCATGTGTTAAAGGCGCAGTCTTTGGTCTTAGAGCGGATGAAGGCTGGCATGACCAATGCCGAGGCTCATCGGATATCAAACACATACTTTGCGGAGGCCGGGTATGGGGATTGTTGCGGCAATACTTTAGGGCACGGGATAGGGCTACAAACCGAAGACGCGCCGCTTTTGATTGATCTGATCCCATTTTTTGGTGAAACAATCTTGCTTCCGGGCATGGTAGTCACGGTGGAGCCGGGCATCTATCTGCCAGACAGATTTGGTGTGCGTATTGAGGATGATGTTATCATCCGTGAAGACGGTGTGGAGTTGATTACAAACGCGCCAAAACATCTGATTGAAATTTGAGGAGGGAATAGAAATGTTCGATACGGTCATTCAAAACGTCAAAGTGATTGACGGCAGCGGACAAGACGCCTTTGTCGCGGATGTAGCCATCTTAGACGGAACAATCCAGGTGGTGGGTAAAGTGGATGATACGGCCAAAGCAGTGATTGACGGCACGGGCAAAACCCTGACCCCCGGTTTTGTTGACAGCCACTCCCACGCCGATTGGAATGTTCTGGCCTATCCGCAAAATAGCGTAGCCCTAGCCCAGGGAGTCACGACACAGATTACCGGGCAGTGCGGGCAAAGCCCCACACCCATTTCCGACGAATATGCCTATTGGGGCTTATGGCCGGACATACATGCCTTTTACGGGGCAGAAAAAGAACGGTTTGAAAATCTAGGTGATCTGCACCGTTTTCTACGTGAGAAATATGGCATAGACGAGCACTTTGACACGACAGAAGCATTCTTCAAGCTATGGAAAAAACGCGGTGTCGCCTTTAATATGCTGCCTCTAACGGGACACAACAATATCCGTGCGATTGTGATGGGACAAGACGTAGCCCGCCCGGCTACACAGGATGAAATTGGTCAAATGTGCGATATGCTCCGCGTCGAGCTGGAGGCGGGCTATCACGGCATGTCCACGGGGCTTGACTACTATCCGGGACGATACAGCCAACCGGACGAATTGTTGGCCTTGGCGCGGGTTTTGAAGGAGCATGACGCGATTTACACCTCTCATGTCCGTATTGTACAGCAGGGCTGGGATGGGTATCCGTTTAAGGGAGAACTGTGCGGCATTCAGGAAGCGATCCGCATCGGACGTGAAACGGGCGTGAAGGTGCATATCTCTCATGTTTTGCCCTATGGCTACCATGTGACGGAAGATTTCGAGGCCAGGAAGGCGCTTGACGCGAAAGTAATCCGCAAAATGCTGGAGGAGGCGCTTTCTGAGGGGATTGACATCACCTGTGACGTCATGCCCGGCGAGAACGGAGCAAGCTATGAGCGCGACTACATGATCGCCCTACTTCTGCCTTGGATTAAAGAGGCCGGGGGCTTGGAACCCTTTAGATCTGTATTGGCATCCGACGATTTTTTGACCCGGCTGAGAGACGATGTAAATTCATTCAAAAATACCACCCTGTCCATGATATGGGAGCCGACGCTAGACGATTGGCTTTTGGTGACACACTGCTCGGACACACGCTATGTCGGCAAGACGATTAGGGAAATATCGCGGATGATGGGCTCTGACCACCTAGAGGCGATTTGTACAGTGCTCAGAGCGGACTATCACACGCGCATCTATTGGCGCATGGGCTCTGTCAGTCCGGCGTTCTTAAAAGAAATGCTTGCGTTTCCCCGTGCGTTCCCATCCTGTGACAGCCATTCCTGTGAAGTCGGGCAGATTTTCGGCGATGATAAAATGTTAGATCCCGGGCCTAGCTGGCTCACCTATAATTTTGCCGTCCGCTTTATAAAGGAATTTGGTGTGCTACGGCTTGAAGACACGATTCACCGCATGACGGCATTTCCCCTCTCCCAGCACGGCGTGACGGATCGCGGACAAATTAGGGTGGGTATGGCGGCAGATTTGGTGCTCCTAGACGAAAATAAGTTAGACGTAAATCAAGATATATTCGGCGAAAAGCGTTCTCCCTTAGGGATTGAGAAAGTGTTCGTAAATGGCGTATGCGCGTTTGAACACGGTGCAGTCACTGGTTCGAAATCGGGCGCACTATTGACCAGATAACAGCCCCGGCTATTCCGCCAACATCATCTGGAACATCGCCTGTGTCACAAGTTCCAAATCCGCCACAGAGATATGTTCATCCGTGGAGTGAATATCCTGCAAGCCCAAGCCGATGTTCACGGCTTCAATCCCGTTTTGAAAGATCATTGTCGCGTCGGACAGTCCGAAAATCCCCACCGGCTTCAAGGAGACACCGAGCTTACCATATACCGTTTGCAGACGATGGATCAATGCGCCGTCCGGCGGTACGAACATGGGTTCGGCCTGTATCTCAACGCGCACTTCATAGCGGGCACCCACCGCGTCTGCGGCCTGTTTCACTGCCGCTTCGACATGAGCGATATGCCCGTCAAACCCTGCTCGGTCGAAGGAGCGCAGGTCAATTTCAAAGCTCGCCTTATCCGGCACGACATTACTCGGCCCCGGTGCGAGCAGGTTTGCCACGTTTAAGACCGTATTCTCATCAATATGCCCTGCGGGGATATGGCTGATCGCGGCCGCCGCCACTTTTATGGCGCTGATTCCCACGGGTGGCACCACAGCCGCATGACCGCTCTTGCCTGTGATCTCGACATAGATGACGGCCTTGGCAGGCGTCCGATTTACGATATCCCCAAGCTTGATCCCGTCTAAGACGACGGCCTGTTTCGCGCATACCAGCGAATAATTTGCGTGTCTTGCCCCGTAGAGACCAAGTTCCTCGCAGACGGTAAAGAGCACCTCCACCGGTCTGTGGGGGGCTTTTTGTTCGCGCAGCCGTGTAATCGCTTCAACAATGGCGGCTACTCCCGCCTTGTCGTCTGCGCCAAGGATGGTGTCGCCCGCAGAGCGGATCATGCCGTCCACAACCAGAGGGCGAATTCCGCGCCCCGGTGGAACGGTGTCTAGGTGCGCTGAGAACAGAATCGGCTCACCCTCACCCGGCAGATATCCGTGGATATTAAAACCGTCTGAGCCACTTTGTACTGCGGCCTGCTCATCCCGGACGACTTCCATTCCGAGAGCAATAATTTCCGCCTCCAACATCTCACAAAACCCACGCTCTTCCCGCGACTCACTGTCACAGGCCACATAGCGGCAAAAGGTTTCCACCAGTCTCGATTGGTCTTTCATCTACATTACCCCTTTCTATATTTACAGCGATACGTTGGTCAGCCACCGCCCACCGTTCTTTGTATCTCTCTTACTTCTTTGTTAGTTTAGCATATTACTTTATTCGTTATTTCGGTTTATGGTTAAAAAAAGAGAATAAGGATTTTCGTATGTAACTTCCTTGTTAAAAAGTCAAAGCCTGCGCTAGAAATTTTTCTTGCGCAGGCTTGACATATGACTGGTACCAGTGGTCGGACTCGAACCGACACGATGTTGCCACCGGTGGATTTTGAATCCACTATGTCTACCATTCCATCACACTGGCACG
>Ga0131853_10024645_pt1 | contig 10851 bp, 11 predicted proteins | sample TergutLab28metaG_FD_92764 | JGI IMG/M metagenome (GOLD analysis project Ga0131853, IMG submission 92764) | Labiotermes labralis P1 segment gut microbial communities from Petit-Saut dam, French Guiana - Lab288 P1 (version 2) (version 2) | ecosystem: Host-associated > Arthropoda: Insects >... | reverse complement strand
GGTGAACATGGTCCCGCCGCGTCCGGCGCGGCAGTACATGCCGGTCGTGAGGTTCCACGGCTTGATCGTGACGCGCCGTGGAGGGCTGTCGGCTGGATCGGCGTTCTGCTCGTCTGGTTCGGTCGCCGTGTCTTCCGGGATCATGGCCTGCTCTCCTCACGAGGCTGGTTTCTGGCCGTAGAGGTAGCGTTTCACCGTGTAGCCGGATTACGGTATGTGCAAGAGCAGAACATCGCAGATCTGCCACATAGTGCCGAATTGGAGCCACTATGCCGCCACAGGAGAACGACGAAACAGCCGCCGTGCGTCTCGGGCGAAAGCTAAGAGAGGCCAGGCTGCAGGCGGGTTACCGGAGCCAGGAGGCATTCGGCACAGCCATCAACCTGCACCGGACGACTGTGAACAAGCTAGAGCGCGGTGTCCGGGCCATCGACGTAAGCGTGCTCAAGAAGTGGTGCGAGATCTGCGGCGTCGATTACGAGCTGTACGAGTCGTCGGCGAGGCTCGCCTGGTCAGCGGAATCCGTTCCCATCCCGGCCTGGTTTGAGGATTTCCTGAAGGCCCAGATCCTGTCGCACACCATCTGGACCTGGCAGCCCCTGATCGTCCCGGGCCACCTCCAGACGGCCGACTACGCCAGGGTGCTCGTGGAAGTGACCGGCACGCCCGACGGGCTCATCGACGACCGTGTGGCGGCGCGCATGGACCTGCAGCAGCAGACGCTGGAGCGCCATCCGGTGCCCGTGTCGTTGCTGGCTGTGATTGACGAGTCGGTGCTGCACCGGAAGGTTGGCACACCGGAGACCATGCATGCTCAGCTCATGCACATCGTGGAGCTTGGCCGACGCAGGAACATCGGGATTCAGGTAGTTCCGGCTAGTCACGGGGTCAACGCCGGCCATGTGGGTGCGTTCACCATTGCCCAGATGAACGATGGCGACGTCATGCTCCAGGGCGGTGTCGAGGATGTGATGATCGACAAGCGTCCGTCTGTCCGCGAAGGCCTTGCCCTCTTCGACCGGATACGCTTGGTAGCACTCTCCGGGCCTGAGAGCCTGAAGCTGATTGAGAAGGTGGCAGAGGAATGGACCTGACGGGCGCCAGTCCGTGGCGCAAGGCCAGCTACAGCGGCAACGGTGGCCAAGACTGTGTCGAAGTTGCCGCTCATGGCCCGGTCCTCGTGCGCGACACCAAGGACCGTGGCACCGGCCCCGTACTGCGAATCGCCTCCGCCGACTGGCACCGCTTCACCCGCGGCATCAAGCAGGCGTAGGCAACACCAGACAGCAGCGAGCCCGGCCCCAACCAAGGTGGGGAGCCGGGCTCTTTGCTATACCACGGCATGGCTTTCGGGTCGTGTCGTCGCTACGGCAGGGCCCGGCCGTTGAATCCCGCTGCCTGAAGCGCCCGGGCCGTGTCCAGCAGTTCGCCCGGAACCGGGTCGCCGGGGTCGATCAGTCCGTTCGCGGCGTAGGACTCGAGCCGCAGGGTCTCTCCCGCCAGGCCGGACAGAACCCGTTCGGCCGGGATCTCTCCCGCCAGGTACTCCTCGAACCCGGTCTCTTCGGACGTCACGGCGACCGTCTTGTGCGGCCACCGGCGCCGGGCGGTGGCCAGCAGGCGCCGCTCGGCGTACGGCTTGGTGACGGCCAGGAAAGACCGCGGGTCCAGGTCCAGGTCGCGAAGCAGTTCGGCCGACAGCCAGAAGTTCTCGCTGGTGTTGGAGGCCAGCCGCTCCAGCGCGATCGCGTCCTTGGCCACGTCCTGGCGCAGCAGCACGTCGGCGATGGCGTCCGCCTCGGTGGGGAAGTCCCAGCCGTCCGGTACCGCCCGCGACCCGCCCGACACGACGATCAGGGGAGCGATCCCCGCGTGGTACAGCTCCGCAGCCCGCCCGGCGACCCCGATGTCGTGACCGCCGAAGACCAGCAGGCACTCCGCCGGGGCGGCCGGGGCGCCGAGCCGCAGGTAGTCCCAGAGCCGACGGGCCCGGTCCAGGTCCTTGTCGTCCGGCGTCACAGGCTTTTCTCCTTAACGGGTCTCCGCTGCTGCACCAGCTTGATGTGACTGTGGGCGTGGGGCCCGAAACCGGGATGCGAGTGCTCGTCCCGCCCCCGCTCGTACGCCCGGTACACGGAACGCCAGTCCCGGTAGAACCGCTCGACCGTGCCGTCCTCGTCGTCCGGGAACACCGGGACCTCGTCATGCTCGGGCGGGACCGGCGTGGCGGTGCTGAACAACGCGACCGCGTGCAGCGCGTCGCCGGCGCTGGCGGCCTCGGCGCGGCGTAGGACGCCGGCCTTGTCCCGGACGTAGTGCAGGCAGCCGTTCATCAGCACCGCGTCGTAGCGGCCAGCCGGGAGCTGGGCAGTTTCCACGGGCTCGTTCCGTATCGTGATCGTGACGCCTTCGGCGCGAGCGAACCGTTCGATCTTCTCGCAGGCTACCGCGCTGAGTTCGACCGCATCGACCTGATAGCCGAGGCGGGCCAGCCGGATCGAGTCCGCCCCTTCGCCCGCTCCCAGGTCCAGGGCCAGGCCGGGGCCGCGACGCGCCGCCTCCGCGAGCACGACGGCGTTGAAGCGGGTGTGCTCGGTCGGTTCGGTGCTGTACCGGTTCTCGCCCCGCCACCAGTAGCGGTCGTGCGCGGCGTAGTGCCGGTCGAAGAACTCGCGGATCCGCGGCACGTAATCGAGGACGGTCGGCCCCGGCGCGATCTCAGGCACGGGTGCCGCTCCAGCTGCGGGCCCCGGCCATGCAGGCCTCGCACTGCGCGAGGTAGCGGCCGTACCACGGCTGGTCGGCGCCTGCGCGCAGCCACATCAGCGGCGCGGCCCCGGCCGAAGTAGCGGTGAGATAGTGCTGGACGATCAGTGATCCGCCGTTCGTGCTTTCGTCGAGCCCGACCACGCCCACGGGCAGGATCTGGTCGGCGACCAGGACCGTCACGCGGGCAATCGCCTCCGTTTCAAGCCGGGTGTCCAGTTCCGCGTGGAGCAGTTCCAGGTTCTGGATGATTTTCGTGCGACGCACATCGGGGTTGACGCCGGACATGACCGCCGACGGGCCGAGCGCCGTCCCGTCCGGGTCCATCGCCAGCAGCCGCACCGTCCCGCCCGCGTTCGCCAGGGCGACAAGGGCGGGAAGCGCGTCCAGCGCTCCCTCCAGGTTTACGCCGATGATCAGCACGCTGCGGCGGGCCCGGCCCGTCAGGACGTCCATCCGTTCGAACGAGCTCCGCTGCCGCAGCACCTCGCCGGCCCCGGCTGTGTGTTCCAGTTTCCCGGCCAGTTCGGCGACGCGCCGCTCGATCCGGCTGAGCCGCTCGGTGCGCTCCACGAGAGCGTCGATGCCGAGAAACCCAAAGAAACCGAGCACGACGTCCCGCTCGCTGATCGCGACGCCGAACACCGTCGGGTCCAAGGTCATCAGCACCGCCACGGCGATCAGCACCACGGGCACGACGGCATCCAGCCCCAGCATGCCGCGCAACCGGCCTCTCATCGGCTTGCCGCCGATGTTGACCTGCGCGCTTCAAGTGCGTTAGATATGCGAAATTTGCTCGCTATCGTCACCTTGTTATCGTCTCTGCGTACTGGCTTCAGCGCAACTGGTTACCAGCCGCGTACGGGAGCACGACCATGGCGGCCGCGCCGCCCAGCCCGATGAGAAGGCTGGCGCCGGCGGCGGTGACCTGGGTGGCCTGGCCGGGGCTTTCGTCCGCACGGAGGACTGGCGGAGAGCGGCGACAATTGTCCTGAAGGAGAAAGGCCGGGGAGGGGCGGGCGTGGCGGAAGAGTATTTGTGGGGAGTGGCCCCGCGATCGGCGGGCGATCCTCTCATCGCCTCGGGTACGTCGGATGACCTTGACTCCGCGCGGCAGGAGGTCGAGCGGGTCCTCGGCCTCAACCGCCGCGTCACGTCGTGGGGCACGGTCGCCGGCCCGGGCGGCTATCACGCGGTCTGCCGCCGGGACGGCGCGGGCGGGTTCTCCTGGGACAGCCGGGGTGGAACGCCGGGCGCGGCGAAGTCCGGTCCCCGACGGCCGGGGCCAGGCAGGCGTCGCGGGAACCCGGGCCGCCTGTACCGGGACGCGAAGAACGACTACTGGCAGGTACGGAGCCGGAGGGCCCGCCGGACGCTCGCGGTCCGCCGTTTCGCCCGGGCCGTCGTGATCGTGGCCGCCATCGCCGTGGTCCTCGCCGCCGCGATCTATCTCGCGGGGCACGGGCGGCCATGAGCTCCGGCTCACGGCCTGACATCTCGTGCGCGGGAGGACACATGCGGCGAGGCGAAGTCTGGTGGGCCGAGTTCGATGAGCGACGGCCCGTCGTGCTGCTGTCGGAAGAAGGGCCTTCCGGGTTCCGCGCGATGCAGGTCGTCGCTCCGGCGGGTGCCGGCATCTCCGGTCTGGGCCTTGAGGTGGCGGTCGGCGTCCTGGAAGGACTGCCCTTCGAAGGCGTGCTGCGGGTCGTATTTCCGGGCCTGGGCTTTACCCCGTGCACCTGGCTGACCACCCTGAGCCGGGGCGACCTGATCGAGCGGGCGGGCGCGCTGTCCCCCGCGAAGCTCAGCGAGATCGACGAGGCCCTCCGTGCCGCCGGACAGGGGACGCCTGTCTAGTTGCGCGGCGGGCCCAGGCCCCGGACCCGGATTCGGTCTTATATAAGACATTGCCGCCCATTGCTTGGCATTCTTATTTTGCCCCACGTGATTGCGTGTCCAGCCGATAACGTTGTCGACGGATTCCACAAGACCGTTGGGGGCGGGATGAAAAGGATAAAGGTAATAGCGCCACTGGTATGTGCCCTGGCGGCCGCGGTAGTGCCGGGGGCGGCGCTGGCCGGGCAGGGCGGGGCGAGGAGCAGTTCGTTCAACGAATGCCGGACCGATAAGGCATTCCCGAGCGGCAACTATGAAGTCAATAACAACAATTTCGTCGGGAAGCAGGAATGCCTGACGGGCAAGCGCGGAGCTCCGGCCTTCCGGGTGAACACCTCGGGCGCGGCGTCGAAGACGCACGGGTCCGACGCGTTCCCGAACGTCTTCGTCGGATGCTCCTGGGGCAGGTGCTCGCCGCACTCCTGGCTGCCGAAGAAGGCAGCCGCCCTGGGCGGCGCCAAGACGTCCTTCCAGGCCGACGAGAGGGCGGCCGGCACCTGGGGCGCGGGGTACGACATGTTCTTCGACTCCAAGCCGATCCGCGACGGCCAGGCCGGCGTGGAGATGATGATCTGGCTGAACTCCAAGAACGCCTACAACCCCGCGGGTCACTGGCCGCTGGTGACCATCGACGGGACGCAGTGGTGGGTGATGAACTGGGAGACCACCGGCGCCAGCGGCAAGCACTGGCGCTACGTGCAGTTCCGGCGCAAGACCCCGGCCACGGGCGTGAAGAACCTCGCGGTCAGGCCGTTCGCCGCCTACCTTCAGCAGCAGGGCTGGATCACGCCGGACTGGTACCTGCTGAACATCGAGGCCGGCTTCGAGATCTGGTCCGGAGGCCAAGGGCTCGCGGTCAGGAACTTCTCGGCCACGCCGTGACGGCGAGCGTCTCCAAGGCAGTCAGCCGGCCCGCAGGATGTCCGCGAGGACGGCCGCGTGGCTGATGTCGAGGCTCCTGGTCGCGGTGAGCAGCACGAGGGGCCCGCGTTCGTGCAGCTGCCGCAGGTGGCCGAGAGCGTCCGCGCGGTCTTCGTCGTCCAGCTCGGTCCAGTAGCGTTCGGTGAACTCGGCGAACAGCGCCGGGTCGTGCCGGTACCACGTGCGCAGTGCCGGGGACGGGGCGACCGCCCGGCACCATTCGTCCAGCGCCGCGGCCTGCTTGCTGAGGCCGCGCGGCCACAGCCGGTCGACGAGGACGCGCGCGCCGTCCTCGTCGCGGGTCGGGTCGTAGACGCGGCCCGGGCGCACGGGGTGATGTGAGGTCATGGGAGGTCCTTACCCGCCGCCAGTCCCGGTCCGGCGGCGGGACCGGAACCAGCTGGCCGCATGCGGCGCATAACGGCTTGCGCGCGACTCCGCCGTAGCAGTTGACTTCGGCCGCCGTCGGGACCGGGTCCGAGTCCGGCCGGCGCCACTCGGAGACCAGGACCACGCCGGGGGAGACGAGTTCGAGGCCGGAGAACGCGAGGCGGGCGAAGTCGTCGGAGGCCCGCTTCTGCAGGGAGACTCCGCCGCCGCGCATCGCCTTCTGTCCCTCGCCCGGCTTGGTGTCGTGCTCGAACGTGAGGTGGGACGCGACCACATACGAACCCGCCGGCAGCGCCCCGGCGAGCGTCTCGACGATCTTCGCCGGATTCTCCTCGTCCATGATCCCGTGCAGGAGCGCGACGAGTATGAGCCCGACCGGCTGGCCGAAGTCGATCACGTCACGGACGTCCTGGTTGTCGAGGATCGTCTGCGGTTCGCGCGCGTCCGCGTGAATGTAGGCGGTCCGGCCCTCGGGCGAGGAGGTCAGCAGGGCCCGCGCGTGAGCGAGGACCAGGGGGTCGTTGTCGCAGTACACGATCCGGCAGGCCGGGTCGACGGACTGGGCGACCTCGTGCACGCTGTTCGACGTCGGCAGCCCGGTGCCGACGTCGAGGAACTGCCGGATGCCCGCCTCGGCCGCCAGGTACCGCACGGCCCGGCCCAGGAACGCCCGGTTCTCCCGCGCGGCGGTGCGAGCGTTCGGCGAATGCTTCAGCACCTGCTCCGCCAGCGCCCGGTCGGCGGCGAAGTTGTTCTTCCCGCCGACCATGTAGTCGTACACGCGGGCGGAATGCGGTCGCGACGTATCAATCTCGGGCAGGAATTCGCTCACATCGGCCTCTCAAAGCTCGGCGCAATGATCATATAGTGCCCGATCCGGGAGAACGCGGCCTCCCGGCCGTGATCCGCTCAGGCCCCCCGGGCCGTCTGACCGGAGGCCCGGGCGTACCCGTTGACGATCTTCGCCAGTTCCGCCGGGTCGATGACGTCTTCCAGCCTGTCGAACCCGTTCGGGGCACGGCGCTCGACCTCGTCGATCACCTGCTCCGGGCCGCCCGCCCGGTTCCGGATTACCACGTCGCTGGTGGCTGGCAGCCGTTCCGCCTCATAGGCGCGCAGCGCTGCCGCGGGGTCGCCGCCTGTCCTCGACCCGGGGCTGAGGCAGCGCGCGAGACAGGCCGCGTCCTTGATCGCCTGCCCGGCCCCGTTGGACCCCATCGGGTACATGGGATGCGCGGCGTCGCCCAGGAGGGTTACCCGCCCGCGGGTCCAGGCCGGCAGCGGGTCGCGGTCGCACATCGGGAATTCGAAGATCCCCTCAGTGGCCCGGACCAGGGCCGTGTGGTCAAGGTGCGGCGTGCTGAAATGCCGCAGGAGCCGGGCGATGTCATCGGCGTCCGCCGTCCGGGACCAGTCCGCGCGGTACGGCGGCGGATCGCCGGGCCGCCCCGTTCGCCAGCAGAGCGCCCAGTTGGTCAGCCGTGTCTCCGGCGCGTTGCCGGGCCCGATCGGGTAGACGACGAGTTTCGCGGTGTTCCCGCCGGCGATGAGCATCGAGTCGCCGCCCCCGTACGCGGGCCAGTCGGCCGCGCCTCGCCACATCGTGATCCCGTTCCACTTCGGCGGCCCCTCGTCCGGGAACAGCGCCGCCCGGACGGCCGAGTGAATGCCGTCAGCCCCGATGAGGACGTCACCGTTGTCTGAGCCGAGAACGGTGCCGTCCGGCGCGGCGAAATCCGCCCGCACGCCCCGCCCCTCCTGGCCGGACCGCGTTTCTTCGGCGAACCCCGTCAGCCGGTGCCCGGTCCGCACCGCCTCCGGGCCCAGTTGCTCCTGGACGGCGCGAAGCAGTATCGCCTGCAGACGGCCCCGGTGGATGCTGATCTGCGGCAGCGCGAATTCCGCGTCGAGCCCGCACGGCCGCAGCATGATCTCCTGGCCCAGCCGGTGGGCGTACAGCAGCTCCCGGGTGCGGATGCCGGCCGCCGCCAGCTCGTCGAGCAGTCCCACCTCGGCCAGTTCGGCGACGACGTTGGGAAGCAGGTTGATCCCGACACCCAGTTCGTGAATGCGTCCGGCTTGCTCGTAGACGACGCAGTCGACACCCGCGTGACGCAGCCGCAGCGCCGTGGTGAGACCACCGATACCAGCGCCGATAACCAGGACCCGCATGGCGCCCCTCTTTCTGATCTCCGGCCGGAGCCGTTTTCAACTATCTCCCAGAACGTCCGCGATTGGCGAGTCCCCGGGCACGATCTGGCGCCCTGCCCGGGAAACGGCCGGTTACGGTTCGTTGCCACGACGCGCGCGTGCCGGTGCGGCCCGGGGAGTTCATCGCCACGCTCGGGTTCATCAGCGGCGACTACATCGCGATCGAGCTGGCCTCCATTCGGCTCGGCGCGGTGAGCGTGCCGCTGCAGACCAGCGCGACGCCGAGCAACCTCCGTCCCGTCGTCGCCGAGACCGGCCCGCGTGTCCTCGCCGTGAGCGTGGAGAATCTCGGGGCGGCGGCCGAGATCGACGTCGGCGGCGAGACCGTGCGCAAACTCGTCGTCTGCGACTACGTGCCCGGCGCCGGCGCGGCGGCCAGGCGTTCCCCGCCCTCGTCTCCAGCGCGCGGGCCGGCGGCTCCGGTTCCACCGAGCCCGCGCTGCTCACCGCCCACCTGCGGTTCTGGACCCGGGCGGGAACGGGCGCGGCTGCTTGGTGACGCGAAGGAACGCCGCGGGGGCCTGATACCCGGCACGGGAGCCTCCCGGCCCGGGAGCCGGGGTTTTCCCGGGCCGCCCCGGCGTGGGCTAATGGACATATGGGAGACCATGGATAGGGAGAGAGTCGACGAGTTCATCGCCGGGCAGCTCGACGCCTGGGAGGTGCCCGGCTGCGCCATCGCCGCCGTCCGCGGCGGGGAAGGGGAACTGGCCGGAGGATGGGGGTACCGGGACGCCGAGGCGGGCCTGCCGGTCACCCCGGACACCCTGTTCTCCGTCGCGTCGCTGACGAAGGCGTTCACGGCGTCGGTCATCGGAGCCCTCGCCGACGACGGCCTGCTGGAGTGGGACCGCCCCGTACGCGACTACGCTCCGGACGTCCGGCTGCACGACCCCGTCGTCACCGAGCGCCTGACCATCACCGACCTGCTGGCGCACCGGTCCGGGCTGCCCCGGCACGACCTGGCCTGGATCGGGCATCCGGACCGGTCCCGCGCCGACCTGGTCCGACGCCTGCGGTTCCTGCCGCTGAGCCGCGACCTGCGCCAGGCGTTCCAGTACTGCAACTTCGGGTACCTGGCCGCCGGGCACGTCGCCGACGTGGTGTCCGGCGGCTCGTGGGAGGAACTGGCCCGGGACCGGCTGCTGGGCCCGCTCGGGATGACCCGGTCGAACCTGTCGGTGGGCGAACTGGTGGCCGACCCCGATCACGCCACCGGCTACCTGCGGCTCCGGGGGGAGGTGCGGCCCGTGCCGCCGCGCCCGCGGCCCGCGATGGCGCCCGGCGGCGGAATCAACTCCTGCGCCGCCGACATGGCCCGGTGGCTGCTGGCCCAGCTCGGCGACGGCACGGAGGTCTTGTCGCCGGCTACCCGGAAACGGCAGCACGCGCCGCACATGGTGATGGGCGCCCGCAAGGGCCTGCGCGCGTACTCGCGGTCCGCCTACGGGCTGGGCTGGTCGATCGGCCGTTACCGGGACCGCCCGGCGCTCATGCACTCCGGCAGCATCGACGGGTTCAAAGCGCACTGCGTGCTGCTGCCGGACGACGGCGCCGGCGCCGTCGTGCTGACGAACGGCTCGTCCCGGCTGATGCCCCTGACCGTGGCCTGTCGGGTCCTGGACGAACTGCTCGGCGCCGAGCGCCTGGATCTGTTCTCGGTCCTCAAGCCCCGCGCGGACGCGGCCCGGACCGGGGCCCGCCAGGCCCGGGCCGCCCGCCGGGTCGTCGCGGGCGCGGTGCCGCCCCGGCCCCTCGCCGAGTACGCGGGCGTCTACGAGCATCCCGGCTACGGGACCCTCACCGTCACCCTGGACGGGGACGTCCTGAAGCCGGCCTTCGGCACGATGCGGCTGAGCCTGTCCCACCGGCACTACGAGACCTTCGACCTGCGCTGGCACGAGCGGGACGACCCGCCCGCCCTCTATCCCCTCACGTTCGTCTCCGACCCGGACGGCGACATCACGGCCCTGGACGCCCGGTTCGAGGCGTCCGTCGGGCCGCTGCGGTTCGCCCGGATCCCGGAGGTCCCCGGCCCCGGGGTCCTGGAACGGCTGTGCGGCACCTACGCGATGGGGCCGGCCACGGTCACGATCGCCCTGCGGGCGGGCCGCAGGCTGACCCTGTCCGCCGGCCGCGGCCCGGCCCTGGACCTGGAACCGGTCCGGGGCCTGCGGTTCCGGGTGAAGGACCGCCCGGGCACGGCGGAATTCGACCTTGACGACCGCGGCGGCGTCGCCCGCCTGGTGGTCCAGCCCACCGGCATCTTCTACCCGAAACCAGCGGAGGCCCAGTGAGCAGGCCCGTCCGGATCGCCATCGTCGGCACCGGGGACATCGCCCAGACGCACGCGCGGGCCCTGGCCGGCCTTCCGCACGCCGAACTGACGGCCGCCATGGACAGCGACGACCGTCGCCTCGATCCGTTCTGCTCGACGTTCGGGACCGACGGCTACCGGGACCTGGGAACCCTGCTCAGCCGGGCCGGGCCCGACCTCGTGCATGTCTGCACCCCGCCCGCCGCGCACTACGCGACGGCGCTCGAATGCCTGCACGCCGGGGCCAGCGTCCTGGTCGAGAAGCCGCCGGTGATCAGCCTGCGCGAGTTCGACGGGCTGACCGCCGCCCAGGGCCCGCGGGACCGGCCGCCGTGGTTCGCGACCGTGTT
>Ga0131853_10024644_pt1 | contig 10851 bp, 8 predicted proteins | sample TergutLab28metaG_FD_92764 | JGI IMG/M metagenome (GOLD analysis project Ga0131853, IMG submission 92764) | Labiotermes labralis P1 segment gut microbial communities from Petit-Saut dam, French Guiana - Lab288 P1 (version 2) (version 2) | ecosystem: Host-associated > Arthropoda: Insects >... | reverse complement strand
GAAACAGAGCTTAAAGAGAAAAAACTACGCATGGAAGACGCACTTGCAGCAACCCGCGCAGCAGTTGAAGAAGGTATTATTTGTGGCGGCGGTAGTGCATACATTCACTCACTTGCAAGTGTTAAAAATGTTATGGACAGCCTTGTAGGCGACGAAAAAACAGGTGCACAAGTTGTTTACAAAGCACTTGAAGCCCCTATCCGCCAAATTGCATATAACGCAGGCCTTGAAGGTGCAGTTATTGTAGAAGCCCTAAAAGGTAAAGAAAAAGGCGTAGGTTTTGATGTATTAACAGAAGCGTTTGTTAACATGGTAGAAGTGGGTATTATTGACCCGACAAAAGTAACACGTTCTGCATTGCAAAATGCAACAAGTGTTGCTTCTACACTGCTTACAACCGAAGCTGTTGTAGCTGATATTAAAGAGCCAGAGCCACCAATGCCACCAGGCGGCGGAATGGGTATGATGTAATTTAAGAAAGTGTGCTTGTGCACGCATTTTGTACAAACCAATTTCCCAATAAATAAAAGCACCCCGTATAAAAACTTCTGTAAGTTTTTATACGGGGTGTTTGTTTTACCTAGATGCAAGACAGTAGTTTTTTTTGTACATTTTTCTGCGTATTTTTTGTTGACATACTACTGCATGCATGATATAAATGTAAATAGATAACTCACGCCGCTGAAGAGCGACGAAACCGACGGGCTGTATGGATTAATGAAAATTGATTCACGCCGCTGAAAGGCGACGAAACCGACAGCCCGTATGAGTTGTCCTTACTGAAAACCATTGTTTTAATGGTTTTATTTTTTTGCCAGAAAAGTGGTCTGTAAGAGATATGCGGCGAAGCCGCTTTTTTTTGTTTTGCTTTTTATCTACGACCCCTCACTACCCTTCCGTACTGTCCTTACCTTAAAACCAAAATACAGAACATGCAAAACCCAAATAATTGTAAGCACAACCTGCGATGCAACTGGTGCCGATACAATTCGCATTACAAAAAAGCTAAACCCCATAAACACAGTTATGACAAGTAGCAACTTTAGTTTAGTTTTGACAGTCAAAGCTCTTTTTTCAATAAACCCTTCTACATTATTTTTGTACAAACGTGTAGTAACAAACCAGCTATGAAGTTTTTTTGAACTTTTACCAAAACATACGGTAGCCAGCAAAACAAGTGGCGTGGTTGGTATAAACGGAAGCACCACCCCGGCAGCACCTATTCCCAAAAAAAGAAAACCTGAAACGATGTAAACATACTTTAATGAATGTCTCAAAATTGCTGTGCCCCTCTTAATAAGTCAAATCGGTCGGCATTCATAACTTTTGTCCATGCCGCCACAAAGTCGTTTAAAAATTTATACATAGCGTCGTCGCTTGCGTATACTTCTGCAATAGCTCTAAGTTGAGCGTTTGAACCAAATATAAGGTCTACCCTTGTTGCCGTCCATTTTTGCTCGCCTGTCTTGCAATCAACGCCAATGAATAAGTTTTTGTCGTTGGTGGGTTTCCATACTGTGTCCATGTCCAAAAGGTTTACGAAAAAATCATTTGTTAATGCTTCTGGCGAGTTGGTGAATACACCGTGTAATGAATGGCCGTAGTTGTTAAACAAAACTCTAAGCCCGCCAAGCAATACTGTCATTTCAGGCGCGGTTAGGGTTAGCAGTTGCGCTCTGTCAATTAACAGCTCCTCTGGTGATGAGGAAAATTCTTGCTTCTGATAATTTCTAAACCCATCATAAAGCGGTTCTAGTACACAAAATGACGAAACGTCCGTCTGCTCTTGCAACGCATCTACTCTTCCCGGGGAAAATGGAACATTTACTGCCATCCCTGCGTTTTCCATTGCCATTTCCAGCCCTACAACACCACCAAGAACAATTATATCTGCAAGCGACACATATTTACACCCAGGTCCTGTATTAAACTCCTGCTGAATTTGTTCATATTTTTCCAGCACCTCTTTCAATTGCTCTGGCTGGTTAATATCCCAAGATATCTGTGGCTCTAGTCTAATACGTGCGCCATTGGCCCCGCCCCTTTTGTCGGACCCTCTAAAGGACGCCGCACTTGCCCATGCGGTTCTAACAAGTTGCGATACTGTTAAACCCGTCCATGCTATTCTGGTTTTTAACTCCTCTATATCGTTGTTATTTATAGCATACTCTTCACATTTTGGAAGGGGGTCTTGCCATAGAAATTCTTCTTTAGGCACATCGTCTCCCCAATATAAAGACGTTGGCCCCATATCCCTGTGGGTAAGTTTAAACCATGCTTTTGCAAATGCATCTGCAAATTTTTCGGGGTTTGCTAAATAGTCTTTAGCAATTTTTTCATATGTAGGGTCGTATTTAATGGCCATGTCTGCCGTGGTTCTCATCGGGCGGTGTTTTTTGTCCGGGTTGTGTGCATCTACCACCATGTCTTCATCTTCGCAGTCTTTTGCAAGCCAAATGTATGCACCTGCCGGGCTTTTTGTAAGCTCCCATTCGTACTTGAATAATACCCGTAAATATCCCATATCCCATGTTGTGGGGTTTGGTTTCCAGGCGCCTTCTATTCCGCTTCCTATTGTATCGCCTGCATTTCCTGTGCCAAAGCTGTTTTTCCACCCTAGCCCTTGTTCTTCTATGGGTGCGGCTTCTGGCTCTGGCCCTACATATGTTGCCGGTGCGGCGCCATGTGCTTTCCCAAATGTATGCCCTCCGGCAACAAGTGCAACTGTTTCTTCATCGTTCATTGCCATTCTGGCGAATGTCTCGCGCACGTCTTTTGCGGACTCTGCCGGAATAGGCTGCCCGTCCGGCCCTTCCGGGTTTACGTAAATAAGCCCCATTTGCACAGCGGCTAAAGGGCTGTCTAGCTGTCTGTCGCCGGAATATCTCTCATCATCGCTTAACCATTTCGATTCTGCCCCCCAGTCTATATCTTGCTGGGGTTCCCACACATCTTCTCGGCCACCTGCAAACCCTATTAATTTCAGCCCCATAGACTCTATTGCGCAATTACCGGCCAGCACCATAAGGTCTGCCCATGATATTTTACAACCGTATTTTTTCTTAACTGGCCATAGTAGTCTTCTGGCTTTATCCAGGTTTATATTATCTGGCCAACTGTTTAGCGGGGGGAACCTTTGAGTGCCGTCTCTTGCGCCGCCACGGCCGTCCATTGTTCTGTATGTACCGGCGCTATGCCATGCCATTCTTATGAAGAAAGGCCCGTAGTGCCCGTAATCTGCCGGCCACCAGTCTTGGGAAGTGGTCATTAATGTAACTAAGTCGTTTTTTAGTTCTCGCAAGTCAAGGGAGTTAAACTCCTGGACATAGTTAAATGCCTCCCCCATTGGGTTGCTTAAGCATGAATTTTGATGCAATACGCTTAGGTCTAGTTGGTTTGGCCACCAGTCCCTGTTGGTTTTTCTGCCTTTTGTAAAATTTGGCCCGACGGTGTTGCTTGTAACCGGGCATTTCAAAGTTTCATTCAAAGTTTCGTTCACAGTTTCATTCACAGTTTCATTCACACTGTTACCTCCTTGTCCTTTATGGGCGTATTTATTGCCGGGCCCTGGTCTAGGCCCAGGTTGGCCGGGCATGAAAACTTCAAATGGTTACTCTCAGTAACCATTTGAAGTTTTTCGCATTAATATACTCTATTCTACGGATACATTTATATTTGGTGCAAATCCATTTGCTATATTTCTTGTCCATTTTTTTGACAACAACCGACTTTCATATTATACTTTCTCAGTTATGTATATCAGACCTGCCCAGAAACTCCGCAACGTTGCCTTGCCGGTCAATTCAACATTGCAGAGTTACCGGACAGGTCTATCATACAAATATTTTCCCGAAAGGACATTTAGCGTGAACAAATTTATTAAGGGCATCAAAGTTACCGCATTGGCCATGTTTGCAATCTTAGCAATTTGGCTACTAACCGCCTGTGGCGCAGGTACACCAGCTTCTATTTTTGTAGGTACATGGTTAAACGACGAAGGCACACTTTACACTATAGTGTTTAACGAAGACGGAACAGGCACACGGGGGGAACCCGGCGACTACGAGGAAATTACCTGGGGCGTTTCCGGCAGCACACTAAACATACGCCGCCAAGGACACGTTCCATCAGGTTATATCCGTAACGAGCGCTGGAGCTTTACTGTTTATGACAACACTTTCCGTATAGAAAGCAGGCAGGTTAGCGGTAGAGTAGATACTTACACCCGTGAGGGCTATCTTGGAGAAGTGGCAGAAGCACTTGTTGGCACATGGACATCTAACCAATACTTTAGCTGGAGATACGAGTTTAACAGCGATGGAACGGGTCTAAGAGGAGAGTTTGACGATACAATTCGTATTTCGTGGGGCACAATTGGAAATATTGTAATACTTCAGCATTATGAAGAAGACATAGAAGACGATGTTTTCCGTGTAGAACGTTGGGAATTTAGTTTTGTAGACGGTTTTCTTCGTATGGAGTGTGCACAAGGCACAAATGACTTATGGTTTTATTCCCGTTGTTACGGCCCTGGGGAAGTATACCAGCCACTTGTAGGCATATGGTCATGGGATGATGATGCCCGTTGGCAGTATATATTTAACGCAGACGGTACAGGCCGTGGCGGTATGCCGGGCGATACGTATACATTTGACTGGGGTGTAAATAACGGACAATTGCGCCTGTTTTACATGGGCAGTATGTTTGACATGTTAGACATGCAAATGTCTGGGGATGCGCTTCAGCTTTTAAGTTCCCATAGTCCAGACTTGCCGTTTACCTATACAAGAAGCGACTACGAGGCAGAGTTTTCATTAGAAATTAACCCGGAACTGTTTGGTACATGGACATGGGACGAAGATAACGACTGGGTATACCTATTTGCCAATGATGGCACAGGCCTAAGGGGCTGGTCTTCTGCCCCAATGGAATTTGTTTGGAGCACATACGAAGATGAGTTGTGGATGTTCTTTTCTGAAACAGACGTTGACGTTTGGCTGTTTGAAGTTAGCGGAAACAGCCTGTGGCTAAGCACCTTTGATTATGAAGTGCAGTTCTTCTATACAAGGCAGTAGTAGAATAAAAAGAGGGTTGTGCAATTTTTGCCAACTCTCTTTTTCCTTGACAACTCCTAAGAAATTTATTTATACTGTCCACGAACCGCAACTCATCTGATATGTTACATCTGCTACATATAAGCATATATACCAATACTCAAAAGGAGCAGACAAATTATGGCACTATCAGCTAAAACTATTTCAGAACCTCAGACATTTACAAACGTAAAAAACGGACAGAAAACTGTAGACTTAGTTGTAAACAGCATTAAAGATGCCTTGATTAGAGGCGACATTAAGCCCGGCGACACATTGCCTCCTATTTCTGCAATTGCGGCAGATATGAATGTAGGCATTTCTTCCGCACGGGAAGCTTTAAAAATTTTAGAAGCCTTGGGTGTTTTGGAAATAAAGCATGGTAAAGGGGTTTCTGTATGTGATAGTTTGTGCGGCAATGCCATGAACCCTCTAACCTTTCAGTTAATGATAATCCCACGTAATGTTCGTGAATTTATAGAGTTCCGCCAAGCGTTTGAAAGCACTGCAAGCCTTCTTGCCCTACAAAATGCAACAGAGAAAGACATAAAGACTATTGGGACAATTGTGGAAAAATATTTGGAAAAATTAAAAACAAAGCCAAACTCTGTACAAGATGAATTAATTTTCCACAGAGCAGTGTTGCAGGCAACGCATAACCAGTACATTATTAAAGTTGGGGAAACAGTGCTGGACTTGCTTGTATCTTCTATGCAAAAGCGCCCTGCCAAACAGGTAGAGTTTGAAGTTAAAGAAAGCCATATTGGCATATACGAAGCCATTAGGGATAAAGACGAAGCAAAACTTATACAAGTCTTAGAAAAAAGCTACAGAGGTTGGGAAGTTAAATACTTCCCAGGGGAAGATAAATGCTTCCCAAGGGAAGATAATTACTTCCCAGGGGAAGATAAATACTTCCCAGAGATGGAGGAATAGGCATATGACAAAAGAGTTAATGCAACGCATTTCCAAACACGACATGGTAGTAAACGGCCCATTAACACACCCATTCGAGTCTATGCACATTGGCAATGGAGACATTGGGGCAAGTGTAAACATTTTCCCTCACGAAGTAAAAATTATACTTTCCAAGTCCGACATTAGCGACGCTCGCTCTAATGCAGACCCGGAAAAATACGCCCTAAAGCACGACGACCTAATAAAACTAGTAGCAGAAAAAAAACGGAACCTGCAAAATTTATGGGACGTAGGCAGACACGGGGAAATAGATTACCTGGTAGACAGCTATAACGAAGACGACCGCCGTATGCCACAGCCTAAACGTGCCGGGTGTATAAGAGTCTTCCACCCGGGGCTATCCAACACCCAAGTAGATACAAGGCTAAGGCTGGTAGACGGGGTTGTGGAAACAACTTTCCAATTTGCTAAAGGCAAGCTAACGCTAAGCGCATTTATAGAAAGAGGGAGCAACCGCTGCTGGGTACAAGCCCAGTCTGAAGGTGAAACCCCTTGGGTTGTTTTTGTTGTGGAAAAAGAGCCAGACGACAATGATATTACTTTGCCGCTACCTGTATTAAAACAGGAAGGGCAAAAAACAGCATCTTTAACCCAAACCATCCCGCCCGGTTTTGGAATTGACGAGTTCAATTGGACTTTGGGAATTAAATTTCCGGAAGAAGGCCAATGGGTGGAGTTTAAAGCATGGCGTGCAAGGCAGTTTTGTGCAATGCCCCCGGGGCAAAAAGCAGAGCTATGCGTATCCATTGCCACAGACCGAGACAAAAACACCACACCGGGCCTAGGACATACACTATCCCGAGCCATGTCATTAGTAACAGAAGCACCACCATATGAGCAAGTTCTGGAGCAACACCGCAAACTATGGGCAGATTTTTGGCAAACATCCAATATAACTTTGGCTGACGAAGAGCTGGAGTCTATATGGTATCGCAACCATTTTGGGCAAAGTTGCGCCTTGGGTGCAAACCCACTAGGCAGTGCAGGAAACGTGGTAATACAAGACTCCATTCCATGGAATGGGGACTGTCATATGAACCACAATTTCCAAAAATGGTTCTGCACTGCAATGGCAACCAACCACCCAGAGTGGATAGAGCTTTACGCAAATTTCATTGCAGACAAGCTTCCTATATTTGAATACCAGGCGCTGCTTGTTTTTGGGCTAGAAGGTGCATATTGTGATATTTCGTATTTTACGTTTATGGCAAAGGAACATTCCAATATAATCAACCATGTAGGCAGGGCCTTGGCGGTTACCGGCTGGGTGGCAATGCCGCTATGGCAACACTGGCAGTACTTGCGGGATAAAAATTGGCTAAAAGAGAAAGCATACCCATATATAAAGGCTGCTGCTCAATTTTATTGGAACTACCTGCAAAAATATTCTCCTAAACTTTCTAGTGGAGAAAATGATATGTATGAAATTTTCCCATCTATCAGGCTGGAAGAGCCGGAGTGGACAAAGGACTTTATTGGCTGCAGAAACACAATTACAGACTTATGTATGTTCAAGCGCCTGTTTAGCGTTGCCATAGAAGCTTCTACCATTTTAGATGTAGACAGTAACTTGCGGCAAAATTGGGCAAACGCAATGGCAAAAGTACCGGAAATTGAACATGGTATAGACGAAAACGGCAACGGCTGGATTGCATTAGATAAACACTGGAAAGATGTTGAGCCAATAAGAAGAGCTGATGAATCCCGCTATAGCCGCTGGGGTGGTGGCGGATGGATTGTGTACCCCGGAGAGTATATACTCGGAGACGGAGACGACTCTCTTACCACAACAATGCGCACAATGCTAAAAAAGACCGACCTTATGGACCCATTTATATCGGAAGTTACAGGAGAAAATATGTACCCCGGCGTGCCCGTTATTCATCCAATTTCTTCACTGGTGCCGTCTATAAGGCTTGGGTTAACAGAGCAGTTTAGCACCATTAAAAATGTGCTAATGGCCCATAGGCTAACATATGGCCAAGCTGCATCTTACATGCTATCCACCGGGGCTATTCCAAAAGAAGTTAACTCTAGCTTGGGCTTTATGTGGTACGATTGGCGGTCTGTAGAAAATAAATACGCCGGTGTTTTGGCAATAACAGAAATGCTGCTACAAAGCCAAGGCGGGTTGATTCGGCTGTTCCCATTTATACCCGAAGATATGGATGTTGCATTCGAAAACTTTAGGGCTGTAGGAGGGTTTATAGTTTCTGCAGAACGCAAGCAAGGGCGCATAAGCGTAAAAGTTGTTAGCGAATGCGGCGAAGTATTGCGCATAAAACCACCAAAAGGTTTTGAAGAAGAAATAACAATTGAGACGGAACAAGGAAAAGTGTACAACCTAGAAATATAATGTACATTTCCGTGATATTAATTAAAGAGGAGGAAAATGCACAATGAAAGCATTTTCACGTAATTCAGGCAAGATTTTAGTACTTTTGTTGATGTTGGCCATGTTGTTTGTAACAGCATGTAACAGAAACAACGAAGAAGACCCCGACGAAGCAGGCACAACCAACGTAAACGGCGGCACAGCAAACGGCCCTGTAGTAACCGACCCGGACGCTCCAACACTTGGCGGCATTCACCAGCCAAGAGACATGGGCGGCCGTACACTAATTGGCGCTTCCCCATGGGGCGGCAGTGCAATTAACGCTGCAAACGCATTCTGGGATGAAGAGCCAGACCCAGCAACTGCAACAAACTACCACACTGAACGTTTAATTTGGGACAATGGCGTCCGTGTAAGAGAAGAGTTTAATGTTAACATCGAAAGTGTTCAGGTAGAAGAAATCATGGCTGCTTTAACAATTTCTGTTTTAGCTGGCGACGCATTGGCAGACTCAATACTTCTACCGGGTGGTTATATCCTTTCCGGTATTATTGGTGATTTGCTTGTTCCAATAAGCTCAATTAACCTGCCGGCTTCGGACGTTTTGGGCTCAAGAATTTATGCATCTCCCGGCTCTGAATTCCAGGGCCAATATTATTCAGTTCATTACAACGGTATTAACAACCACATTCCTTTAATTGGTGTTAACCTAGACCTTATTCGTGCTATTGGTGCGCCAAACCCGGTTGACCTGTTTAACGCCGGCCAATGGACTTGGGATGCAGCCCTTGACATTATGCGCATGGCAACCCGCGACACCACAGGCGACGGTATTATGAATCAATTTGGTATTGCAGGCCAACCTGCAGACATTCTAAGGCATTTTGTAGCTGCAAACGATGGTTTTTTAGTTGATGATAATATGAACTATGCCTTCGACCACCCTCATACAATTGAAGCTTTAGAGTTTTTAGAAATTATTTTCCGTGAAGGCCTTTGGGACTATGACCGTGAGTTTGGTGCAAACATTGCTGACTGGGGCCGTAATTTCTTCTCGTTCCAAAATGGTGATGCAGCTTTGTTCCACGCTATCCTTTGGGGTATTGGCGAGCCTTCTTTCGACTTTGCTATAGTTCCATATCCAATAGGCCCGTCTAACAACCGTGGTTACACATGGGGCGGCGGCTGGGGAGCCAGCTGGGTAATCCCTCATGCTACAACCAACTGGGAGCCGGAAGAAGTTCTTATAATTTTAGAAGAATTATTCTCTTGGCCAGATGGCGAGCCAGAGCTAATTGCAGAAGGTCAAATTAACCATGCACGTACAATTTGGCCAACAGAAGAAGACGTACAACGTCAAATTCTTGCATCACATTCTGGCAGGTTATGTGTTGGTGGTACAGTGCCGGAGTATTACTGGATATTTGGTAACTTTGCAGGGCATTTCTTAGAGCAAAGTATGACAGTTTTGCAAGCCATAGAAGCGTATCGTCCTACACAGCAAGAGTTGTTGGATAATTTCTTTGGACGGTAGAAACTGATTTATAGTTTATGAAAACAGCCCTCCGAGCCGTAAAGGCTGGAGGGCTGTTTTTTAGTTTTCATTAATATAAAATTGCCTCATTTGCAAGTTTACGTTCATTCCACATACATAATTAACTCATATCGTGACAAAGTATAACCATACAGATGATAATATAGCACTTTGGTTTTGCGTAGCCTCAGGCTTCGCCCCGACTGAAAGGAATGAAATCAAACTTATGAAAAACATAGGCAAGTTTACAATTGATGATTTTGGACGAATTCTTATTCCACGCAAGTTACGTACTATGCTGAATTGGGATATAGGCAGCAGAATTAATATGTTTTATGCAGATGGTAACACGGCTGTTTTACAACTGGAAAAAGAAGATGAGCATATGATGTGTGCTATATGCGAAGAAGCTGCTGGCAGCATATTAGTGAAATGTGCAACCATTTGCCAGGACTGTGTAAATGACGTTGTAAAACGTGAAACATTGTAGTGGCCGTCGCAGTATAGCACTTTTAGTTTATGCATTTGTAGAAACAGTCTTTTTCTTAATTATCTTTGCATTCCCCTTGGCCTACTTTCTTTTGTGTGTCTTTCAATGCTTCTCCAAAAATAGGCTTAGGGCGGTTCTCGCTCTGTATTTGTGCATGAGCGTGTCCTCCTTCCAGTTCGTCTATTATTGACTTCTTACTAGCAACATTGCTATACGCAAGCTACACCATAAACCGCTGCCGCAACGGCATCTGCAACTTCCCGATTAAGTGCATCCGGCATAATGTACTCTGTTGTAAGCTCCCCATCTTTTATATACTCTGCAATGGCGTTAGCTGCTGCAAGCTTCATTTCATCGGTAATAACCTTAGCCCGTGCATCTAACACTCCCCTAAACAACCCAGGAAATGCAGACGAATTAT
>Ga0131853_10024643_pt1 | contig 10852 bp, 3 predicted proteins | sample TergutLab28metaG_FD_92764 | JGI IMG/M metagenome (GOLD analysis project Ga0131853, IMG submission 92764) | Labiotermes labralis P1 segment gut microbial communities from Petit-Saut dam, French Guiana - Lab288 P1 (version 2) (version 2) | ecosystem: Host-associated > Arthropoda: Insects >... | reverse complement strand
TACTTACTCCATGGTGCAGAGTCCTTCTTGAGAAGCTAACTGGTTTGCAGCTAGTCAAGAAATTCCCCGCATTTCACGGAACCCGAAGGTTCATTACTGCACTCACAAGCGTCCGCCACCTGTGCCTATCCTGGGCCAGACCAATACAGTCCATATACCCACATCCCACCTCCTGGAGATCTATCCTAATATTATCCACCCATCTATGCCTAAGTCTCCCCAGTGGTCTCTTTCCCTCCGGTTTCCCCACCAAGACCCTATACACCTCCCTCTCCTCACCCATACGCGCCACATGCCTGGCCCATCTCATTCTTCTCGTTTTTATCACCCACACAATATTGGGTGAGGGGTACAAATCATTTAGCTCCTCATTATGCAATCTCCTCCATTCCCCGGTTACCTCGTCCCTCCTACGTCCAAATATTCTCCTCAACACCATGTTCTCAAACACCCTCAGCTTCCTTTCCTCCCGCAATGTCAGCAACCAAGTTTCACAACCATATAAAACAAAAGGCAAAATTATAGTTCTATATATCTTAATCTTTAAATTTTTGGATAGCAACCTGGAAGACAAAAGATTCTGCACCGAACGATAGCAAGCATTTCCTGACCTCGATCTGCTCTTAATTTCTTCCACAATAGAATTTTGATTTGTTAAAGTTGTTCCAAAATATTTAAACTCTTCCACCCTCTCAAAGGTACTGTCGTCAGTCCTCACACTGTGAATTCGTCCTGCATTCTGATCTCGAATGCACATATATAGTCTTTAATAATGTAAAATGTACATTAAAACAATTAAAACACTCCTACATGTTTCGATCAAATGATCATCCTCAGGGAGTATACTTTGTTTCTTGCTAAAGTTACAGCTTAAAACACTCTGTGATTTACTTCGTTATGTTAATTTGGTGCTGTGGCAGCAAGTCGTGTGTTATGTGTGAGTCATACACCGTTCAATTGAGACCGGCTGTTGAACAGCGTACAACTCATCTTAGATTAGATTTGCCTTGCATTCACGTAAATATGGTAATTTGAATGTGATATTCTTAAGTTGTAATTCACAAAGCACAACATCAAAACATAATTACATGAAAATTTACCTCAAATTTGGAGCGTCTTAAAACATAACACAAAGTGATGAAAGAAAAGCCAAGACAACATACTGTTAAATGCCATGACTGAGTGACCCTGCGAGGCATCGTAGTCATTCCCTCCCAATGAGAGTCGATGAATGGAATAATATCTCGCTCCTTGGAAAACATAGTACGTGGTGAACCTTCTTTCACACTTGCTTGCATCAAATTTCCAATTGCTGTTACACACATCTGAGGAAAAGCTGTAAATGCAAAATAAACACAATAAACAAGCTAAAGAAAAATGAATTAAACACAAAATTTTATCAGGAATTCACAAATGGGCCCAAAAACTAGTAAAATTATAGGTACAAAAGTATGGGTGTGTGATACACAAGACAGCAACAAGAATACTGAAAAACCAATTCACAACACTGAACCATGTGCATTGTGCATTTAGTTGGTTAAGCGCTGCAAATTGGTTATTGACAATGCACAGAATGAATGACACAAGACCCTGAAAAACATAACCTATTAAATTATGGAATAGAAGAAGACAAGAGAAAGTGCTTACAGGCAGAAAAAAGATGCATAGAAAGAGTTGTCATATGACTAACACAGACAAAAAAAAAATCAATGATTGATGGATGAAAATTATATAGTTTAGAGATGCAAGATCTAAAACCAGACACCTTAGATTAACATAACAGCAGATATTTCATTCTCTGAAACAGCAATATACTCTGATGTACTGTGTATTATACTGACAAAATCCAAAACTCTTTTAAAAGGAAATCTTTGTTTCATGGACTTACTGAATACAGATACTGCTGTATTTATACTCACTTGCTTGGTTCTTTTTGAAACTTTCCAGACCTGTGGGGGAACAATTCTTGCAAACAAAAAAATAATTCATCATAAATGGAACCAACTTTCCCAGTTGATAACCAATACAAGATTCATGGTACCAACGCAAACAGCTGGCACACAAAAGTTCCACAATGTTCAAGTTACGTTCCTTACCGCTGTAAACAAAAGGAAAATCCAAATAATTACATCAACATTACATTAAGTCAGATGCTGGACAAGTAAGTTTTATATCTATCTGGGACATCTGTATTCCACAAACATGACAAGACAGATAATTGATTCTAGTCCTCTCTGCTGATACAGAAACACAAACATCTATAGCTTACCAGTAGCAATTGCCTTCTCTCTCAACTTGATGTGGTTTCATTGTTCCATTGTTACTGCTACTATTATTATGATCATTATCACTGCCAATTTGCTTCTTGTCATCAGCTGCCACTACTTTGGAAACCTCTGACAGTATTCCAGGAGGTTTCAGCTCTGATTTCTGATTTTCTTCTAGTATTGTACTCTGTATTTGAGGTTTGGATGCAGCATCAGAATCACTTCTGAAACAAGCGAAGGACCAGAAATTTAAATTACCGAGTACCTGTACACTATATTACATGCATTTCTTACTGACAATCCCAAATAAACCAAGCTGCAGGATGGAATATATCAACTTACTATAATATGAAGAAAATCTCAAAAGCGAGAACAGACCTCTTCAGTCAAAGTGTACTCAACCAAAAGCATGCATGAGAGAACATGGAAGAACAATAAAAGAAAGTAATGTTGAGCCCATACATCAACAGCAGAAAGACAGTGTCCGCATAACTACAGATTTGAGTAACTCTTAACCCTTAATTATCACCAGATTTAGTAATGTAATATCATACACAATCTCAAACATTATACTACCAGTCTTGTGACAAGACAATTACCACCTACCCCTCTTTTTGGATGTGCAAACATTACCATGTAATACACTGATTTATTCTTTAGTTTTCAGTGACATTTTCACTATTTCAGGTCACACAGAGTTTCATGAATGAACTGGAAAGCATGTGAAAGGAAGTAGCCATGAACTCAGCTGCAGGATCATCCTGGCATTTGACAACAGAGAGTGAGAACAACTGTGACTTCAGTCAGTACACCTAGTCTTCAGTTTCAAGAGAGTAACCTGAATATAAGGCACAGGTCCTCACCTCATAGGGGTGCTTCTGGTTTTACCTTCCAATTTACTAACTACACATGGTATACAGTACATTCTGCATTTAGTTTTTTTTTTTTTTTTTTAATTTTGAAGTGCATTATTTAAAAATCCTGTCCATCGTTAAGATTCGATACCACTGGTGATAGATGACCAAATAAGTACAGGGTATTAATGATATAATACCAACAGGAAAAAACTAAAGTGCTCACAGAAAAACCTATCCCATTACCACTTTGTCAACTGCAAACCCTACAGAGACTGGCCTGGGACCAAACTTTAATCTCTGCACTCAGGACAAGCATGTAACTGCCTGAATTATGACAAGGTTATCTCTTCTCCTATGCCAGCAATTAATGTCACTCCACTCAATTCTCCACACTTAATCTCCCTCATACACAATGATCAGCAAACTGACTCACATAACCTCTCATCTGCAATTTTCTAACAACAGACTTCACGTAACTATGTATTCTGCCAATGACAAAGCAGTCTCACATCCGTGTCCAGATCCTTCAAGTACAGACGTAGTAAGCCTACAATACTAAAGATCCGAGACCTTCAAACATCTGGGTAAGTAATAAACTCCCACGCGAATTTGGAGCATTAAGCTCATTGGTACTATGGAAATGTAATGGGATGCATCAAAAACCTGTATTATTGTTACCACATTTAAAAGTGGTATCAATTTTGGAAAGATTTACCAATCCAAATTAAAAACAAATTTCAGTATTACTCAGGATATTTGTATCTGAAACAAGTATTACCTTTCAAGACACGTTCTACATCTCTTAGTCTTATGATAAAACCCTAGAAATTAAATTATGCCTTACTCTATTCTGTACACCTTATTCAATGCATGAAGTAAGTTCCATCACATTTGTGATTTTCAAATGCAGACCAATATCATGCTGATTTAAAGCTGACGAATTATAAGATAGTTACGTCAGTACGAAAACGGACTATTCACGAGAGACAGTCTACATGTCAATGGTCATACAAGACTCACTCAAAATATTTTACAGCGTCCGCGTCGACACACAAAATCTCGGCATCATCTGACTTTAATGAATCTTTGTGTCATGCCAAACATTAACGTTAGCGTCATTACCTGAGAGTATCTCTATCCGCCATGTTACACTTATAACCTAACTTCCAATGAGATTGTTACTTAACTTCCACTTCTGATATTACAAAATACACTATGAAATTATTTGTTATAATCGCACAATAACTAATCTAAGACAACAAAGTCGCAATGGCATTGTGTTCAAATACGAATATAAAAAAAAATACGGGTATCGTCAAAGCACCTTTCAATACCCTACCAACAAAAGGACTTCCATCTTGAATACTTGACGTTATAAGTGTAAGTAGTAATCTGTGATGCCTGTCACCAACATTGTAGATTCAATGCTCAAATATCCCTACATTTGCCGTGTTTAAAAGTCACATTGTAATACATGCATCATTTTACAAAGCGTCATATCCCGAAAATCCAGAATCTTCAATGTTGAATCTGTTAAACCCATCGTGAAGAAGTCATAAAATGTTACAGGCATATACAAAATTCTAGCCAATATATGCAGCACAGAAACTTGACGCTCTTGCAAAATATGCACCGCTTTTCTTCAGTGTTACATGTAGTTACCTTTATTCATTCATGACCAATTTCACCCATCTTCCAACACGTTATATACCTAGTGACTGCGTCCTTAAACAATAAATACAACTAATGCAACCATCATGTGCTGTGTAGACGATCAGCAAGCAAGCTGGCACAGTAGGAACATTTCTGACTGATAATGCTACCCAATCCCTAACTTGCCAGTACACCAGCTCTCCTGATACCTTCCGAGCCCAACCAGGCAAATGCTAACATACGTTGTAAATCAGATGGTACTTGATGGATTCATTCTGCAACAATTCCATTTTATTAATCACCCTAATATATATTGCTACTCTGGAGATGATGTCATGATTTGAACCATAAATGAGAAATATGATGGATACATATTCATGGCCCTATACCTGCAACAGACATTGTTGTACCCATACCAAGAGGGCTTCACACAGGCTGGATTATATACTCGTACTTTGCCATGGAAGTATTCCCAGCATACTCCAGTGGTACTTAGCTTATTTTGATCTTTGAAGGATTCTGTGTGTTTTAATGAGTTCCTCTTTTCGTAGTGTGTTGGTAATCAATACTCATCTGTTCGAGGACACACATCTTAAATTCTCATCACACCTTCCTGCAGTGTAACACTGAGCAAAAACATTCTTCACTTTTCACTTATGGGTTGAGGGATATTGACTAAGAAAGATAATGCAGCTGAAACAGGATCATTTATAGAATGCCCTGAAATGAAAACCACTGTTCTCCACTTAATGGTGAATATTGGTTTCAGTCTTGTTCACTGTAAGAATGTACTCTAGCAATGTTTATTTAAGAGTAATGTTCCCTAGTGTGACTAACAAAATGGGCCACCATCACTGCCACTAGTTGGTGAACAACTGTCTGGTTCCTGATCTGAATATCAGGCCAGACATTTACATAACTTACACATTTTGTCTTCACCCATGTGCACACACGTCTCTTGCATGCTGCCAGGCTCAGTTACAGTACACAAGGAACCACTGCAGTCATTAAGCATTCATTTTGAAAAGCCTAATCAACAACTGTGATTCATTGTTCCAACAGCCATGAATATGGAGATTACAATCTTTGAACTATGGCAGCATATAATTTTCTATCTATATACTGATGCTTTTCACAAAATTGTCATGCAGTAATCAGACTAGATCCTCTGAACTATTAGTAGCTATCACACTACTTTGCATCATGTCCCATAAAACCATAAACTTCTAATAGTTTTGTTAAATAAAATGAGAGTTTTTTCATGGTGATAGGCAGTTTCATTGTCTGCCTTCTGGGTTGACACTGTGTAGTCTTGAGAGTGGATGCAGACATTTTGGAAGAATTTACTGCTTTTTTTCTATAATTTATCTTTCTGTAATGTGGAGAGATGTCTGTTGAACAATGACTCACGATTTCTAGAAAAGCAATCACACCCCAACTGACTGATGGTATTTAACTGCAAAGGCAGAGGAAAACACAAAACCTCTTCCATTAGGCAGTGTACAGGCCAAGATTTCACCGTGCACATCCTGAATACAAGTCTTAAACATTACTTCTACATCAACCTGATCCCCTGGGTTCAAGAATTAAGACTAAGACATAGATGAGTAAGGTTGGAAGTGTGGTATCAGGACAAAGAAAGCAAGATTTGTAGGAAGTGTGACACTCATCCACAGGAAGATTGGTAGGAATTCTGGCACATATCAGGCCAACGTACACAGAAGACAACTGGTAGAACCTCTGGTATGCATCAGGTCAAAGAATGCAACAAGAGCTGTCATATCAGCTGACCTTGTAGGGGTACAGTGCAGCAAAGACAGACACAGCAAAGGGTCATCAAATGGACTTGTAACTGACTTGTGCATCATTTTCAGACAGGAAATCCAGGTGACCTGCACAGTACACATTAATACTGCATTTCTGGATCAGGACACAGGAAATGAAGACAATTCTTTTTCAATTTAAAATAATTTTAATAGCCTATTCATAAAAAAGTCTTGACTTTTATCATCATTATTACACATAATTTGATAACTACCTTCCTTCACTGAAAAACTTCAGAGTTCCCACATTTCCAATAAACACAAGAACCAGGTGAACCATGATGCCACCACCTTGTCTACTGCCTTACAGATACCAAACCTCCATTTATTAGACAAATAGTCAGGCTGAACACAATTCCAGCATCAGGTTCGTTTACGTATTTCTTGTATATGAAATTATGGGCATTCAAACATGGACATGAATCTCCATACAATAGTGAGTGTCCCTGCCTGCACCGAGAGACAAGGGACATAACAGTATGAGATTATATGTCCTGGACACCACCAAAAAACACAAAGTGCATGCATGCAATAATTCATATATAATTAAAATATCTCACTAAATGTCTATTATAATAAGAAAACATCACAGATACCAAAACTACACTTATCATAATGAAAAAAGACTCAATGTCTCATCAGCAGCAGCAGCATCATCAAACTGCATAGTTCAGTTTTGTCTTACCTTAAAAAATGTGTACCAATCTTACCCAGAACAAGTACCACTTATACATGATCCATTCTTATCAAGTTGTCTGGATCATTTGATGTATTCATTTACTAATTTGTAATTTTTTTTATCTTTAATAGCTTTAAAATAATTAACATCAAAGCTTGGGAGTTGGGAAGAGAAGCCCAATATATGTTCAACTTTGTTTACTCATTAATTCATCTTAGCCTTCAAACACATTTAAATGCTTTGTTAATGATAACACAGAATACTGGCCCTTGGCTAAGTTCACAAGCAACCCAAAATACTTGGTAACATAGCAACAATGGGCCCCTGAGACTTGCTTTCTCAGAAAATACAAAAAAACCACTAAAAGCACAGGTTATATAATCCAATTCAAGAAATATTCATTTTTACAGTCTGTTTTTGCTCACTTTCTGAAATGAATTAATTAACTTTTACATTTTGACTGCTAGTGAATGTCATAAAATTAAAAGCACTGTTTATGTGTGACTTGAGACTAACTGAGAATACTACATAAAGGTTACACCTATTCAGATCACATCATTTTCCTGTTCTTGCCTTGGATAAATAGTAATTTAGTATGTTGGACATCCACACAACTGTCATAAGAGCTATTGCAATGCACTTCCCTTGGTACCGAAAGTGGGAAGCATTAAAATACATACACCATATAAAAATTTCATTTTTTTTTTCTAATTACTATTCCAAACAACTAAATCAGTTAATTAAACCAAACATTTCCTGTTGTGTAGCACATCTCATAAAGAAAGTTAACACACATTCCAAAAATTCATCTTATTCCATAAAACTTGCAAATTAAAAGCAACAAACATATTTGGTTTTGTGTGACCAAGGCAATTTGGCATTGAACAATTCCATGCACATGTTAAGCCTATAAAATTCATCAATGAAACAGTGTGTTAATAATAAAAACAATTTGTCATTATTACAAAGTAAAAATCATGTTTGAATCTAAAGGTAATACTGAGATCACACAAGGGGTAAGGAGGGGAACACTATAGAGAGCTAACAAGTATGCTACCGCTCCCAAAAGAAGTTATCTCCTAAAACTTGCTTCTAAAACTATTCTGCTTCTTAGATGTAACAAATGTGTGCAACATACAGCCACAATTTGAGATAAAATCATTTACATGCTTGATCATTAAGCTCTCCAAGTGAATGAATGAGTTCCATATACAGCAATGACTACTTTACCATTTTGATCACACATATATATATATATACGTACAATAATTCTTTTTAGTCACGTAGATTGCGTACAGACAATGACAAGTCTTAAAAGAAGGTCAGTTCTTTGAAAGCGGTAGATTTCCGAACCACAGTCAATAAAAAGTCTTTCTGTAAACATGTTCCAAAAAAAACTTACCCTTTGAACAGGAGTCTGCAAGACTTCCAGGTTTTTACTAATTAGAACACGTTCACAGGAAACTGTTTTACTGGGATCAGTTATTCCCATGTACTGTTTAAAGAATCCCAATAAGATACAACTAAGCAGTGAAGAAATGAAACAATCTGGCTAAGGATCAATTAGTTAATTTGTTTTACAGCAAGAGAAGTTAAGGGAACTCATACCACAGAGATCTTAGATAAAACGAGCTGGTGGTTAGTCTACATTTACCAGGTCCTCCTTGTTGAACTAAAGCTGGAGGAGACATTTCTATCCATTCAATCATTATCATACACAATACCATATTCATCATCATGCTAGCAAATATCAACATTCATTGTGTCTCGTCTCTCTCTCTTGTAAATCCTTATTCCAGTCAAAGAAATTAAGATATTTCCATTCTACTTCCATTCACTCAGCATTCCTAGGTGAAAAGCAGCAAGCCTTCACACTTTCCAAATACAGTAGTAATTAATAAAGTAATTATCTCAACTATATTAACATTCAAAGCTTCATTGAAGCAATAATATTACATACGTTAACTGTTACTATCTCCAATATAACACAGTGTTATGTAAAACAATTTGTTGTCCATTCAAGATGCTATTCATATTCTTTGTAACTTCATTACTTAAAATTTAATTCATAGCTAGACCACTTTAACCTAAGAAGCCATGAAAAACTTCGCACATTCACAGAAAAAAAAAATATATATATATGTATACTCTCACAAAAACAAAACTATCCCAATGTGAGCCCAAATTTCTAGAGTTTGCAGGGTACTATTATACAATGCTGTAAGTTCATTGCATACATAAAACTACTTCAAGTTAACATTAAGTAACACCTCTTTGACACCTACAGAAATTACTACGCTTGGTGCTCGAGGGCACTCATTACCATTGACTATAATTACAAACAACAACAGGATTTAGGGCAGAGAACTATTCAAGCAAAAAGGGTGAGATTTTCTGCAATATCATAGTAATTAACAACTAAAACATGCAGAAGCTTTGCAATTTAAAAGGAGTAATGTAAAAACTGAAGAGATTTGGGCTCAAATGAGATGAGCAACAGTTATGCACAGTTAATTAGTTTATCTACTGAGAATGGATCACAGTCAATCATGTGTAAATGTATGTATGTACTTTGTGCAATGCAGTAATATGATGTGGAGAGACAGGGTAAGAGGGAGGGGGGGAGGGCATTATGGTAACTGGGAGAGAAGGCAGGTGGCTGGGGAGATGCTACAAGTACATGATGAGCACTATCCCCAACACCAATGCTTCAGCACCCAACCTTTCCATAACTACAAGGGACAAAGGAAAATACAGTTAAGTGGCTAGATCTTGACACTTTCCTTTTAAACTTCATTATTTCCTTTCTCATTTTATGCGTAGTACATGAATAGTTTTCATCTTACTAAATCATTTTATATATGATAATTTGATTAGTTAATTATTGTAACAGCAGAAATGTTCCTCCATCATCTTCTGAGTTATCCCAGTTTCTTCTTTCTGTGTGTCTGGCTTGTCTCCTTAAACCCACAGAGCACCTCACTCTCAAATGATTGCATCAACACCAGCAAATGTACATTTTGTTTCACCACATTGGCTGCAATGGTGTGTCACCTACGTCATATAGCGCATTATGGCACGCAGTGCATACAGCAATTCAGCCTGCATGCGTGCCTCCAGTACCATAAGGTTCACATGTACCTGGAAATGCAAAATAAACTGTGAAAAATTAAATCAGTAGATGTATCTTGTAATTGTGAACACCACAGGACTGCTTTAAGGCATATGGAGGTCATTGACAAATTTTTCTGTAGCTCCAGTGGCCATTCAAGTGGGTATCTTGTTTATTGTACTTTACTATCATTGTAAATGCTGCACTGATGACTACCTGGCTGACATCTCGGAAAATCACAATATACAGTATTATGTCACGTCTATTTACGGGGTGGCTGGTGGAGGGTACAAAATTACGTGTGCATTTACTCAATTATTACACCAACCACTGCACGTTATAAAATGTATAAAATTTACACATTAAAACATTAAAAACGCTCCGACATGTTTCGGTCCTAAGACCATCATCAGGGAGCTATATATTCCTTGCTAAAGTCACACTAGAAATAGTCACAGATT
>Ga0131853_10024642_pt1 | contig 10852 bp, 18 predicted proteins | sample TergutLab28metaG_FD_92764 | JGI IMG/M metagenome (GOLD analysis project Ga0131853, IMG submission 92764) | Labiotermes labralis P1 segment gut microbial communities from Petit-Saut dam, French Guiana - Lab288 P1 (version 2) (version 2) | ecosystem: Host-associated > Arthropoda: Insects >... | reverse complement strand
TTTGACGATGCAGGGATGTCCGCAGTGCAACAGAGTCCGCTGCGCACGCGTCATGCCCTTACGGAGATCGAACCGAGGCCATGCGTCTCCACTATAAGGCACGGTAGAATTAGACCATTCAATATGTCTATGTTATGAGCATCTACCCGTACATATGCAAGTATTTCAAGTTCCCATTGGCCATCCGATCATAAACGTAGGCGATGATTACCAGGATATATAAGCGTGCCTGCGTATGGATGGCCTGATCAAATGTTCGATCGTTCCGCCACAGAGTTTTTATCACCCGTTCTCCCTTTCAGATGTAGTAATTAACTCATGTTTGCCCTTGTAGAACGTGCGTCCTCACCTCCTCCTCAAGGGAGGAATGTGTCCATATCGGAGATGAGGATCGTGCCCTCACAGGTACGTGGGTAATGGATGAGATAAGGCTGGCCGTGGAAAAGCGGTACCGGATACTCGAGATATGTGAGGTGTACGAGTATGAGGTCTCGCAGGACTACCTCGAAACAGGCAAGGGCGTACTTTTCGTCGCTTATATAAGCACGTTTCCGAAACTGAAAGCGGAGGCTAGCGGTTATCCCAGCTGGTTCCGCAGTCCCGAATAGGAGGACCGATATGTGGACTCGTTTTGGCAGAGCGACGGTATACGACTAGGTAAAAAGTTATCAAGTATAACACAGCCAAATGGTGTCTGGCCAAACTTTGTCTCAACTATATGTGGGGCAAATTGACGGAGAGAAACTATCGAACAATGACGAAAATTATCACGGATCCGAAAGACCTATAAGGATTCCTATACACCCCCGGGGTCGAGGTGATGAACCGCGCGTTTGCCAGCGATGACGTAGTCTACAACTCGTGGAAGCGTGGTGTACAGGAAGACGTGCCTAATCTGCATCATACGAACGAGGTTATACGGGGTTAGGTCACCGCCGGAGCAAGAATCCATCTCTATCGCTTCCTCCACCGTCACGGAGAGAACGCGATGTTTTTTGACACGGACTCTGTGATATACATTCACCCGAGGGGTGAAACCCCGGGGAACGAATTGGGGGACATGATCTCTGAGTTGCACCCCTCAGAAACGATCAAGGATTTTGTGAATGGGGGAAACCGGGGGCGGGCGAGAAAAGTCTGTGTGTAAAGTTAGGGGTATAACCCTCTATTATAACGATTCGAAAATGGGAAATTTCCGTGTCATCAGGGACATGATTCTGGGGAATGATCCCCTTTTATAAACGTGCATACACAAAATAAGATTAAGTGTAAGCGGAAGGGGGGCGGAACATTGACGACAGTCACTGAACCCGAAACCAAAATCTACAGAATTTCTTTTTTCAAGAGTTGCTGGTTAGGTATGAATACGTCCGTCCGGATTGGGTATAAATAGTGGGAGGGTGGGAGAGGGTCGTCTTATAGCCCCCCGACCATCCATGGGTGATGATAATATTAAATTCAATCATCCGTTCTCGGGTATAGTGAGCGGTCCTAGTAAGTCGGGCAAAACGTCGTTTTGCATACGATTGCTACAGAACCTCGACGCCCTCTGCACCGAACGCGAAATCGGCGGCGGTATAATCTGGTGTTACAGTGAGAAGACTGCCGTTCCCGAACGTCAGCAGTTGCCTTCAAACACCATATATCACGAGGGCGTACCGGAGAACTTTGTTGGCGGTAGTGGAAAACCGCGCCTCGTGATCCTAGATGATCTGTTGAACGACATCTATTCCAAGCAAGTGTGTAGCATGTTTAAGAGAGGCAGACATCACAGGAATATCAGCGTGATTTTGATTACGCAAAATCTGTTTCATCAGGTCCGCTACTGTAGAGACATATCGTTGAATGCCGTAATGTGGTCGCGTTGAAAAACGTCAGCTCATGTACTTGGCCAATCAAGTGTATCCCAAAGATAGACGGCTATCTAATCTTGGATCTGACAGAAGACACGGACGACGGTATGGGGTTTTGAACGAACATAATCCCGGAAGAATATCCTCCAGTCGTGTACCCCGATATAAGCGGTGACGCGTGTGAAGTCGAATTACCACGCCCTTCACGTGCTCAAGGCGGCCGAACCGAGATTGCGTAAAGCCCTCATAACTAACTGTAACAAGGTACTCGTGAACTGTATAAGAGAATTTATGTTGAACGTGCTAAACGGCAATCTAAAATTGTCAAACTCTAACACGCGCTAGTTGAAAAAACACAAGTCAGCGCTTCGCAAGTTCGCCGAAAGGCACGTGTCCGTCACGGGCAAGAAGCGACTCATAGTACAGCGCCGTGGATTTCTGCTGCCCCTACTGAGCGCTATATTGCCAAATATTGCCAACTTAATCTTTAAGCCCGGTAAAAATGTAACGTAAGATGTGCATTGCCCGGCCAATCAATACAATAGGGCGCGACGCCACAACATCGGTATGAGGAGTGAGTTAAGATTTGCTATAAGATTCACGAGGCCGATATCAGACGGAAGAAGCGGATGAAGTCTGTTTCTGATTTCCTAAGACGAGTGATGCTCTACAGGGAGCTGCCGTCCCCTTCCCCTGATCCAGAGTTAAACACAAAATATTTGGTTGTACCTAAAGTCGAGGTGAAAACGCAACCGCCCCCTCCCGCTTCCGTCGACAGAGATTGAGACCCCTAAACGAGGATATGATGATGACGTCACAGAGGGGGCTCAGACGGAGGAAGAAGAAGACGCTAATCCACCGAGGTGTTTTCTCGACACTCAATATGGCATCCGTGAGGATGGCGAACAATTGATGATTCGTGATTCCCCCGTTTCTATAGATCTGGATGACAATATCACAATTAAGGGAACAGTGTTTAGAGGGACGGAGGGGCTGCGGCAACTGCTGACGTGTAAGAATGAGAATATGCAACTTATTGGCAAGGAGGACTTAAAGACATAAAAAATTTGATATTGAATGACGCTCATTTGAGTAGATGTCAGAGTGGCGATAACGTTAATATAACACGAGGAAAGGATTTTCGCGATCTATTGACGACAACTATTAGTATGTTATATTACGTCACGGCCAAACCGTCGACATTCTCGAATCCGCGGAAGCTTTGGTCGGACACGGCGAAGAAGAAAGGTAAACCGGAAGTTATCAGAGCCTGGTTAGAGAAGCAGGATGCCTTAATGCTTCATAGGGCGGTGAGGAAGCTTTTCGCACGTAATCGTAACGTGATGGACGTTTGGGTATGTGATCTGTTGGATGTGTAGGCCTACGCAAAATACAACGATAAATATAGATACATGCTTTCGGTAATAGATGTATTCTCCAAATATTAGCATATGATCCCATATGTGTGCGCACTGATAAGGGCAAGGAAACTCTTAATAAACATTTTCAGGACATGTTCCGGGACGACGGAGATGGCATTCTCTTCCAGGTGTGCAGTAAACCCGACTTGAAATGTCCGGACGTGGAACGCGTGCATCGCACGATACGCGATTGATTCTATGAATATATCACACATAAAATTACCTATAGATATCGATGTCCTGCCGAAATTTATTAAGGCCTACAATGATAGGTTCACTCGAAGACAGGCATGGCGCCCTCTCGAGTCACCGAATCGGACGTGCTAGCGATATGGAAGAGGATGGGGGCGGCCCGAAGTGGACGCGTTCGCGTCGCGAAAGGAGCGACGTTTCGGGTGGGGCAGCACGTTCGCATCAGCAAAGAGAAGATGCCTTGTCCAATGCTGCCGTACAGAATTTCAGCACCGAAATTTTCAGGGTCGCAAAATTAATCGATTTGTGGCCGCGTGCCGTCTATGAACACCAGAATTGAAATGGCACGCCAATCGATGGTTAGTTTTATCGCCAGGAACTGACCCCGTACGAATAACCGACAGGACATCCTATATGATAGATAAAATACCGGACAAGAAAGTCAGACGCGGCATTCGCGAATATCTCCTCCGCTGGCGAGGTTACAGTCAGGACACCGACTCTTGGGTGCCTGCAGCTAGCGTGAACAATATCTGAGAAGGTTTGTCGACGCAAGGCCACTTTTACGTCACTCTGTTCAGCAACGCCTCGCGCGACATATACGAACAGAATACGCTCGCCGATTTCACGGTGAAACTGGCTCAGCCCGTGGACCTGAGCTCGACCTCCAGTTGGGAGGTGGGGGTGTGTGAAATTTCGTGTTCCTCACCTCCCATGCGGGAGGAGGAAACACTTGCCCTAATATACTGTAATCTGATATTGCCGCAATTCGTGGGCGACACCACAATCCGCAGCATGCGGACATACGTCATCACATCATCATCTTCATCGTGTCAGCACGTGTTTCGAAACGTGTACTATGTGCCTGTAGAGCTGCGCGGATTTCAGGACATCCGAATAGAATTCCTGACGTCCGAGGAGCTGCACATCCCCTTGGAGGAGAGCACGACGTCCATAAAAGTGGTGCTTCATTTTCGGAAGAATAAGAAGTGTTAAATTCTATAAAACGGGTCGTCGCCATCTACTATAGGACATTTATAGCTATGCATCCATTAGCGAGGACGCGGGTTCGGCAATTTTTTCGTAAGCCTCTTCCGTTGGGTCCGTACACTCCTGTGGAGCAGGACCAAAGCAGTGGGCCGCGAGACGTTACGTACCGGGGGCTAAATCGTTACCGATATCGCTGAACGCAGGCCTACCGACACGACGACCGCAAGGCATATAGTGTCTAAACACGTGACTGAATCCACGCAAAAGTTCATTAGCAATTTGCGGGGCCGGGGCCGCAAACGCACCCTCAGTGAGGCTGTGGCGGGAGGTAAGAAAAAGTAGCGGAGGAAGGAGCCTAAGCATGCCCCGAGAAAAACAATAAAAAAGGACATCTTTTCATAGTTTCTCTTCAGTCACCCTTCAGCAGTCGATCAAATCTGCCGCCGCCGCCGAGATATCGTCCGTTAGTAGCGAGTTTGACATCTTTAGACATAGGCCTACGCAGACTTCTGTGCTCGCGGCAACAGAGGTCTCATATAAACTCATCGCTCCCATCGATCAAAATGATCTGGAATTTCTTATACCCGCCGATAACGACACGTACATCGATTTAGTTATCAACCAGTGGCAAATTGATATCGTTCTCGGGAAAGAATGTGGATTTTTCGGACCAAACGCACGTGACAAATAATTTCCTCCACTCCCTATTCAGTCAATGTAACCGCACTCTAAATGGCGTCAACAATACGCAGGTCAGCGAGCATTACCAGTACCGCTCGTGTCTGGAGACGTTCATGACATATAGTGCAGATGCTGCAGCCACTTATCTCTCGAACGCCTACTGGTATCTCGATACTTGCAACATGCATCCTGTCGACCCCTGGGCCGAGAATATAACCGCCATGACTAACAATGGATTGATCCTTCGTTGGAACAAGATTAGCGCGAGTAGGGAATTCCAGCTATTTGGTTGATTACATTGTGACTTATGTAACATGCCCCTCTACTTGCTGCCGGGCGTCAAGTTGCCGATCAGGTTGACCAAGGCCCGACCCAGCTTCTGTTTGATGATCAAGAGCGTCGATTCAAAGAACGTTTTCAAATTTCTGGACGCCCAATTACTGGTCAGACGCGTCAGGACGAACACCGCTGGCTCACACTGCGACGCTGAAAAAGAGGGGGAGTCTCGTGCGATATAACCTGACGAGAGTCGAACTCAATACGTTCACATTCGCGGCCAGATCAAATTCCCTGTCTATACAGAAAGCCATCCTCGGTCCCATCCCGAAACATCTGCTGTTCATCATGGTTAAGAATACAGATTTTAACGTTTCGTTGGAGAGCAATCCGTACAAATTTCAGCATTACGACATCAGCGACATTTCGATATTCGTGAACGGTAAACAGTTCCCTAACGAGGGCCAAACTCTGGGCATGGATCATGAAAAGACTTCCGTCTAGGGCTACAGAACGCTGTTCGAGGCGTCCGGCATACATAACTCTAACACGGGCTCCAGATGACACGCGATATATATATAAACGGCTATTTCACGTTACTCTTCTTTCTCACACCTGATACGGGAGCGTCTGAGAGTCATACATCTCACCCCGAGAACGGCAGCATCAGGATCGAATTGAAATTCAATGAGCCATTGCCCGAGGCGATGACGTGTCTGTTGTACCTAGAATTCGTCAATTCAGTCCTCAAAGATTTCGAACGTACAGTCACGACCGAATTTTAATGGACACCGTGCAGATACTGTGTACGCTGCTTGACGTAAGCTCCGTCCTCGACGTTTTCCCCTCCGATCTCCTGCCACAATCAATCACGCAAACCACCACTGTCATCGTCAATGCCGATCCCCACACAGAGGGAGGTTCACACTTGCTGGGCGTGCAGTTCGGACCCAAATCTTCAAGTGCCCAATACTTTGATTCATATGGCATTGTACCGCTCGTAACCAGCATCCAGGCATTCATCAAACCAACTGCACGACCTGGGAGTATAACAGACGACAGTTGAAGGCCTGACGACAGACGCCTGCGGAAAGTATTGCTATCTATTCGCCCTCTAAATTGATCGGGGTTACACGCCCCAACAATTCATCTCGCTCTTCAATGCTTGCAGCGCTGCAAAACAGCAAGTGGAGCGGTTGTTCACTGCCAAATTCGGGGCCCAGATGTCACGTAGGGCTGGGGTCAAAGCCGCCGCAGCTGCTTGTAAAAGGTAGGTACTCTACCCGATTCTATTTATTCCTAATCAAACATGGCTGGAGTCAAGAAAGTCGTGAATGATTACGAGTGCTTGCGGGGGCGCCAGAACGAGACGGTCCTCAAGCAATTCGTCGTGGGTAATGCCGCCGAGTCCGAAACGTTCCGTTTCAAGAGCCCCTACAAGATGGCTGATCACGGCTCATCAGGGAACAGTCTCAATTGGGCCGACGGACATATAGAGTATAAAGAATTGCACACGGTCCTCACAAAGGCCTTGGCCGGTTTCGCACACCACTACGCCTACGGCGTCTCTAAATGTACATTCCTCGTAGGACTGACGGGACGGAGGATCCATATCCTAGAGGATATCGAGTGCCCCCACCTGTCTCTTTCAATCACAAATACTTGTGTACATTGCCATGCCACAAGTTTCCCAAATTCTCTTTGGCAACCAAAACCGCGCATTCGCTCTACGATTGGTTGATGTACTATCTGCAGAAGAACGATTTCGTCCAATGTTCACCTGATATGACACGTCAAACTGCCGAATTTTTTGCAGCTCTGTAAAAACACGATTGAGCACAACCAACATCAATCTGCTGCTGCTGCGATGGCTACTAGTCGATAACCTGCTACTAAGAGGAAGCGCGCCCTTTAGCAGTTGCTGCCCGACGTCTCGTCTGACATCTGCCTCTACTGGCCTGCCAGTCCAGCCTTCTATCCCCAGAGAGTGCTGCTGAGACGCCTGTTTTTCGCCACCTCCGACAGGGCCAAGTACGTGTCTGTCGCTTTCTACCCAGCAAGCGACTATCAGCCACTAGTGGAATTCGGCGCCATACGGAGGGGCGGGTCGAAATCAATCGTTCTGTAGGACGAGCAAATCGACACGCTGGCGGACTGTCTACCCAAGATGATCGTTTCCGTCTGCAATGGAGAAGGGACAGGGGCAGGGTGCGTGAGTGGTGCCTTCCGCCTATCATCGCCGAAAACCTTCGGGTCGGCTCGACCTACTTCGGCACGCAGTACATTAGCCTAATTCAACTGGACCTACAATATTTCGTTCGAATGTTTCACATAGTGAAACAACAATTGCGTGATTACACTACCGCTTTGCCTGACGTACTGTCGTATGTGTCATCGTCCGTAACTTCAGTGACGTATGTCGAACCCGTGCCTAACGCCAGTGACCACATAGACTATCGTCATCTGTTCGAGGAACTCGTGACAGCTGTATAAATTTATGTATCACTGTTGCTTAACCAAATGAACGCCTAATTTTAACCGAATAGTGTGTTTTCTTTGGAGATCGCATATAATATTAAAAATATTCACTGCACATACCCTTGTTTTCTCGACACCCCTCCACTCCTTCTTTACACACAGGAGCAGCAGCAGCAGCAGCCACCGGCGCGGATACAGCAGCCACCGGATGCAGCAACGACCACCTAGGTGTAGGTTGATATCAATTCTCTCTCAAGTGGGGTTACACACATATTTCAGAATGATGATCTCAGGAATACAAACGCGTAACATCGCTTACGTTCAAATACAGACCTGTGTTTGAAGTACCTCTCCTTGCGGTTACCGAGGGGGGAAGCAGAGGAATATTGTTTGGCTCAATGACCCGAATTGGAAGCACCTACTGAGAGAAAAATTAAACGACAAAGGAAGGGGATGGGGAACAGTAGCAATAGTCACCGAACCGGAAGATAAAATATATCGAATTTCATTCTTCAGAGGCGACCTACCGTGAAGAAGGTTAACACGTAAGAAGAAGGGGGAAAATCGTATCGTTTGTCACCTAGTCGTCGCCTATTGAAGAATGTAATTCGATATATTTTATCTTCGGCTTCAGTGACAATCGATACGGTTCCCCCCCCTTACTCTTACGTGTACTTTCCCTCTCGGTATGTATGTTTACAATGGCGGATCATTGAACCATACGAATTTTCCTCTACCCTATGCATTCGGCCACCCTAAGCAGAGGCACTTCAAACAAAGCAGCTATGTATGGAAATGTAAGCCATGTTGCACGAGTGTATTCGTGACGATCATACTGGAACATGTGCGTTGACCTTTCAAAAAAAACTCAGTGCACTGAGGTATCATGAACAAACTTCACCTACCTCCTGTCTACACAGTAGCAGATTCTAACACACACACTATCAGCTTCTTTCACTGTGCTGGGGATGTAGCAGCTTCCGATGCACACACTCGAGCGTCCACCACAACAATGCTATGATGGGGCGGGGTTACGTTTTATACAGACACCTAGGCGTCGATTCCCCTTTCCTCATTTTATATATCACAAGACTCTGATTGCGTCTATGTTACGTCAGTGGCTTCAAAAGTAGATGCCTGCGTCAGTTGGTGACATCACCTTCCTACCTGTGGCAAGCCCTGGTATACGTGCCTTACTGATATTGGAGAAAGAGGCACGCTCCTGTACGTGTTTAATTGCAGTTAGAAAACCAACAAGGAGAACGTGCTTAATTACTATTCGAACTCTGCGCGTGACTGGCAACTGTTTTTCCCCAGACCAACGATGCATTACATTGCTCATGGACTGCCACAGGGGTGACCAACAAACTTGCCTTACGCCTCTTAACATATATATACCTAAGCGGGAGCGAAATTTTGACATGCCACTTTTCGGGGGGATAACTTAACTTTCATACAGTATATCACGTCGACTTTGGAACTTATTGTGCACTCGAATTTCATTTAATCCATTTTAACCTTCACTTAATAAAAGCACGCAGGGGAGCCTTCTCCTCACCACACGTTGAGGCCCCACCCTCAACCAATCCACACCACGGCACGCCCGCCATATTGTAAGTTTCTTGGTTCCAAACTTGAGGGGGGCGGGGGTCCGCAGCGACTCCAGTGCCTGGAGGACCAAGCTGGACGGCAGCTGCCCCAACCATGCCGATCATTTTTTAAATATTATTATTATTATGCTAAAGAAAGAATAATGCCCGCGACCTTCCCTGCATCCCCCGGAACGACCAAAACTGGGCGGCGGCGGCTGCCGACACCCTCAACGTCAAACGCCTTCTCACACTACAGTCGGCTCTACCAGATTAAAACCTATCCTTCCTTATTATTATTACGCAAGAACGAGCAATGCCCCGGAATCACTTACGTCCTGGGGCTACGGAGGCCACGCTACCAGACTCAACGAGGAGCACACATTTATAACCTATCCTTTGCAATAATATTGAGCGCTCAAGAACGAGCAGTGCGCGGGACGCATTTAGGTCTCTCTTGCACTCAGCCCACACCTCCACCGGAGGCCACGCTACCAGACTCCATGGGGGCACACACTTATAACCTATCCTTTTCAATAATATTTTGCGCTCAAGAACGAACAGTGCGCGGGACGCATTAAGGTCATCCTTGCACTCAACCCTACCATCGGCGTAGGGGTGGCTACGAAGGGACTGCAATACCAGACTGTACGGAGCCTGCATTCCCTTTTTAATATTATGCTCATGAACGAGCAGTGCACGGGACGCATTCAGGTTGTCCTTGCACTGAACCTCAAACCTCTACCAGTCTGCACGCTACCCGGGAGCTTTTGCCCATTTTTGAGTTTTCGGGCCCACTGCATCCCCCATTTTTTTATTTTGGGGCCGGGGTAATAGCCCCTGGGCGGGATAGATCTCCACGCTTACTACTAATGTTCAACCCCATAACATATTCTTACTCACGGTTTGACACTGTAGATTAGGCTCCTGAGCCCCAAACTGCAGAAAATGCATGTAAATAGTCTAGTAGTTCATCACTGAATGGTATTTCTCAAAACAAGGCCCTTTGTGAAGCGGAACAATGCAGAATTTACAAATGTATCTAGTTTCACTTCGCATCTTATCGGCAAGCACACACTTAAGACTGTCTTGCAGGATACTTCCTGTTTCCCTCCCCACCACCAACAATTTATTAAAGTTTGTGCATTGTGAAATCACCGGAGAGTCTGCCTGGCAGGTCCTGTTTAGGCCCCCTTGGTGTTGTTTGCCTCTCTGGCAATTGAAGATCATCAGAACTTGGTTCACTTCAATTCTGGACTTCTGATATCCACGACCTTCCTACTTCGCGCAGGAAGTTCTTGTACTTCACTTTTTTGTTTGTATTTATTGTCCTGTACACAAAAAATGCGTTGAAGAGCGCACAGTTTAGCAG
>Ga0131853_10024640_pt1 | contig 10852 bp, 8 predicted proteins | sample TergutLab28metaG_FD_92764 | JGI IMG/M metagenome (GOLD analysis project Ga0131853, IMG submission 92764) | Labiotermes labralis P1 segment gut microbial communities from Petit-Saut dam, French Guiana - Lab288 P1 (version 2) (version 2) | ecosystem: Host-associated > Arthropoda: Insects >... | reverse complement strand
GACCACGTGACACCCCTCTATCCGCAAAAGTTGGCACTAACTTCGCCGACCGGCGGCGGCCGCTCTGTCGGTATAGTTCGCGTGCGGACTAAGGCCACGGAGTTTAGTTTTAGTTTAGTTTTATCCAAATGTTCTCCTTTCCAGATAAAGTATTTAATTTGCTCTATATCATATATATATATAACATTCCGATCATATATTATCATAATATCATCTACGTATCGGAAATTATCTAATAGTTGATAATTTCGTATCATTTGTGCAGTATAATTTTCTTCTATATATTGCAGGAATATTTCCGATAATATACCAGAAGAAGGAGGTCCCACAGCCAGACCATCTCTTTGTTGAAAAAGCCTGTTATTACACGAAAAATAATTTTGAAGGATAACAATGTCGTATGTACTATTTTTAATGTTTGCTAATGTATTGTCTTACTGTGAGAAGGCTAAGGACCACACGTCCAGCCCTAAGATAAACGACATCCATCGCCGCCTGTCCTCAGCTGCCTGTTCAGTAAGAACTATAGAATATTCACAACTACCCTCCATATCCGCAGGGCGTCTCCTCTACGCGTAGCACAATGATGTGGCAAGGTACCCAAAATAAGGAAACTATAGATACTTTGAGCGTGCTTACTGTAGGCCTACTTAACTCTGACGTAAGCAACTGTCGTAGTGGTATTCTCCACTTAACATTTTAATCGGTTGAACCACCACAAGTACGAAGTAGACTGAGATGGAAGTAAATATTAAAATTAATGCCCAAATATAGAGGCTTTAATGTGTGGTGTTGGTATATCTGGCTCAGGATACGGACTACGACGAGTTGTTATGACCACCAACGAATCTTCAGCTGCAATAAACTGTGGAGCGGACGAATGTCTGCTGAAGAGAGCCCTGCTGCGTAGTTGGCCAGAGGGGTGGATATGAAAGTGACCAAACCACGTGTACTGAGTAGGTATTGCGATTAGGAACATTTTGCACTGCTGCTGGCCAGTAATTATATTTGAAATTCCTGCAAACACCGAGTCATTTGTTTTCGTTTTTGGAAAGCGAGAGAATTGTGATTGACAAACTGCAGGTGTTGGTATTCTAACGCTGGAGTGAGGCCTGATACTGCACAGACGAGAGGCGAACCATGTCTGACTTCCTGGCACGGGGTCTACATTCAGCATTCGAAAGTAGTTCAAGTGATCAAGACATGTCCTCATTTCTAAAGGGTTCTGAACATGATATTTTATAGCAGAGGATAGGATTAGGTAGTTCAGACACGCTTTCATTCGGTTAACTTCTGATCCTTCCAAATGGATGCACTGTAGCCTGCAGATGATAGCGGTATTCAGGTGGATGTTACTCTCGTTATGGAATTTTGGCTCTCAAACAGGGATTATGGGATTAAAAAGTCCCATAATCTCCCTCTTATGAATATTACAGACAAAATAATTGTAAAAAAACAAGTTACGAAATGTACAGCGTCTAGTCCAAACTTTCTCGGACGGTAGGTCACTTATATGTGACTATTTTCAAAAGAATAGGACGTATTGTACTGCATGCAAGAAATTTTCTCTACAGAATTTATTTCAGACACTTGGCACTTCGACAAGCAGGTCTGTTCGTCAAGATACGTCGCGGAAGCGCACATCAAACAATGCAAGTCTTCATGCACAGCTGCCGATAAACTAACAGGTCTAAACGAACTTCGAAATGGGGTCCACAGTTTTTCGTAAAATGCTCCAGTGCCAGACTGAAACAAAACAGTTTAACAGTTCGGAAAAGCTCTCGTGCGAGTACAAAGACGGAACGATTTTAATAGGCGCTCCATGCCAAGAAGTTTATTTGCAGTGCGTTATTGTATTGAATGATATTCTGCGTCAAGTCCATTCAGTGTTTGTGGTCTCAGAAATTAAAACCACTGAATGACGACAACACGATAAGTGTATGGCCAATTGCAATAAACAGAAACTAGAGGTTCTTTTTACAGTTGCTATAAGAATAAATGGGTGCATGGAACACGTGGCGACCACGTGGAATAAACGTATGGACTGCACGATTAAGTGCAATGTGCATATACTGCATTGCCTTTGAGCGACAGGACTCCCTCCGATTGCATCACACTGACTGCAAAATTTGCAACACCATTAACTGAAGTAGTATAAGAACAGGCGCCAGAGTAAACTTCGTCATGAAACAGGGTGTTCGGTAATGAATACTTAGTGGTTCCTCTAGGAACAGGTATGTAGTTAAACACATCTTAATCACTGAGGTGTATTTAATGACTGTGATGGAAACAACTACATGTTTCCATCACAGTCATTAAATACACCTCAGTGATTAAATTGTGTTTGACTACATACCTGTTCCTAGTTTCACACACTCAACGGGGATGACACACTTCCTAGATTTAGTGGTTCCTCATTTGCCCCAGTAGTTCCCCGCATTTTGTGTCAGCCGGAAGGTCGTCACCATAATCACACACTGTTATCAGTGGATCCTAAGCCAATGGACTCAATTTCAAATCCTTCCAAAATATTTATCTAAGGCACGTATTAATTTGGTCTCCACATGTGAGCTGAAATTTTCAGAGATGATAATGTCTTTGAGATTTCCCGACCAAAAATTTTACATCTGATGGTCCACCAGTCAGATGTCTCTCTCGCTATGATCATCCTGATACTGGGAGACGAAAGAAGAGAGCCAAAGGCCCATACATCCATATACATCCACATACTCGCAGAGGCCGTACAGCGGTGATGATACAGCACGACCGACAGAGAGCTGCCTGAAGCAGTTTCAATAGCGCCCTTGTCACAGGGTGTCAAAGTGCACTGTTTTGTGAGCGGGAATTGAACTAATTAAACCATAGGCTAACACTGCCTGCCTCGCACGCCCCTTCACAGCATGGCACCTCTCCCAGGAGAAAACCGATAAATGACCCTCTGGGGACTCCTAGTGGGAGGATAAACATGAAGGGAGACGGCGCCTGCGGTCTGCAGTGGATTATTCCTAATGTGGGCTTTCGAAATGTTGGCCCACATTCTGCAGACCTGCTGACCATCCTCTTACAGCAGGAACTCGCGTATTTACTTATGAATCGTGAACTGGGATATACACAGTAGAACGGCGCGATAGTTCAATAAGAATGTATTACAAGAGATATTTCACAAAACCTTCATTGTGTAATTTAAGGTACCACTCCAGCATTTGTCTGGAGGCACTGAGGAAGACCACGAAAACCTCCAACCTTTTCTGTAGGAAAGCAAATGGAAAAAAAAAATTTGTGGGCCTAATTATAAATTATACCTAAACTTTAAACTAATGTGTCATTAATGATAATATCCTGTCATCAACAGGTAAAACTTATTTTAAATCGATATTTAAAATGTTGTTTAGGCTTGTGTAACTCTCCGCGGTACCGCAGCTGGTTTGAGACAACGGGCTACAAGCCGCAAGGTCGCGGGTTCGATTCCCGGTGGTGTCATCGCAGGTTTCATTGACATAATCCTTCCTTCCGCACCACAGTCCTGCTGTAGACTCAACTCCTAACAGCAACGAGTACCAGGAATATTTCCTTGGGGTGAAGGCGGCCCGTGCGAAAGGCTGATAACCTTACCACCTTCATATGCAGACTGTCGTGAAATGTGGGAACTTCAGGCTCCTGGTACCCTCATAGCCTGTTGAGGCCCAGACAGTTATTGCTTTACCTTTACCTATGTAACTCCCGCGGTACATAACCCATAACAGGGTGTACAGAAGTCATGAAGTGCAGCATCGCGAAATTTTCTTTAGTTTACCGTGCCAATGTAAACATGTAACCACCAAGCTGCAGGATACGCCTGCTCTAACATAATGTTATTAACAAGTAATGAACTTGTATATATTTTTATTCTATAGTTTAACTTTCAGAGTAACAATGCTATTCTCCACACTTAATCAGTCTACAAGGAAGAACTCGCCATTTCTTCCACAAAAGCAACAGATCAAAAAACTGTTTGGTAAATTTTCATACAACAACAATTACTAGGAAGTGTGTCATCGCCGTTGTGTGTGTGAAAATTGGAAAGGGTATGCAGTCAAACACAACTATGTCAGTTAAGGTGTATTTAATGGCTATAATAGACAACTACATGTTTCGGCCTTTACTGACCATCTTCAGGTTGTCTTCAAGAGAATTTAAGGTCCTACTATATACACTGTGCGCGCACGTGGTGCAGAGATCTGTACATACGGGGCTTATTGCGTAATGTAATTTCTATATGTGGTGGTATGCTGTGACTAGAGGCATACCACCACTTCTGCGTCTTCCGAGTTGTCTCTTTCCTTCAGGTTTCCCCACCAAAACCCTGTATACACTTCTTCTCTCCCCCTTACGTGCTACCTGCACCGCCCATCTCATTCTTGTCGATTTGATAACCATAATAATATTTGGTGAGGAGTACAGATCATTAAGTTCCTCATTATGTAGTTTTCTCCACTCCCCTGTTTCTTCGTCCCTCTTACGCCCAAATATTCTCCTCAGTACTCCATTCTTAAACACCCCCAGCCTACATTCATCCCGCAATATGAGCGATCAAGTTTCACACCCATAAATAACAAGCAAAATTACAGTTCTGTATCTCTTAATCTTTATATTTTTGGATAGCAAAGTGGAAGACAAAAAATTCCTGGCCAAATGATAGCAAGCATTCCCTGACTTCGACATGCACTTAATTTCTGCCTAAATAGAATTTTGATAAGTTAAGGTTGTTCCCAAACATTTGAACTGTTCCACCTTTTCAAAGAATTTATCGTCAATATTTATATTGTGACTTCTTCCTGCATTCTGATCTCGAGATTTGACCTTCTAAGATCTATTTTAATAATATCCTTACCTCTACCGTTAGGTCTGCAGAATAGTCTTTGTTCTTCTGGGTCCCTACAGCTTTTCTTTAGATATTAATGGTCGTTTGCTGAATTAAAAAAAAATCCTGCCCTTTGTGGAACCCGACAGTTCATTACCGTGTTCAAAAAAGGCCGCTGCTGCTGCACATAATTCTTCACGCTCTCCGACCAAATTTTATGCGCGTCTTTTATCCTCTCAAACGTGCCAAACGTAACAGTAATTTCATTTTTCTTCCAAATACGCATTGGCGACATTCAGTGTCTGGTCATGCTACTGAAACTTAAGTTGATGAAACTACTAAGTAGAAATAGCCTAACGTAAGTAGGCCTGCTGCGTGAAATATACGTCTATATGTCTAGAGGTTTTCATTTTATGACGCTACATAATGCTGAAATGGTCTAGGCCTTCTCGTTTTTATAATCACATTCGCACTGTCATAACCCAAAAAGCCCGTATTTTGGGTCTAAATTTCCCTGTCTGTGAAGGTAATTACATAAAATTGATATTATGACACACTGTAACTCTGCTATTACGTGTGTAGCCCCATTCCAAAACAAGTAGATGCAACACTACCTTGTAAGCTGTAACTAAATTTCCCTCCATTGCCGGTACAGTGACTGGGCTACGGGCTAGAAACCAGACGATACCTGGTTAGATTCCCGGCGGAGGCAAGAGATTTTTCTCTCCAAAACAATCAGACCAGCTCTGAGGTCCACCCTACCTTCGATGGATAATGAGGGATATATACCCCAGGATAGAGCGGCCAGGGTGTGAAGATTCATCTAGTGTCAAAGTTAAGAATGTTGAAGTATGCAGTATCTTTCCATTCCATAAGACCCACAGTACACCACCATCCACCCCACCACGTCCAGGCATGGCGCCAAAATATGAAATGTTAGACACAAAACTAGTCCGGTCTGTCAGAAGAACAAGCGCCACCCTCACATTCTCGCATGGGATAAAATGTTTCCCATGTCCTGCACTGCGCCTGCAGAAGACAAACTTTACCGTCGTAAATCTCGACACTTGGGACGGGAAATGTCATGTGTGAGGGAAATAGCCTATGGTTTATTGCGCACCAGTTGGTAGTCAAACTGTCTCATTGCTCTATGCAACACAATGGGGATCATATGCGAACTTCCTTCAGTGGATGAACTGCCTAATCCCTAGATTGTTTTTGGCGTGGAAAAATATTCTTCTAGACAGACGTATGCAGTAGGATTTTATAGGCCTAAGCCAGAGTATTTGCTTGAATTATTTAGTCGGTTTCTGCAGACTCATTTCCTTTACTCATTAGCGGAGTTTTGATATGGGAGCAGAATCAGCGTCATTTAAAGCAGTGCTAAAAATGCTACAGAACAGAGGCGTCTCTAGAAACTCACAATTTAACGTTCCGTATAGCTCAAGATTCCGTTCGTAAAGGATATGACGCGACATCACTGGGTAAGCAATTCCCTGAGTTTCTAGACAACAGAGTGGTCTCATATGGAAGTGCCAAAACGTGCTTAATATGTCACCTTGAATAAGCTGATCCTTGAAGTTGACTCTACTGTGATGTCTAAAAAATTCGGGATCCGGTTATCCAATCACTAGGCATCATATCCAAGAAAAGCGTAATATTGGGATCCCAATATCTAAAGAGCCGCTGAGACTTATTCTGCTGGAGGCCTTATGATGACCTGTTAACAGGTCGAAACATGTAGCCTATATACTCCAATATATAATTGTTGTGTTGACGAGTATTAGTCAATTTGTTATATAAAGCGGAATAGCTGTTTAAGGTCTGTTGGCTGATACAAAAGTAACAGATATACACACTGGCACTCAAACCAAGTACAACTTCATAAACCCATCCGCGGGTCCTGTATCTGTTTATTTTCCTAGTCATCTTTTATCAGAACAAAACAAGATAGCCTATTGACGGTGGAAGGCGTTGAAATGACGTCTTTAAACGTCCCTGTAGCACGCAGTTTTTAGGGCAGAAGTAAATATTATGGTCTTACGTCAAGTGATACAGTGTGCACGTATTTTGGCAGAACTGAAAATGTTTGGAACAAAATGCTGCCTCCATATTTTGTATAAACAGCGCCAAGACGGAGACAGACAGACAGACAGTTTCTTCAAAACATTTGCGTACATTTAATAAAGTACACGGTGTCACATTCCAGAGGACTGCATCTTGTTTTTATTATTCTCTCCTCTGAAGAATAATTGTTTTATTAAATCAAACCTGTACATACAATGCTCAATCACGGCTTTGTAAGACCAGGAATGAGTATGCGACGTCCAGGCAGAATTCCATCCGTTTTTGAAGTCGACATTTGGGGATCGAATCCCAGTGGGAGAGAGTGTTTCCGCACCCGTCCAGACTGGCCCAGGGGCCCACCCATCCTACTACAAAAGGGTAGCGGGTCTCTTTCCCGGTGTTAAAGCTGCTGGGCCGTGGAGCTGAGCAACCGAGGTTAAAGAAAGACTACAGCTATACCTCTACTCTTCCTTTAGACCATCATAACCTCTTTTAGGGCGAACTTTATTTTTTCCCTTGAATTTGGTATTAAATGGACTTTGATTATCAGCTGAATGCCCAGACCACCTTTGCCGCCAATAATATTACCCCTCCTCTCAATAGGAGGGGGACCGCGGTAGCACAGTGGTTAAGGAGCTGTGTTGCAATTCGGAAGGTCGCTGATTCGATCCTAGCTGGTGTCAGTGGATTTTTCATTGACATAAAATCCTTCCGATCGCCCTACGGCCCTGGGGATCGTCTCAGCCTCTAACGGAAATGAGTACCAGGAGTATTTCCTGGGGGTAAAGGCGGCCGGTGCCTAAGGCTGACAACCTGCCACTGTGCCGTTGTCACGAAATCTGGGAACCTTAACTTCCTAGAACCCTCTGGGCCTATCCGGGACTATAACGGGACTGCTTTACCTTTACCTTTACCTCAGTAGGAGACTGAGTACAGTCGTGCAGGGCATAGCAGCTGCAGCTTGCCGGAATCAACCTGCAGTTGTGCGTTCCACAGCTCAGTCGCTTTGTTGCAATAACTATGCCTACGCTTTTAGCGTAATGTCGCAAACAGCTGAACTGTCAGGTCAGAGTATAAGAGCTGGGAATGTGAACTGGGGTCAAGCAATTTACGGAAGGGGGAGCGGACAAACAGGGGACCGACCAGCCGCAGTGACACGGGCTGGCGCCCGAGGATGGACGAGGAACTGCCACTGACTGATGAGAATAAAGCTGTGTGAAATGCGACACCATCTCCTATTTTCTTCGTTGTTCTAAAAAGTAACCCGCAGATATGCTGAGTGTGACACAGCTCTGGTACACACACGGGACTCACAAACTGTCCACATTCTGACGGTGCCTCGGTTTATGTTTGTGGCCGCTGTTAACACAAGTAACTAACCAATCAAACTTCTCTAACAGTAACACCATCTAAACACTAAGTTATTTAAAATCTCAGCTCCTAGCTCTCAGGAAATACACTGCCGTCGTTTTTTGGGAGCGCCGGTAAAGTTGCGAAAAAGCTACCATTAGTTTCGTCGTGACCTTCAAGTCCGCCCGCCCCCAAGGAATTTGACGGATTTTCAAAAAAAAAAAAAATTATATTCGAGTATTTTTCTAAAATCCGTTGAAAAAAATTTCAAGTTTCATTAAAATCTAACAAGAACAACGGGTGCGTATACATTACATGAAGACTTTTCTGCATTTATAACAGCATCTCGCTGAATTCTTCTTAGAATGAGAAAAGTTACAGACAAAATTGGTAGAGAAAATCAAAACACACATTTTATGTCCAGTAACTTTTTGCGAAATTTTGCCTTTGGTGAGATAATATGGAAAAACACGGTAAAGCCGGACAGGTCACATTTGACACAATGACACGGCCCATGCCCTTTGCATGCTGAATAAGTAAGGCTAAAGACACTCAGTCACAGTATGTAACACATCGCTTTTCCATGCAACAATGGTTACTCAAACGCACCTCAATATTACATAATCCGTACATTGCCTGTCTCGCATAATATGACCTACATTAAAATAAAACGGTCTCTGTGCATGCATTTGATGAAGTAGAGTTTAGCTGGACGCGTTCTTATCCCCGGGATCAGATGGCAGGGAATGATCAGGTCTAAGACTCGACCGTCGTACACACGTGCAAAGATCCTTGTCTACCCATTGACAATGAGGCTGGGTGGACTGCAGAGGGGGTCTAGACTGTTTAGAAATGTGAAAATCTTCTTGTTTGTGCCGAAAATCAAACAAAGATTGCTGGGTCGCTCACACTGAGACGTACCGCTGCTCGTTTGGTGCTCTTCGGGAAGACTACTGCAGTCCGCATTTTAAATCCTACGGCACGCACGAGTTGAGGTGCCCAGGGTGAAAGCAGACGGTCATGTACTGGCACTTACCGCTGTACTGGCACCTACCGCTGTACTGGCACTTACCGCTGTACTTTGAAGGTTTACTGTTAATTCGGACACCATTTAGATGTAGTCTCTTGATCAACAAACTACATGAAGATAAGGAATCCGGGTGTTCAGTTTCGTATTCACATAAGACCACTTCAAGTAATATCCTCACTGAGGCACCTCATTGTCATATTGAAGAAAGTTTATAAGCTCGTCAGTAAATTATGTGCCTAAAATGGAACTTACAGCTCGCTACCCTAATTACAAAATTCCAACGACAGTCCCAATCTTGAATCATATGAATCCAATTCAAGCATTACAATTAATTTTCTGGAAATCATTTTAATATTATCTAAATCTGACCCACTTCTTTGTCACCCAACTGACCTCTCAGACCGAAGATTTCCAACATCAGTGTTCCATTTCGGTGCTCGCGACACTTCTGTTTTATCGTATTTGCTTAACTTAAATAGTTAACATAATGTGAGGAGTAAAGAACTCAGGCAGGTTGATTTGATCTTTTGCGTTTTTTTTGACAATATGAATAATATTGCTTATTTATTAAATTAAAAAAACAACTCGCACAATTAAATTAAGATTAAGTTTACGTGAAACTAGATTTGAAATTTCTTTTTATAAAAAAAACAAAAACTTAATGAGCGTCTTTATTATGTCCATTTAGAATGCAATAATCAATATCAAGTATTTATGGAACTGCATACAGTTTAAAAAAAGTAATAAGAAGAGTGAAATGCTGTGTGTAAAATATGTATTTTTTTTTTTGGAATTTGATAGAGTGAAGTAAAAAAAGGAAGTTGCACAATATTTTGCTACCCCTTCCTCAATGTTTTAAGTTCGATAGGCCTATACTGCGATAACAAGGAAAATGGCTGCGTGAAGTCAGAAGAGAAACAGGTAGATTTATGCTTTTGTGTAGTGTAATGTTTACATTTATAGAGGACAAACTGAAAGAGAGGTGTTTATAAACTAAGTGGTAGACTATTTATTTCCAACTTAATTTATTTCTAAATACTGAAGTTACTGCTCGCGGCTATCTGCACCGTAACTGCAGGTTCCAAGAATATAGAATAGAGTATAGCCCTAAGTAATGGTCATTCAATCACTTTGCTCCACATTCTTTTGTAAGGCATAAATAGACGCTTTCTTCCGTGTCCATTCAAACAGAGGACGCACATTCCTACAGCACTCTGAAGTCTCTATGTTTCTATTCGCGACCAACAATATGTTTAAATTATTGATCATTAACAAATTACTCAACATTCTAGATATGAAATCACAATTTTGCCCACAGTGGCTCGAAGCCTCTCATACTAATTGAAAACCTAAATTAATTAATTGAAAAATTCCCCACATGAATGAAAATTTCGAATTTAACTGAACCAGGCCAACCGTATACAAACAAACAATTCTGTTAATCTTATGCGTATTGGACCGTGCATCATCTTGATATTTGAATAAAGGTTGACCAATTAGATGACACTTGCTTTATTATCTACTGCTCAACATGTTTCAGACGTTAATACGTCCATCTTCAGGAG
>Ga0131853_10024639_pt1 | contig 10852 bp, 8 predicted proteins | sample TergutLab28metaG_FD_92764 | JGI IMG/M metagenome (GOLD analysis project Ga0131853, IMG submission 92764) | Labiotermes labralis P1 segment gut microbial communities from Petit-Saut dam, French Guiana - Lab288 P1 (version 2) (version 2) | ecosystem: Host-associated > Arthropoda: Insects >... | reverse complement strand
GTGGGACACTCTGTATAGCTTTTTACTGAAATCTGTGGGGCACCGTATACAGCTGTTGGTGAGACGTGGGGCACTCTGTGTAGCCTGTTACTGAGATCTGTGGGGCACCGCATACAGTTGTTGCTGAGACGTGGGACACACTGTATAGCTTGTTACTGAGATCTTTGGGCACCCAATTCACTCTGCACTGATTCTCTTCTTGAACCGCAGACACCTTGCTGCTGTGTCAGTCGTTGCGACACTTAAGATGGCGTGCTACAAATAGCAATAAATTTGACTCGTTATTTACAACAGGAATTCGGTCATGAATTCAGACACTTTTCGTATTTCGTATTCAGTCCCACTGAGACAGACAGACAGACAGACAGACAGACAGACAGACAGTTGATACGGAAGCCAGTTTCTAAGCCACAGACCCTGCCCCTGCACCCTTCTTACACAAGCCACCGCCTGGCAGCAGCGCTGCTTCCTACCAGTGGCTTTCAATTATTTACAGTTTAGACTGCTACTTAAGCCCTATAGATGGGCCGTGTTCAAGACCTGGCGTCCCTGCAACTAGGCACCGGCCGAATGTGGCGTCTGTAACACTGTGAAGACTGAATTTACCCTGAATTACGTTTAAATATTCATTAAACACTCTCCCTCTCTGTTATACAAACCAGTCAGTTAATGTTGTATAAGGAAATAATCGCTGTTTGTTCTGAGATTCACACAAAACACATAAATACAGCTGTGTGGGCAGAACGAGGAATTTTTTGAGTGCTAGACCTGGTGGTACATACCCCTGACCTCAAAGGGATGAAGGCATGCTGATACAAATACGAACCATCGTTGAAGCTGCTCAGGCGTTCTGGACATCTCGTTGAATATGGCAGGTTAAAGTAGCGCTCTCCGACATAGCTGTATGTATTGTGTGTGTCTGAGTGTGGGTTGTGTAGTGTAGGCTACACAGGTATTTGAAACGCGTATGTAACTGTCTGGCTTCGAACAGGAGACCTTTAAATAAAATGCCAGAGAACATCGCACGAACAAAAGTTCGGAAGTGGGCCGCTCCACTAGCACTGCCATTGTCGGTATTGCAGCTACAGACCTGCAGCAAACGGCCCTGTGTGCCGGTAAGCTGCTCTCTGCAGTGACAGTAGCACTGTACCACTGTGTAATCAGGTCCTAACGATGGGCCCTCGGTGCTGCGACGTTTCGAAGGGACGTGACAACTTATCGAAGGCGCCGTGTCGCAACGTCGGTTACCGCGCTGTACGAACCTGACTCTCGCAGGCCGCGAGATACCTGGCGTGTCCGCACTGACCACATGGGCACACTGCAACATGCAGACCTTGCGCTTTCCTGTGCAGTTCAAAGGGAAGGACTGCTCGCAGTAGCTCAGTCGGTATATTGCTGCACCGTCCGGTATTCGGTTCCGGGCAGAGACTACAAAATTTTCGCTTCTCCAAAACAGATACAGATACAGCAATTTTCTCGACCCCACGCCATCTCTTATTCAATGAATATAGGCGCTAAATCGGCCGTGGCGTGAAGATGGTCCCTTACTTCCGTCTATTGTCGAGTTTAGGAATGGGTGGAGCTATACCTGTTCCCCCCCCTCCGCTTTCGGACAGCTTTACATTTACTTCCAACCCCCCCCCCCCACAAAAACGGAAGTCGAAAGGAAATGCTCGGAGTCCATATTAATTTGAGAGTTGTGCTGTCATGTCGATAGTTAGCTGGCGTGGGAAGTAGAAGCGGCGCTCGGTCCATGGAGGCCACTGATGGCTTAAATGAACAGCTGGGTAAATGAATGTTATCTGTGCGAGTTTCATGGCGCAAGGTCTGTGAGTGCTGCCACACACACATTGACACTGAAAAAATTAATGTATCTGTCTTTTAGACAATTTTTCTACACGATATTCCTCGACCCTTTTCGTTCTTCCCTTCGTTTGCCTGTCCCACTTACATTTTGTCTCGTGCAATCAATTTCCTGGCTTTCTCTGCTCTCTCTCTCTCTCTCTCTGTCTCTCAGTGCCATCAATTCGTCACGCTGTCGCTCTCTCCGCCTGTACCTCACATTTGTATTTATCCGCTTCCTTCTCTCCAACTGAACGTTTCCATATTTCAAGTCAACACGACAGCCATTACATTTACTGGAGATAATAATGAAGGAACTGACAGGCCTAACAACACAAAAAAAGTGATACAGTCTGTGGCTAGCAGTGTTAGTTTATTACTGACGGCTGTAATGCTGAGTGTCGTGTGTGTATGTGCGTATGTGTGTATGTGCGTATGTAGGTATGTACGTATGTAGGTATGTGCGTATGTACGTATGTAGGTATGTGCGTATGTAGGTATGTACGTGTGTGCATATGTACGTATGTGCGTATGTAGGTATGTGCATATGTACGTATGTGCGTATGTACGTATGTGCGTATGTACGTATGTACGTGTGTGCATATGTACGTATGTGCGTATGTAGGTATGTGCGTATGTAGGTATGTGCATATGTACGTATGTGCGTATGTAGGTATGTGCATATGTACGTATGTGCGTATGTAGGTATGTGCGTATGTAGGTATGTGCATATGTACGTATGTGCGTATGTAGGTATGTGCGTATGTAGGTATGTGCGTATGTGCGTATATACGTATGTGCGTATGTACGTATGTGCGTATATACCTATGTGCGTATGTGCGTATATACGTATGTGCGTATGTAGGTATGTGCGTATATACCTATGTGCGTATATACGTATGTACGTATGTGCGTATGTACGTATACGGCAGTAATCAAAGTACGAACAGTTGTTTCATACAGTCGATGGTGACGATATTGCCATGCGGTGTTACTGAGTTTGTGCCTGAAGCCAATTATGAACTGTGTTGAGTCCTGTGGTATTAACAGCAGCTCTGCTATCGCTCCAATATTGTATCACCCCAAATTTCCAGCTACACGTTAGTTACACAGCACACAGGCATTTCACTTCACTTCACTTCACTTCACTTATTTTTCCAGAAATATTTTACATCAGAGCCTTCTTTTTGATTAGAATGACGTCAGAAGTAGTCTTGGTGATGCAGACGGTAGAGGTATATTTCACCCTGCAACGCTGGAAACTCTAACGATTTGGATTATGTAAACACTACGTGAGTCGGAGAATTAACTCGGAGTGGATCAAGGAAGGAATCAGTTTCAATATACTTTTGATTAAAGCAGGGTTTGCGAACCACAATGTCATAGAATTGCGAGAGCAGGTCGGTCATGTAATTTGTAGTGCGCCGCTCAGACTGTCGGCCTGAAAGTTACGCGGTATATCATTGTAGGTAGCAAAATTCAATTATTTTACCAATTCCTACTGACAGAGGTACAGTGCAACTTATGACAGTCCACGGAGGTCCAGAGGGGGAGTAGAGTAATAGCTCGACTCTTTCTTTTACTTCGGCACTAGATGGATGTGGGTGGTCAATGCCACGCCCCGGCCGCTTTACCCCCGGGAATAAGCCGGTGCCCGTTGTATAGGAGGCTGGGTGGACCTCAGAGCCGGTCCGGACTGGTGCGGTAAATCTCGCCGCCACCAGAATTCGATCCCCGGACCGTCTAGCCCATAGCGAGTCGCTATACAGACTGAGCTATCCCGGCCCCGTTCATGCGGATATTAGAATAAATAATTATGGACTTTAAAAGGAAATTACCGTCTAGAAAAATCACAAGTTGAATGTTGGATCGGAAACTAAAGCATGCGGTCTCATCCTGCTTCGTCGGGACCAGTCGCGAAAGGTTGAAACCCCGAACGTCGAGGTTCACGAACATCGGCACTACTTTACTTTTATGTCCACTCAAGAGAAAGGGAGATTCGTGTGACATGCATTAGGCCCAACTGGCGACGTCGTGTTACTGTGTCGGTCTGTCTGTCTCGTCTTTAGCCGCCATTCGCTGCAGCAGTGACAGTCGGCAGCGTCGGTGTCGGGTGTGGGACACCGAGAGAGAAGTAGCCGGCTGGTACCAGTCCGTACCGCGCAGTAAACACACTTGCTCTCTGTTACAAAAACCAGCCAGTTAATGTTGTACAGTGAAATAATCGCTGTTTGTTCTGAGATCCACACAAAACACATGAATAGTGCTGTGTGGCTAGAACGTAGGATCGTTGAATGTTAAACTGGTGTCACACAAACACAAGTGTTTCTACCAATCATGACTGCATCGTCAGCTGCACTAACTGACGTGGTTCTCTCCTGAACCCAATTTCATCCACACACCACAAAAATCAGACAATCGAAAAGCCGTTATTTGCGCCTTCCTATAAGGCATCAGTGGCACTGACCGACGTTGACAGAACTCACGCATTTTCGACAAATTTTTGTAAAGAACGCCTGCCCCAAATTGTGCTAAAATCCGACGAACTGTTTCCTCGCTCCTACTTGTCATGGACGGACGGACGGACTGAGGCGTTCTGCACTTAAGGCGCTGTTTCTAACGCCTAGTGCAGAGAGCCTGATGGGTGCGAAATGTGATGAGCCGTCCCATCATCGTGCTGCTTGAACCCCCCCTCCGGCAGCTTTTTCGTCGCAGCCTCTTTGTTTGCTGCGAGGATTACAGGAATAAATTCTATTTGGTTGTTAAGTATCCAATTTGGAAAAGTTTGCATTTATGAAGAGACGCACCAGGACATTCAGACCGCACCTTCAAGCCCAAAGCCTAATACAGTTCGGGTCCTTGCTTACTGCAGGAATGGACAAGGTGATGTGCGGAACAGCACTAAGGTGTTCTGTTTGTAGTGTGTTTAGCTTGTTAAGGACGAAAGTTGGCTCAAATTGTACGGCAACATCCGGTCCGTACCGCGCAGTAAACACACTGCCTCAGTTATAAAAGCTATCAGTTAATGTTGTGTAGGGAAATAATGGGAGGATTGTAGGGCTGGGGGTGTTTGAGAGTTTGGTGCTGAGTGGAATATTTGGGCCTAAGAGGAACGAGGTAACAGGGGAGTGGAGAAAACTGCAAAGTGAGGAGGTATGCTGTCTGTAGGTCTACTGCTAACCGAATATTCTTCGGGTGATCAAGTAGAGAACAGTGTGATGGGTGGGTCATATAGCATGTGCGGGGATGAGAGCTTTACAGAGGGTTTGGGGGATACCGGATGGAAAGAGGTCACTTAGAAGACCTTAGTATAGGTGGGAGGATAATATTAGAAAGGATCTTTAACAAGTGGGATAGGGAGGCATGGACTGGATCGATATGTTTCAGGATAGGGACAGGTGTCGAACTGTTGCCAACGCGGTAATGAACCTGCGGGTTGGTTCCGTAAAATGTGGGGAATTTCTTGACTACCTGAGGACCGGTTGGCTTCTCAGGAAGGACTGTGCTTCATGGAGTTAGTTAGCTAGTTAGCGAAACAACCGCTGTTTGTTCTCAGATCCACACAAAACACATAAATGCAGCGTGTGGGCTGAACGTGAAAGTTTTGTGTTACACTGGCGGTACGCACTTGTATAGTGACCACTGGACTTGATATGGTTAACTGACTCTATGGAGCGAACCAACGGGCAGTTTGCGACATTGCAGGATTTCGCCACGGTGTAATTTAGGTCTTCCCTGTTGTGGGAAGTTCCAGGTCATGGGCTGACAGTTGCTTACCGACATTTCTGTTCAACCAGTTGGTCTTGATCGACCTGTCTCAGGATAGAGACAGGTGACGGGCTTTTGTGAATGCGGTAATGAATATTCAGTTTACGTAAAATGAGAAGATTACCTGACTAGTTGAGGAATTGTTAGCTTCTCAGGAAGGACTGTGGTAGTTGGTTGGCTGTACATGTGCTAATGTGATGCTGTTTATCGCTGTCTGTACATGTGCTCATGTGTTTCGGTCTGTCGCTGTCTATACATGTGTTCATGTGATACGGTCTGTCGCTGTCTGTACACGTGCTCATGTGTTGCCGTCTGTCATTGTCTGTACACGTGCTCATGTGATGCGGTCTGTCGCTGTCTGGACATGTGCTCATGTGATTCGGTCTGTCGCTCTGTACACGTGCTCATGTGAAACAGTCTGTCGCTGTCTCTATATGTGCTCATGTGATGCTGTCTGTCGCTGTCTGTACATGTGCTCATGTGATGCGGTCTGTCGCTGTATGTGCATGTGCTCATGTGATTCGGTCTGTCGCTCTGTACACGTGCTCATGTGAAGCAGTCTGTCGCTGTCTGTACATGTGCTCATGTGATTCGGTCTGTCGCTATCTGTACACGTGCTCATGTGATACGGTCTGTCGCTGTCTGTACACGTGCTCATGTGATGCGGTCTGTCGCTGTCTGTACATGTGCTCATGTGATGCGGTCTGTCGCTGTCTGTACATGTGCTCGTGTAATTCGGTCTGTCGTTCTGTACGCGTGCTCATGTGATGTGGTCTGTCGCTGTCTGTACATGTGCTCATGTGATTCGGTCTGTCGCTATCTGTACACGTGCTCATGTGATACGGTCTGTCGCTGTCTGTACACGTGCTCATGTGAAGCAGTCTGTCGCTCTCTGTACACGTGCTCATGTGATGCGGTCTGTCGCTGTATGTAATGTGCTAATGTGATGCGGTCTGTCGCTGTCTGCACGTGTGCTCACATACACACACACACATACATACACAGATACATATATACATACATACACACACACACATATAATATATACATACGTACATACATACACATACACACACATTCACACATAATATATATATACGTACGTACATACGTATATACATACACACACACACACACACACACACAAAATAATACATACATACACGCACACATACACACACACATACATACATACATACAAATAGACGCCACATATGTACTTCGAACGCTGGGTTTCTACATACGCTGAAGGAAGTAAACGGAAGGAAGAGGCCAACCACGTGTTTTGTACGAAATACCTGCAGATGATTTGAATCTTCGCCTGAAGCAGTTTGCTCTGCACAAACCCAGCACTCGGCTTCCCTACTGGTCACTTCATTACACCAACCGCTGCAGCATCTCCGTTCACACGGTGTGGATCTCAAAGCACACGGAAATTATTTCCCTGTACAGCATTAACTGATTGGTTTTTATAACAGAGAGGAAGTGTTTTTACTGCGCGGTACGGACTGGATATGTAAATAGGTTTTAAGTTAACCGCAGTCTTCAGTCGGACGAAGCTAGTGAGAGTGTGCGATATATCGTATTGAGTACTGTGAGAATGTGAAATTTATCTATTAAGTACTGTGAGAGTGTGCGACATATCTTATCGAGTACTGTGAGAGTGTGAGATTTATCGTACTGATTACTGTGAGAATGTGCGATATATCGTATTGAGTACTGTGAGAATGTGCGATATATCGTGTTGAGTACTGTGAGATTTTCGATATATCGTATCGAGTACTGTGAGAGTGTGCGATATATCATATTGAGTGCTGTGAGAGTGTGAGATTTATCGTATTGAGTACTTTGATAGTGTGCGATATATCGTATTGAGTACTGTGAGAGTGTGAGATTTATCGTATTGAGTACTGTGAGATTGTGCGATATATCGAACTAAGTACTGTGAGAGTGTGCGATTTATCATATTGGGTACTGTGAGAGTGTGCGATATATCTTATTGAGAACTGTGAGATTTGCAGTATATCGTGTCGAGTTCTGTGAGAGTGTGAGATTTATCGTATTGAGTACTGTGAGAGTGTGTGATATATCGTATTGAGTACTGTAAGAGTGTGCGATATACCGTATTGAATACTGTGAGAGTGTGCGATATATCGTATTGAGTACTGTGAGAGTGTGTGATATATCGTATTGAGTACTGTGAGAGTGTGAGGTTTATCGCATTGAGTACTGTGAGAGTGTGCGATATATCGTATTGAGTACTGTGAGAGTGTCAGATTTGTCGTTTGGAGTACTGTGGGAGTGTGCGATATATCGTATCGAGTACTGTGATAGTGTGAGATTTATCGTATTGAGTACTGTGAGATTGTGCGATATATGGTATTGAATACTGTGAGAGTGTGAGATTTATCGTATTGAGTACTGTGAGAGTGTGCGATATATTGCATTGAGTACTGTGAAAGTGTGAAATTTATCGTATTGAGTTCTGTGAGAGTGTGCAATATATCGTATTGAGTACCGTGAGAGTGTGAGATTTATCGTATTAAGTACTGTGAGAATGTGCGATATATCGTATTGAATGCTCTGAGAGTGTGCGATTTATCGTATTGAATACTGTGACAGTTCACAGCGAGACTTATATTTGACAAGTTTAGTTGCATTCGGAAAACGTTCAATTAATTTATTTCTTAATACGCTGTGATGTTGATTCGCTCCCACAAAGTCTCGCATTTCGTGTCTCCTCTCTCGCTGCACCAAGTTTCCGTCGGTACGTGCACAGACTGCCAACGCAGCAGCGCTTTCTGCTGCCAAGCAACGGCCGACCTCTTGTTCCAAATCCTCTATATTTCCCAAACACAGCAACCTGATACAGACTGCTGTGTTTGGAACGAAATACGGTTGTGGTGCTTTCACACCACTCATGATAATTTGTTATTATTTGCTCCACTCGGTAATTTATCGATTACAGTCATTTGACGACAGTCACTACCCTTCAAGAACACAGAACTCTACGTGCTGTAAATTGTAGCACATATGATCAGTTTGTACCGCACTGGGAACATCCTATATTTCCAAAATTTACTTACCTTCTTTCTTACTTACTTACTTACTTACTTTGGCACTTTCTTACTTACTTAATTTCTTACTTACTTTGGCACTTTCTTACTTACTTACTGTGACACTTTCTTACTTACTTAATTTCTTACTAACTTAATTTCTTACTTACTTCCTCCATGGAACAGAGTTCTTTCTGAAATCCTAACGGTTTCTCAACAAGTCAAGAAATTCCCCTCATTTTACGGAACCCGAAGGTTCCTTACTGCATTTACAACTGCCCACCGCCTGTCCGTATCCTGAGCCAGATCAATTCAGTCCGTACCCTCACATTCCACTTCCTGAAGATCCATTTTATTATTATCCTCGGTCCTCCAAGTGGCCTCTTTCCCTCAGGTCTCCCCACCAAAACCATGTATGCACCTCTCCTCTTCCCATACGTGCTACATGCTCCGTCCATCTCATTCTCAATTTTATCATCCGAACAATATTCGGTGAGCAGTACAGATCATCAAGCTCCTAACTACATAGTTTTCTCCACTCCCCTGTTACCTTGTTCCTCTTAGGTCCAAATATTCTCCTCAGCACCCTATTCTCGAACACTCTCAGCCAATGTTCCTCCTTCAATGTGAGCGACCAAGTTTCACACCCATACAAAACAAAAGGAAAAAAAATATAGTTCTTTGTATCTCTAATCTTTACATTTTTGGATAGCAAACTGGAAGACAAAAGATTCTGCATCGAACGATATCAAGCATTCCCTGACTTCAGTATTCTCCTAATTTCTTCCTGAATAGAATTTTTATGTAGTGCAAGGCCTTTCGACACTTTAAGACGGAACAGACAGGTCGTCCCGAATCGTCGCCCCGCGTAACCAAACCAGAAGGCCAAAGACCTCAAAGTCATGAAGATAACACCAGAAATGTCTTGCCAAATCATGACGCAGTGTCTGCAGAGTGTCCACCTGTCCAGTGAGCAGTTGCTGTTCCAGTCGATAAAGCAGCACTGGCTGTAAGAATTGTTTTGTCCGATCAAGGGTTTATATCTGCTGTCAGACCACCAATGCCGGCACGCTGCATTGTTCGCTGTAAATGTCAGAATGTCGACCGGTGCCTGCGAACTGCAACATAAATGTTGACTGTAGGCTGTTGCTGGTTTAAATATTACAAGTTGTTTAACAATTTACTGCCTGCCCGATATACCGGGTCATTATTCTATCGGACGAATATCGTTTGTCACTTTCCGCCGCTATTTTGCCACCTGGGCATTTGGCTGAGTGGGCTTTGTTAATTGGATAAGCAAGCCGAGAGGAAGTGACGAAATATTTGTGAGATGCAGTAATATTGAAATTTGTGTTTGTGTGTGTATAGACGTCCGGTTCCGGTTTGTTGCAGTGTGGAGTGAGTCCGAGTCGCAAGATTGCAACAACACCGAGGATATGATAAAATGCCTCAGCCCCATTCAAGGCCTCACAGATGACCACGAGTTTGGGTTTACCATGAGCAAAGAAGAGTTGAACCGTGTGTGCCCGTGAGTAACTGTGCTGTAGTGCAGCGGTGATACAGAAAGAAACATCCTGTATCACGAGACTGCAGTATCTGACAGTCGAGCTGCCGAAGAGTCTGTGGGACCTTCTGACCAGCCTCTAAGACTGGCTGCATGCTACATGACTGATTGCTCTCTCTTTACACTACGGAACTGTCTGCAGGAATTTTATGGTTTTAGGCCTGATTTACCAAGCATGTCATTTTAAGCCTGATTTACCAAGCATGTCATTTTAAGCCTGATTTACCAAGCGTCTTATTTTTAGACTGATATACCAAGCATGTTACTTTAAGCCTGATTTACCAAGCATGTTACTTTAAGCATGATTTACCAAGCATGTCATTTTAAGCCTGATTTACCAAGCACGTCATTTTAAGCCGGATTTACCAAGCATGTCATTTTAAGCCTGATTTACAAAGCATGTCACTTTAAGCCTGATTTACCAAGCATGTCATTTTAAGCCGGATTTACCAAGCATGTCATTTTAAGCCTGATTTACAAAGCATGTCATTTTAAGCCTGATTTACCAAGCATGTCATTTTAAGCCTGATTTACAAAGCATGTCATTTTAAGCCTGATTTACCAAGCATGTCATTTTAAGCCGGATTTACCAAGCATGTCATTTTAAGCCTGATTTACAAAG
>Ga0131853_10024636_pt1 | contig 10853 bp, 9 predicted proteins | sample TergutLab28metaG_FD_92764 | JGI IMG/M metagenome (GOLD analysis project Ga0131853, IMG submission 92764) | Labiotermes labralis P1 segment gut microbial communities from Petit-Saut dam, French Guiana - Lab288 P1 (version 2) (version 2) | ecosystem: Host-associated > Arthropoda: Insects >... | reverse complement strand
TTTGAGATGTGCTTTTTTGCTACTTTAGTATATTTAATTTTATACATTCCAATCCACTTCCGATTCATCAACACATTCTTCTAGAGGTGTATTTATTCCATCCATGATTTCTTTTTTTGTCTTTGGACTAGATAATAGATGCATGGTTTCCAAAAAACCTGTGTAATCATCTTCGCTTATCAAAACTGCATTGCCTCGCTTTGTTGTTATGCGTACTGGTTGATTGTACTGGATAGTGTTATCAAGTATGTCGAAAAAATTTTGCCTTGCTGATGTCGCATTTAAAATATTCATAATATCACACCTTTTTTCTATATGTGTACATTATAGTGTACATTTTTAGTTTTGTCAATACTATTACATGAGGTTTTTCGCGAGCATCACAAGATCAATTGAGCCCACTCTACTTAAAATTTTTACCCAGCAGCTGAAGCTCAAAAAAGTCTTAAAAGCGAGTAAAACTCATCATTTAAGACTTTTTTGTTTTGCAATGTAATTGACGCTGGAACCCCTCAATGCATAACAGCGGCTGTGAGTGAGCTTGTAGATCATTTTTGTTCTAATAATATTACTTTAACATAATTCGAACTTTGTCATTGCTTATTCTCTCCAGTACGCGATAACCATTTTCGCTTGCTGTAGCTATGCCGCCATCAGCAACCTCGCAAAAGCCGTTTGGCTCGCAACTCCCGTCATCGCGAACGATGAGCTTGCCTACAATGCCAATGGCTGCCCATTCTTCACGCTCATCACGAGAAAGGTAGGACTTTGACGAGTCGTAATCGGGATTTAATTTTGGGAGTTGTCTATACACTTTTTCCTTATGATCTTCATGATCGGTGTTCGCTTCATCTTTGTTGGTGATAGGTCTAACCTCTGCTTCTTTCAGCTCGTAGATTATTTCCCCAAACTCATCGCGCAGATACATGTCATGCCAGCCCATGCCTTGACTGTCACCGACTAATGAAGGCGTAGCTGATACCACACCGAGGATATAATCGTCTTGTTGCGCCGCTATGCGGATATGCTTGCCTTGTAAGGTTACGAAGAAGCCACGTCTGTCCTCGCTCTGGGGGTTGCCATCCAGCCATTCAAACATCTCGGCGTAATCGGCACCCGCAGTATAACTGCCGGTTGCACTATAGACATTGCCTTGGTATGTAACCCGGAAGGCGTTACTTCTAACACCGTTATATCCGTTACCAATTATAAAAGCATCATCTTGCTGGGTTTGATCTTTTGCAGGATCAGTGGCAATATTCCATCGTCCGATAGCAGTTTGGTAGTCATTCTGTGCGATAGTGGATAAATTGGCTGCATGAGAAGCATACCCCAATGCCTGTGTATTGACCCCCTCTGCATGAGCGGCAAAGGATGCAGCAGTCGCATCTCTTCCTTCTGCGTGAGCCCAATCAGCAATTGCCGCAGTTCTATATCCTTCCGCATGAGAGGCTTCCATGGTTGCGGTGGTTAGAACTCCTTCAGCGTGGGTGCTACTTCCTGATGAAGTAGTGCGATACCCCTCGGCGTGAGCTCCGTAGCTGCCTGATGCTGTTGTGCGATATCCTTCAGCGTGAGCCCCACGGATACCTGATGCTGTTGTGTAGCCTCCCTCAGCGTGAGCGGCATCCCCCGATGCTATAGTATTAAGACCTTCCGCCACAGAATTCTCCCCACTTGCTAGGGTGCATGTTCCTTGAGAAAATGCCGCTTTACCGCTTGCCACAGTTCCTTCACCAATTGCTAATGAGGAATCGCCGCTTGCTACTGTGTTCGTGTTGAGCTGCACGGCGTTAATGCCAGGAGGGTCGGTATTCGTTCCATCACAACCGCCACTTGTGTTGATTCCTACGACAGATCCGGTTGGATTACCGTCGTTTAGATTAACTAAATTATTAGAACCAGTTGGCCCTGGTATGCCCTGAATGCCTTGAGGACCAGCCGATCCGGTTGCTCCCTGGATACCTTGGGGACCAGTTGGACCAATTGGTCCAACGATAATTCCTTCAAACCCAGTTGCTCCAATTATTTCCCCGGGAGGACCGGGTATGCCTTGAGGACCTTGAGATCCAGTTGGCCCAGTGACACCTTGAGCACCTTTACCAGTGTCCTCACCACCAATCCACCAATTTCCATTTGGTCCAATTTCGTGTGATTGCCCATCTGCACCAGTGATACCTTGAGCACCTATACCAGTATCCTCTCCATCAACCCACCAATTTCCATTTGGTCCAATTTCAGGTGATTTTCCATTTGCACCAGTGGCACCTTGAGTACTTAAGCCAGTGTCCTCGCCACCAATCCACCAATTTCCATTTGGCCCAATTTCATGTGATAGTCCAGTGGCACCTTGTGCGCTTATACCAGTGTCCTCACCACCAATCCACCAATTCCCATTTGGCCCAATTTCATGTGATAGTCCAGTGGCACCAGTACTGCCTTGAGGGCCAGTCGGTCCTGGTTTTCCCTGCGGTCCTTGTGTTCCACTGCAACAGTAAGTGATATTACAAGTGCAACAAGAATTACAACAAGTATCACAATAACTATTGCTGTGATGTGAGTGTATATCATTGTTATGTAAGTTTTTATTATGGCGAATAAAATCGCCGTTCCATATTTTCATTTTATCACCTCGCCTAGCATATGTAGCATTTATCAACATGTACATATGCTTTTTCTATGATTATTTTATGCAATATTAAAGGAAGTGGAATAGGCATTATTTCCATGTAGAGCACGAGTCTAGCGCTTTACATGGGAGTTTTCGTGAAAAAACCTAGTTTGGTAAAGAGAAACCCCCATGTGAAGCATGAGATTAGTGCTATGTATGGGAGTTCTTGCATAAGTGAATAGCAACTGTCAAGGAAGCGGCTGAAAATCGTCAAATTTAATGTAGATGGTCTTTTTTGCTAGCAAGATCCTGTTTCTGCTTTGCGCAGAAATTTAAAAAATTTTCCCCAAAATTCTTTACAAAATCCTAGCTTTGTGATATAATAAAATCTACAAAAAAAGAAAAAAAGGATAATAATAGTAAACGCACAGAAAGGATGGCATAAAATGAAAATAAGAACAGATTTCGTAACAAACTCTAGCTCCAGCTCATTTCTTTTGGCGAAAAAAGGAAATGGGGAAATATCTGAAGAAGGGCGCAATAAGTTAGTTGATTTACTGATGCAGACGTATATAAATCTGAGCATTATTGACGACATCACCTCTGAGAATATCACCCGACATAAAGATTTTAAATATAAGAATCAAAGCATTATCGAAGCAGGGCAAAAAGCTTTGCAGGAAGGTTATCAAATTGGAGCGGGTAGTGTTGTATACGAAGAAGCAGAATATTCGATTTCAGACTTAGTTGGGAAAGTATTACAGATTTTAGAAAGCGAAGAGAACTATTGTATAGTTGACGGTAACTTAAGTTGGTAAAATCAATATATAAATTGAGATCTATATCATACGGACGACGAAAAAAGGAAACCTAACAATAGACAAATTAAGCTAATGCTTTTTTGATATATGTGTGATATACTAAAGCAAGTAAATACATATTCTTCATCAAAAAAGGAGTCTTCCCCATGAAAATTGCCATTGTTAATCATGATTTTTCTCTAGGCGGTGTGCAACGGGTAGCAATTGAAATTGCAGGTAGTTTGTCTCAGGTGGAAGGTTATAGTGTCTCGTTGGTATCTTTTTCAGGAAATGACAATTTCTTTTTTGATGTGAGTGAAAAATGCAAAAAAGAAGTCAATACAAAAAAGCGTACTTTCAGTGAGAATTTGAAGTTTAGAATGGCTATAAAGCGATGTAGGCGAATTGAAATATCTAGAGTATATAGGAATCAATTAAGAGGATTAATCTTGATATTGAGAGAAGGGGGCTTTGATTGCGTTATTTTATGCCAAAGTGACTTAACGGCGTTGATTCCGAGAATAAAAGCTGAAGTGCCATCGATTAAAGCGATTGGGTGGCAGCATAATGATTTTGAGACGTATTTTACCAATTATGACTATGCAAAATTATTTCTAGGCGAGTATACGGCAGGTTTGGAATGGGCAGATTATATTGTTTGCTTGACTGAAAATGATCAACAGCAGTTTAAAAAGTATAATAGCAATACTAGTTTCATTTACAATCCGCTAACCTTAAAAACCGATAAAATTAGCAATTTAAAAAATAATTCGGTAATTTTCACTGGAAAAACATCGTTAAACCAAAAAGGAATGGATTATTTTATTCAGTTGGCAACACGATCCCCGTCTCACTGGAATTTTCAAGCTGCAGGTGATGGAGCAGACATTGACGCAATCAAAAAGACTGTAAAAGACAAAAATCTAGACTCTAAAATTCAATTTATTGGCGCAGTAAAAGATGCCGAATTGTTAAAACATTATTTGAGTGGAGATGTTTTTGTGTCAACATCACGATGGGAGGGATTCGGTTTAGCCATAATTGAAGCGATGAAATGTGGATTGCCGATTGTAGCATTTGATAATAACGGCCCGAGAGAAATCTTGGATGGGGGAAAATATGGGATTTTGATCGAAAGATTCAATGTTGATCAGATGTATAAAGAATTAGCTAAGCTTATGAATGACGATAAACTAAGGAAAATATATCAAGAAAAAAGCTTAAAGCGTGTTGAGAGATTTTCACTAGACCAGATTGTAGAAGAATGGAAAGAAATTATCGACGGGATGCAAAGATTTGAGTAGTAATGCTAATGAAAGACTAATAATTATTTTACGCATGTTTTGCTGTCTATTAGCCTTTTATTGCCGCAAAGGACATTTTTAGACAAAATGAGTACTTACAGACATTTTTCAGTCAGAAAAATGTCTTTTTTTAAAACAAAATATCGAATCTTAGGGTGCTAAAAGTAGTAAAATTCAAACTATTTGCTAAAATTATGCTGATTTATTGCTTAAAAGCGTAATTTTTGGTATAATTTGATTAATCTTAGACTGGGACTGATTTAAAATCGGAAGTGAGACTATGTTTGATGATGCCGTAATTAATACAGATGAGGTTTGTGAATTTAAGATAAATAGTAAACCAGTGTATGATGCAATTTCAAGATTGCTTGATATATTTTTATTGCTTGTTTCATTAGTGATTGGTTTACCCCTTTTTTTGGTTGCGGCGATAGCTATAAAGATTGAAGATGGTGGACCTGTTTTATATCGACAAACAAGACTTGGTAAAGATGGCAAAACATTTACCATTTATAAAATGCGGTCTATGGGAATTGATGCTGAGGCGGATGGTGCTAGGTGGGCACAAGCTGAGGATAATAGGGTTACAAAAACGGGGAAATTACTTCGAATAACTAGGATAGATGAAATTCCTCAATTGTATAACATTTTAATAGGTCAGATGAAAATCATCGGTCCTAGAGCGGAAAGACCGGAACTTGCTGAGGAGTTTTATGAGGAATTACCAGAATTTGCTCATAGATTGGCTGTAAAACCAGGATTAACTGGTTTGGCTCAGGTAAGTGGTGGTTACAATTTGACGCCTGCAGAAAAATTGGTGCTTGATATTGAATATATAGAAAACCGTGGATTTTTACTTGATCTTAAAATTATCTTTAAAACGATCAAGGTCATTTTAAATGGTGATGGTGCGAGGTGAAATAGTGGAAAATGATTTAGTTTCAATTATTACTCCTGCTTACAACTCCGAGGCTACAATTGAAGAAACGATAAAATCGGTAATATATCAGTCCTATAAGAGTTGGGAAATGATTATTGTAAATGATTTTTCTACGGACAACACAGCAAGTATAGTTAGAAGGTATTCAGAAAAAGATGAAAGGATTCGCTTAATTGAGTTAGATGTTAATAGTGGAGTGGCGAGTGCTAGGAATATTGGGATAAGGAAGGCAAGAGGGCGTTATATAGCTTTTTTAGATAGTAATGATCTGTGGTCTTTTGATAAGTTGTTGAGGCAAATTAGTTTTATGGAGGAAATTGGGTGTTTTTTTTCTTACACTGCCTATGAAATTATTGATTTGGATGGGAGAAAATTGGATAAGATTGTGGCAGCACCTCCTACGCAAGGGTATCGGGATCTCTTGAAAAAGAATACAATTGGCTGTTTGACAGTGATGATTGATGCTAAAGAGATAGGTGATATTGAAATGCCACAGATGGAGCATGAGGATTTTGCTTTGTGGTTAACTATTTTGGGGCGGGGTTATGTGGCTTTTGGGTTGAATGAGAATTTGGCGCAGTATCGGAAGCTTGATAATTCTTTGAGTTTTAATAAGTTTAAAACTGTTGGCTGGGTGTGGAAGATTTATCGGGAGAATCAGAAAATTGGGTTTGCTCCCTCAGCAGTGTATTTGGTGCATTTTGTTGTTAGATCGTTGGTGAAGTATAAGCAGCTTGGGCTTTTAGGGGATGTTATTTCGGTGAAAAGTAATTGCACATAGGAGCGATTAAGTTGAGTAAAAAGTCTTATCCCAAAGTACTAGTAGTTAGCCACAATGTGTTAAGCCCTTCCACAAACATGGGGAAGACAATGCGCGACTTTTTCGTTGGATGGAAACCGGATAAAATTGCGCAATTGTATTTTCATAATGAAGTGCCTGTCGACGGTGTTTGTAAAAGTTATTTTCGGATTACTGATTTAGATATGGTGAAGTCTATTTTTAAAAGCCCAGGAATGACTTTTAATGGAGTAAATCCCAATGAAAAAGCCGTAAAAAAGGATGGAGGAATTCAAGCAAGATTATACCAAATGGGAGCAAAGCGGAAATCTTATGGATATTTTTTTCGGAATCTCTTGTGGCAACTTAGAAAATGGAAAACGAGAGAGTTAATGTCGTGGATAGATGAATTTAATCCAGAAGTTGCTTTTTATGCTGCAGGGGATTATATTTTTTCGATGAAAATTGCTTTGGATATTTGTCGAATGCGGAACATTCCGATGATTGCTTATTTTGGAGATGATTTTTACTTTTTAGAAAGCGATTTTAAATCGCCCATTGAGCGATTAAATCGGTGGCAATTTAGGAAGCAATTTGAGGAATTGTTTTCGTATCTGTCTACTTTTACAGCAGCAACTGATAAATTGAATGAGAAGTATAGTAGTTATTTTGGAAAAGCTGGTCATGGAATATTGAGTTCTACGGGATTTTGGGGGATGGAAGCGAGAAATCAGATGACGAAGATCTCCTATATTGGGAATTTATTTCCGAACAGATGGAAGGCATTAATTGATATTGGGCGATGCTTGAAAGAGCTTGGATTTGTGATAGATGTTTATTCTACACAAAAAGATCCGAAGATTTTAGCACAGCTAAATTTAGTAAATGGAATCCACTTTCAAGGAGGAATACCTCCTAATTTGGTTGTGGAAGTGATTAAAGCAAGTACTATAGTTGTTCATGCTGAGGCGTTGGATGATGTGAGTAAGCGGTTGACTAAGTATTCATTGTCGACTAAGATCGGCGATCTGCTCGGTAGTGGTGTGTGTTTGTTCGCATATGGTCCAGCTGAGGTTGCATCAATTGAGTACTTGATTGCAAATGATGCGGCATGTGTGTGTACATTGAAAGACGAATTGGGTGAAAAGTTGCTAAAAATCTTGAAAGATGCAAAATTACGACAGCACTACGTAAGTAAAGCCCTTGATCTAGCAGCTCTTAGGCATGATTTGGCGATTAATGCAGATTTATTTTATGAAATGGTTAGAGGTGTTGTTCGCTGATTTTGTGGCTCGAAGATTTGTCTTCTAGCGTTGAAAAGAGAGGAAAAAGGGAGGCGAGGGGAAATGACACATTTTCTAGTTATATTCCTAATAGCAATGCTATTTAGCCTACCAAGTGAAAGTAAAAGGCTAGTAAGTTTTCGAATGTATAAATGGAATACGGTGGCAGTGCCAAAATCGCAGTTGATTTCATTTGTTATCATACTACTTTTCATGTCATTAAGGTACGAATTCGGAAACGATTTTAATAATTATCGCCTTATACATACTGATATGCAACATGGGTATATTTCCGCCTGGCATCGGAGGAATTTTTTATTCGTTTTTACAAATCTGATTATTTCTAATTTTCACTGGTTGATAGCAATTCTGAGCTTCTGGTATCTTACTGCATTTCATCTGTTAATAAGGCAAAACTTAAAGTCAAATCAGTACTGGTTTGCGCTATTATTATTATTGATAAATCCCTCACTATTTTTGATCCATTTATCTGCTATCCGGCAAGCAATTGCTATTGCGATTTTTATTCTTGCAGTCCATCTAAGTCAAAAAAAATTTAAACTATTCCGCATCGGTGAAAAAATAAATTACGATAAAAGTATTGGTAATTTAAGATTAATTGCCAACAGCGAAACGATCAGAATCCAAAATCAAAGTACTAAAATAACCTTTGTTTACAGTAATATGATTAGTTTTGTCGTGTATACATTACTTATCATTAATGCGGCAGGGATGCACTCAAGCGCACTACTTTTGTTACCAGCTTATTTTATTTTAAACGAGAGGAAAGTTAGTAGAGGTTTCAAAGTATTTTTGTGCCTTTTTATAATTACAGTGCTCTTCACGCCGCTGTATCGGATAGTGATCAATGTCGGTTTGATTTTTTTCCCAGAATATGCAAATCACTTTATGCCAGGTGAAGGACTTACCTTTGGTATAGGGGCGATGGCTAATACGTTTTTCTTTTTCCTGTTAATATTTTTGAATATTAATAAACTAGAGGGGAAGGAAATGATTTATGGGAAGCTTTATTTGGCAGCGATTACGTTTACATTTATTGCTAGAGTCTCACCGATGATTACTAGAATTGGAATGTATTTTGATGTTTTTATTATAATTGCTCTTCCATTAGTCTTTTCGAAAATGAAGAAAGGTTATTTACGGAACTTCATCTTTGGCTTTATGATGCTAATTTACATTGCAAGATTGCGCACCTTTTTTACAAACCCCATGTGGCAAAGTTTTTTGGAGTATCAGACAATATTTAGCGCTTTTTAAGTTTTAGGGTGCAAAGTTCTAAAGCACAGCCTTGTAGGAGAAATTTCGATGAAGAGAATACTGTGGTTAGTAAATATCCCTTTACCAGAGGCTAGCATTTTAATGGGCGAATCTCCAATCCCTTTTGCAGGTTGGTTGGTGAACAGCTCAAAAATGCTAGCTGCTACTAGCGATGTCCGATTATTCATTGCTTTTCCGAAAAAAAAATTTAAAGGTTGCACTAGGATTAGTGGTGAGGCGATAGAATACCTACCGTTCGAGCGATTACGACAAAAAAATTTCCTAGGAAATAATTCTCATTTTAATCAGATTCTTGACATCACAAATCCTGATCTAGTTCACATCCACGGCACTGAGTATCTTCATACACTAGCAATGATAAATCTATGTGGGGTGAGGGGTATTAAAACGGTGGTTTCCATTCAGGGTTTACTGTCAATAACAGCCCAACATTTTTATGCGAGTTTGCCAGCTAAAGCTATATATGGATTTACATTAAGGAATATTTTTAATAAAGATAGTGTGTATCTTGATAGAAAATCATTTGCAAGGTGGGGCGATTTTGAGATCAGCGCGTTGAAGAAAAATGCTAATGTGATTGGGAGAACGACTTGGGATAAGGCAAATCTACTTCAAATTAATCCTGAAGTAAATTACTTTTTTTGCAATGAGATTCTTCGGGAAAGTTTTTATGAATATAAATGGGATCTGGAAAGTTGCGAGGATCATACAATATTTTTGAGTCAAGGACGAGATTCGTACAAGGGGTTGCATCATGTAGTTGAAGCCCTTCCTTTAGTTTTGCAGCAGTTTCCAGATACCAAAGTGTACGTAGCAGGAGTGGATATTACTGACTCAAGCACAATGAAAGCGAAATTGCTTGGAACTCATTATGGTAAATATATTCGAAAGAGGATAAGAAAGCTGAAGCTGCAAGATTATTTCTTTTTCACTGGATTGCTTGATGAGTGTGAAATGTGTGAACGGTATTTGAGAAGTCATGTATTCGTTTGTCCATCTTCAATTGAGAATAGCCCTAATTCTTTAGGCGAAGCGATGATTTTGGGCGTCCCATGTGTGGCTTCTTATGTAGGTGGAATCCCTGATATGCTAGAGCACGAAAAAGAAGGATTTCTCTACCAAGGGGATGCACCATACATGTTAGCCCATTATATTTGCGAGTTGTTTTTAAATAACAAAGTAGCGCTTGAATTTTCTAAAGCAGCTAGAGAAAGTGCAAAAAAGAGGCATTGCAAAGATAAAAATATGAAACAATTGTTGAAAATATATGACTCATTAGGAGAGTTAAAATTAAAATGAGGAACCCTTTAGTAAGTGTAATAATCCCAACCTATAATCGGGAAGAGCAAATTGCAAAAGCAGTAACAAGTGTTTTAAATCAAACGTATCCTAATTTCGAAATTATTATTGTCGATGATGCATCAACTGATCAAACGGTATCTGTTGCCAAGTCAATTAAAGATCCGAGAATAGATATTGTGGTTTTGCCAACGAATACAGGTGGAACTTTGCCGAGAAATATTGGGATGGAAAGAAGTAAAGGCGAATATATTGCATTGTTAGATTCGGATGATTTATGGGAATGCCAGAAATTGGAAAAACAGCTGAATTTTATCAAGGATGTTGGTAAAGAAAGGTTTTTATGTTTTACGGATTTGATTTTATTTGACAGAGAAAATGAAGAATTGAAGGCGAATACTAACTTATTATTAGCACAGGATATTATGGATTACATTTTTATTGACGATAACTGCGTTCAAACAAGCAGTTTTTTATTTCCCAACTGGCTGGGAAATGAAGTTCGCTTTGATACAAATGTGAAAAAGCACCAAGATTGG
>Ga0131853_10024635_pt1 | contig 10854 bp, 5 predicted proteins | sample TergutLab28metaG_FD_92764 | JGI IMG/M metagenome (GOLD analysis project Ga0131853, IMG submission 92764) | Labiotermes labralis P1 segment gut microbial communities from Petit-Saut dam, French Guiana - Lab288 P1 (version 2) (version 2) | ecosystem: Host-associated > Arthropoda: Insects >... | reverse complement strand
GACTGGAATGGGCTGGCCCAGGATAGAGACAGGTGGCGGACGCTTGTGAGTGCGGTAATGAACCTTCGGGTTCCGTGAAATGCGGGGAATTTCTTGACTAGCTGCAAACCAGTTAGCTTCTCGAAATGGGCTCTGCACCATGGAGTAAGTAAGCAAGTATTATTGCCTTCTGTAATGACACACAAAATACCACAGCATCCAGAAATATTTTTCAGAATATGTCTCCATTTTGCTTCCTGTCGTGCACCATCGATACACTTCCCGTTTATGTGAGGATTTCCACACAGAAAATTCCACAGACATCAGTAGTTTTCTACAACACGTTTAAATTTGTTACAGCCATTAAATTTTATTTTCTGTTTCGAAATATTCGGTTTGGAAAGGCATTGTTCGAATAACATGCATCGAAACCATAAAATAGGATTAACTAGTTGCAGCATAGAAGCAGTCGCACTCTACGGTTTCATCGCTACATTTTTTTTAAATGCTTTTCCTGACAAGTTTCTCCCAACTGACGATGCTGTTTCATGAAAATCCGCAGCTGTTCCTGCTCAGGTCCACGTTAAAATTAGGTGGCGTCTAATATTCTTTACAGAGGGTAACGATGGCATTTCGGTGAAAGTGATTGGCATTATGAATTTTACTGCCAGTCGCAGCCATTCTGACGTCGTAATCGGTGGCGAAGTTGAGACCTTGAGATCAGAGAGTTGGTTACCCGCCGCAGAAATCACTGACGTTACATGATAATTGTCACTGTCAATATCACACATCGGTGCCGAGCCTGTGACGTCGGAGATGTCAACTATTGGCGTATTTCGAGCGTTCGACGTATTTTTCATTAGATAGTCACCCAGTTTCTTCGACAGTTCATCTGATACTGAAGCTTTTCACCGCTCACATTATGCTGCCCCAGGCGGTCCTTTAGAATTCATGGTGAAGGCTCTTGTTCTGACCGTCTAAAAATTCGTCAAACATTTAACAAAATAAATAGGGTTTTATGTCTTAAGTGTACTTACCGTTAGTCAACCAGAAACATTAATACGAGTCGCCTGGCACTGATGACCTAAACGATCTTAGCCGTTTCTCTTTCACTTTCTCTGGAGAAAATTACAGGTATTGTAAACTTTGTGTTTAGACCACAGAAACCCCCAAGGAAAACAAGAATGAAATCATACAATACACCAGCCCTTCCACATTTCTTATACGGTAGTGAAAATTTGACCATTAAGGCAAGAGACGCAAGAAGAGTAACAGAGGCAGAAATGAAATATACGAGAAAAACAGCAGAATGCACTTGGACAGATTACAAAACAAAACACAGAAAAAAAAAGAATAAACCCCAGTTTTGGACAAAATACAGGACTACAGAAGACAATGGCTGCGACATGTAAACAGAATGCCTCGTAAAAGATTAGCCAGGATAATAAAAATACTACAGGCCGAAAGGCAAAGGAACCAGCGAAGACCAATTTTGAGACTTCTGGATATGTGAGACCGGAACGGGTCAACAACCGGAAGTGGCAAATATTCTCGAAAACAGCAGAGTGAGAGGAAGCAAGCAAAGTGCAACCACAAAAATACACGATACCAAGAGACATTTGAAATTTGCAGGGCTTGGTTAAATTTCAATTTATATAATTGGGCCCTTTTTGTAATGGCATAGCGTGCTTGGGACAGCAGATGCAAATTTTACATTTATTTTTATTGGGCCCCTAAGTTTTGTCCTCCGGAGACAAATGCCCTTCTCACCTCGCCCTTTAGAGGGTTCCGCATCTCCCTTTAAAAATTTAACCTTTTAATGCTGTTTGGGGAAATGGTCACTTTACTGTGAAAACCATACGGCACACACAAATACGATGCGTGGGCAAAATTAAATTTTTTGAAAGGGTATTTCAAGGCTATATATTTACCTACAGAATAGCAACGTATATGCTAGGAAAAAGAAGAGTGGGTTAATATAGGAAATAACTCCAGGATAAAAGGAATCCGGCTGATATATAATCACAGTTGGGGGTGCTGGACATGTGGAGATGTGAAATGTAAAGGTATACAGAGTGTGATAGGAATAAGGTTTGGAAATAGGTCAGTTGGAAGATCTAAAAGTACAGGGCTGAACCGAATCAAGATCATATGTAATGATGAAAACTGGGATTTTTTTATGTCTGGACGTCTGCGATCCTGTTTTATAGTATCATGTGCTCTTGCGTCGATATTTCGGCTCACCTATTCTGGAGCGATATTGATGATGACGATGATGATGAGACAGATCGGCGCAGGCGCTGGATTGTCGGTAACATGTGGGTTCCCCCGAGACATCCGTCGCGTCTGCCCCACACCGAAGCGGAGACAGGCTGAGAAGTCGGGGTGAGTCAGTAGTCGGTTTCCGGACGAACCACTTCATGACAAGGCGTTCTGTCGGGAGCATAAAGATACCTGTGATAATATAGAAAAGCAGGACGTATGCAGAGTGTAATCCCACTTCTGAATTCAGATGTCACAAACCAGCGTCGAGCCTTTTAGAATAGAATCCGATATCTGTATGTGCGTTTGACGTCAGTAGTTGATACTAGTATTTAGGCGAGCACCCTAATTTTTACTTCGGTGAAAAGGCCTGACCCTGAGGTTACATACAATTTATGTTTGAATTTAAAATCTATGTTACAAAAATCATGTCATAGATATACGTTAAAACTCAACATAACAATACTGGCAACTACATTCACATATACAGAACTACCTGTTCCATAACTCAATCGCCTAATTTACATCACAAGGTCTAATCTTTATTGTTCATGTCTGAAGTTCATCTAAGCCTGCTTTGGGACTAACTTCAATTTCCCTGTGGATATGGAGAAGGGCCAGTCTCTTCAGTCAACCCTGTTCCATTGCGTTTCGCTACTGTGTTGTTATTCCCCACAATGTAGAAAAAGTTCTCTCGCTCGTATTCCTTATTTGGTAGAGTCGCGAATATTTTTTGGCAGGACAAAAACATTTGGACGATAATTTTCACCGCACTGACCAAGAGCATCAATCGCAGTTTTTGGTGGAATTCCTGACGCTGTTTTTATTGCTGTAACTTTGGTGCCACTTATTTACCTCCCTTCAAAAATGACGTTGTTGCACTCAGGAAGATACGTATTATGAAATCTGACAAGCTTGAGTGATCTTCCTATTTGAGCCTTGACCAAGTCTCTTCCAAAAGGCAACAGGGAGGAAAATGAATCAGCGACATGAGATCTTTGTTCTTCTGGCATGTTATGCAGCGTAGATTGGTAGTTACTTTACCTACGTTTCCGGACAAGCGTGAAGCAGTCTAAGGAGACGGATGGGTTGTCCCGAAACTAAACACATTACACTGCGTAATATCCCAGAAGAACGAAGATCTCCTTTACATCGTGGCGGAAACTTTATGCTTCACCTTTTGACGCCGGAATTATTTTTTTTTTTAATTTTAACACACCCTGCATATAAAATGTGAATAATACAGGAACCAAATATGTTAGAATTATGATACAAACTGCATTTTGAAGAGAAAAAAAAACGGAGAGTATATACAATGTTTAAAATATTCAGTACCTCTATTTGCTGAATAAATATATAAAATCCAACTTTGTAGGTTAGCGGTAGGCTTCTAAAGGTTAATAAACCTGTCAATTATTTGGCTTATAATATGGTTACTGAATGGCATGAAAAGAGATATGCAGTAGTTTTCTTCTACAGAGTGTGCTGACATAATATCCCCATGTGTTTGTTTTGAAATACTTCTTAGTCGCTTTAATTTCGTTCCAAGCAATTTGGCTCTTAGCCAGTTCGTAGATATTGTGGAACGTGACTTGCGAAATATTTTGCATCTTGTTATTCTGCCATGAAAAGAGAAATGTGATTTCGTGGAGACACAAATGTCAATCAGTGGTCTGCGATGTTTTACTGAAAACTTCGAATTGTAAGCAGCGAAATAATGAGAAATATTTCAAGAACTGAATTCACAAGAATCAGTGCAGGTTAGAAAGAATCTTAACTTGCCAGGTGTTAATTTCTTCCAAGAATCAGTGCAGGTTAGAAAGAATCTTAACTTGCCAGGTGTTAATTTCTTCCAAGATTCAGTGCAGGTTAGAGAGAATCTTAACTTGCCAGGTACTAATTTCTTACAAAATATAATATAGAGGATCAAGTAGTTCTACCATTACCATTACAGTTTCACTGCGCTCTACCCATGGTGTTGGAGACAGCGTTACTTGTCTTGCTTTATTTGATTCTGCAACATTCTAGGAAATCATTCTTTGCAACAGTCCCTATCGTTCGAGTGTATTAAAAAAAAACTACGTCTTTACCGTAGTCCAGTGGAGTTTGTTGTACGCTGTAGATTTGCTACGTTTCCAGCGGTCAAATTTAAAGCTTGATAGTCGCAGTGAACACAAAGTCTCCGGAATGAAAAGACCGTATGGTGCTTTGCGCGCCTTTGAACTTTCCAGTCACTGATGCTGCTGTATCTTAACCTTGACCTCGCAAGTATGCAGTTCAATGCAGAAAGTTTTTAAACTTTCAACAATTGCATCGTCCAGTTCCTCGCCTGATGTGTTAGTTATTGGTACAAACTCTTAACAGGAAAGGCAATGTACGTATAACGTAATGTTACAACAAGTTCACGTAACCACTGTTGAAGTAGAAACACAACAATGTATTTTGTGTTTCTTTTTGAGCTGCACGCCACCGTCAAGTCCATAAAGATATTGAATGTTGCACAACAATTCTTTTATGGTAAAGTTATGTCGCCGGCAACACCAGAATGTTCGTAGGTCTTCAAGTGCCCAATGCGCTTTGACACAACAGACCGTTTGTTCATGGCCATTTTTATAACTACAGTTTGGCTAAGCAGATGGTAGTGACAGATAAGTCGTTGTGCAGTTTCTCCGTTTCTGTAAATTGTTGCAGTGAAATATTTTACGAGATCAGGCGAAGTTGATCGATTCTGAAGAAATAAATATTAATTATAATAAGTGTGTGTATTTTTGTTTCGGTTATCCCGTATGCAAATCGCATCTTTTCTGCGCTGCAGTATATTGTCATCTGTGGTCCAGCCTGCTGTACCATATGTTTAAACATTGCCTCATTAAGCTGGAAGATTTTTTAAAAAAGGTACTGGAAAACATTTAGCGAAGTTTACTCTGGACACTATTTTTTGTGCAATTGAAGACCATTACAAATGTTCACAATTTGGGTTTGTTGCATTTTACCGCACGTTCGATTACACTCCTTTAAATCTCCGTCTCTGTGGTCAATCCGGTATCGTCGTGGTCGGTAAAGTTGCCTTTGTTTACACTTTGCTGGTACGGTGTGGGAAATACCCCGTAGTTTTATAACCACATAACGGTATTCTTTGTCTTCCGAAAACAAAAAGAATTGTATTCTTTCTTTTGGATGATTCCCCAGCATCTGAATTTTATGAGCTGACGTTTCGGAACACTCTTCCATCTTCATAGGCGGCGTAAGCAGGAAGAATAACCGGGATGAGATTGTTGGGGTATTTATACGGGAAAAGTTAGTTTTATTAAATGTTATTAATCTTTTCCTATTTAATTTAGCTTGTGCGGGTTTTTGCCTATTTAGTTGCTTGTAAAAAAAAATCTGCTTAGTTTATTCGTAGTTTTTCGTAAGTATAAACTGAACTTACGTGATAATTATTGTATGCATTCTAACAGTCCGCTTACCGTGAGGTGACAGGACTGTTAGAACAAATTCAAAAACTGTAAGGACAATTTCATCATACGGGGGTGAGGCTAACTAAACCTCTTTTACGAATACAACTGCAACATTTGGAAAATCAAGTGAAATGCGCAACGAAAATGCTTAATAAAGCCACTTAGTATCTTACCGAACAATGAACACACCATCTCTGTCGTTAAGTCTGTACACATCTGAAGGCTCTCAGACAGAAAAAAAAAGTGCCCCACGTTTTCATCCCATAAACAGGGCCCAAATCTGTAACACGCCAGGAAAATAACCAAAAAAGGTACATCATTTTCCACTCGTTTGCTCTCGATCCAACGTGTTATCCATGTTGATGGCCTTTTCGGCGTAAACATGTTGCACTGATATTAAACGAGTGGCATATTGTGTATTTTATGGGCTTATTTCCCCGATATACTGAAGCGCATGGTAAAAATGCGTTATGAAATTATATGGTACATTTTCTTGTCATTCGAACACTAGGCAACCAGCATGGTAAGACTTAATGGTTCCCTGCCTATCAACTAAACTCTAGTCCTTAAAATGACAGAACTATTTAGTTCATAATTTTGCCAGCTCTCTGAACTGCAAATATAATTACGAAATGCACTGAAGATCGCTGGACAATCACCAAATAAAGGCAGGAGTAGATCCAGGGAGGGGGCGCACCGGGTGCACCCCGCCTCGAATCACTGGTTTTCCCCCCATTGTTCAAGCATTTAGTTCTAAAAATATTTTGTAAAAATGACCATGTGAACTTTTTATTAACTGATTTTAATCAGATTATTGTCAAAAAAAATGTTTGTGTGCTTGCATTTCTTCATAAAAACCAACCGTAATAATATTTTTAGCAAGGCTCTTCATGCACACTTATGAGAAACCAAATATACATATAAAGAATCAGCTATAAAAACACTAAAAAGCAAATTCTAGAAAACGGGGAATGGATTTGCTCATACCGAGAAACATAATCCTACACGGTCAACAAAACATACCTCTTAGGGGCCAGAAAGATGATGGCAGTTTGCTGAACGATGCAAGTGATTTGATCAAGAACAGGGACGACTGTTTCCGAGACCTGTTGCGGTATCGAATATTTGGAGAAAACAGAAGCTTGAAGAACATTTAAAATGCATAGGTTCTGAAGCTGCCTGCATGAGTAAAACCAGCCAGTGAACTAATACACGGTTGTGGTGAGACAATCTTATCAGTAAACCTCGACAGTCCAAGTACTACGCAATACTGCTTGACGAAACTGCCGACATTTCTTGTAAATCTCAGCTCAGTATGTGTATAGTATGTTGGGGATATTCCGCCCGAAATAAGCAAATTACGTCCTGCACAACAGGTTTTCGCAGCTGACACCTGGTTTCTTGCAGTCGTGTCCCTGTGTATGTCTGCGACACCGCCAGTCTTTATCTTGGAGCTTGAAAGTTGGCATCTTAAGTATCCAGAGCTCAAACTTTGAAAGGTCGGTGATTTTTATTGTGTTTTTGGTCTTGACATAAAAACGCGTCCTCTTAGATAAGGTACAGCTTGCAGAATAGTTGATATTTTCGGGTGTAAATCTCACTACCGGTTGTAGAATAAGGCCTATACAGTGTCTCTGCATATAAGATGGTGTCCGTCTTTTGTCACTGCCTTCAAACGGAACGTAATTACGAAACCCAGCATCTGGGACTATTTCGCCCATTGAGAGAAGGGCTATTCCTCTCGGCTAGAATGATACCTTTCAATGATGTCACTGATAACTTATTCCACATAACACTGTAATGTTGTTTTGTTTCCGCGTTGCAGATGGTACGGATGTAAAAAAGGAAACATTCATGTAGGAAATGGACAGAGAAAAACATGGACCTAAAAGTTTCTAGCGTAATGAAAAGATGTGTGTGCGAGGGATACAGCTTTGTTTTTCAAATCCCATATTCTATGTCAGAGACCGAGTGAACATCACCAAAACAGAATGCCGTACGAAAGGGAATAAAGACTAAATCTGCTGGTCATCCTACAATTTTTACCGTGGGGGAAGAACACGTTTTGGCTGCCAGGTTGAAGGATTTTGCAGGAAGAGTTTTCAGATGCACTCCTAAGCAGATCCGTAAAGCGGCTTTCTTGTTTCATAATATGAATGATATAAATCATCCTTGGGAAACGACAATATATTTGCAGGCAAGGAAAGGTTTTCAGATTTCCTGAAAAGAAATGGCATTGCATTGAGAAAGCCAGAAGGTTTATCGAGAGAAAGAGGACAGGTAACGAATCAAAAGGCATTTGCCGACTTTTTGATTTGTGTAGAAATCTGTGTAGGAAATCAACGTCCATGACATGCCACATTTTATTTTCAAAATAGACGAGACAGTGTTTCCTCTTAATAATGTCCCTCCGGAAATCGTCATCACTAAAGGAATTAGAGATGTTATTAATTTCACCAGTAGCGAAAAGGGCAAGAATGTGACTATTGTTGCATGTTGCAGCTCAAGTGGTGCACTTATTCCCCCTTTTGTTATTTTCAAATGGGTTTCAAGGAAATATACAAGCGGGTTTTACCTGCAAGATCTGAAATCGCAATGATCGCGTCGGGTTATATCAATGACGACATTTTTCTCCAACATCTTCAATATTTTCAGAAGCACCGGTCTCCAGGAGAGGATGGGCATTCTTCTTATTCATGGTTAATGTCTTTAAACTGCTGCAGACAGGCGGGAAATGAAACGTTGTTTCCGCCTACTCACACGACACGTGTCCTACCTCTCGACAGAACTGTGCTCAAGCCCATCAAGATATATTACCACCAAAAACCAACAAAGTTCGTGTAAGACAATCCTAATATTGCAATCGGAAAATTTAGTATCGGGAAACTTTTCTCCTCAGCTTGGAAAAAAGGCACAAAAGTTGGAAACGTTGTCAGAGGTTTTGAGTGCACAGGTATATTTCTTTTGACCCTTCTGCTATCCCCGAAGACAAATTTCTACCCTCTACATACTTTCCACAAAATTCAGCCAACTTCCCCTCTACGAGTACTCATAAGATCCCATCCGAAAGACATAAACCTTCAGGACCACCAGTTCTGCAGTCGACTTCAGACTTAAACGAAGCAGTACAATCCACAAATACCCAAGCAAAACCTAAAGCAGTGAAAACCATTGTTTTAAGTATTATAATTCCAACACCAGAGAGGGAAGCGTCTAGTAAGAAATTCCAAAGAGACAAGAGACAAGACATGCTACTTTGGACTCATAAAAAAAACAGTAGCTAAAAGGCAACTGAACATGTAGAAGGAAGGCAATGCGAAATGCATTCCTAAAAATAAAAAAACGCTGAGCTCCTAATGTCAAGGGCTTCTTTCCAGACCTTCAAGAAGACAGTGAAGAACACACGCCATGTGAATTCTGTGGCTTGAAATACAGTTCACTACACACTGTGCAAAAATGTGACGACTGGTGCCAGATATGTGATACGCAATATCTTGAAGTTTGTATTGGGGCCGTGGACGGAAAGCAGTTCATATGCGGAATATGCCAGTGATTCTGCAGCTTTCATTTAAGAGAAAAGAGAACAGCCACACAGCTGAGCGGAATAGCCCACTATTTTTATGTCTATTTACTACATCACTTAGACTGATATTTGATTGTAACTATACAGTAAAACGTTGTTCACTTTCTGTAAACTGGGTTAGAAAAAAGCAATAAATGACCTGCACTTTGCAAATGGTGTGATTTTTTTCAGCATATGTTCTAGCCCATCATTCATTGTCTCAAATTTGAAATGAGTGGTAGTCCCGCCCTACCTTATAAGCTATGTCTACGGAGGAAATATATTTGTATATTTCATTGGTTTTACTCACATATAACAAATTACGATCAAAACAAAAAAGGGAAAAGTGATCGTGCAGTAATCAGTGGAATTTTAGCACAAATTAAATCACTTGGATTGTCTTTAACCTTTAGACGCCTAACGTCAACTATAGTTGACGTACCGCACCGCTAACCTCCAAAGTTGCATTTTATATATTTATTCAACAAATATGGCTACCGAATATTGTAAACATGGTATATACTCTCCGTTTTTTTCTTTTCAAAATGCAGTTTGTTTCATAATTCTAACTTGTTTGGTTCCTGTATTATTCACATTTTATATACAGGGTGTGCTAAAATTAAAAAAAAAATAATTCCAGCCCCAAACGGTTAACTGATGGCATGGCATAGGACGTGATGATTTTTCTTTACACATGTCCAAACTGTGAAAAGCAGCCTTTGAGATTCAGAATTAAACCAAAAATGCAAATATTTGTCCATGTTATAATCACACTTTTAATCTGTCAGATTCTATCGGATTTAGAGTATGATACCTCAACAATGGAATGAAAATTATACACGAAGAAGTTTCCTTTCTTAATGCTTCACCTAAAAGGCTTGCTCGACTTGCAAGTTCAAGGCAAGTGCACTGGCAAAATTTTTCTGGTGCTATTAAGTGTGTTTCGCCTGTGGCCTATGTGAAGAGAGTCACATTCAGGTGTATAGATTTCAGGTTCTCTGGGAACAATGTAAACGTTCTTTTGTTAAACACTTTTCTACCGAACAGCATAGAAAACATTTTGGAAAAAATGGTTGCGTTCGGTATTAAATGACCTTTAACCCTACATTAAATGAACTGGTCGGTGAAACATTACCCTATCAGAAAACAGTTCAAAACAAACAAAACTGAAACAGCGGTGGAAACGCTGTATCATGATGAAGAATACTTTCCCAGTGTCTTGAATTTCCTCAAAATTTTAGCTAGTCTTCGATCTTTATTGCAACTGCCAAGAGAATTTTCTCTTACACTTAGGTATTTGAAGACTTCGCTCAGGTCGACATTGGTGCAGAAAAGATTACATGGGATAGTGATGCTTAATATAAACAGAAATAGTAAATGTAGAGAATGTTGTTTACCGATTCACTAAAATAGAAGAGAAAATTACACTTATAATAAAATTTATTTTACTTTATATGCAAAATTAGATTCTATCTTCTCAGGTTTTATTCATTTTATTTTTGTGATTAGTTATCAAAGTTTCCTTTAATTCATATTTCACTTCAACTCTTAATTCACCTAATACGTGGACACAGTAGTGAAACTGGTAATATT
>Ga0131853_10024634_pt1 | contig 10854 bp, 10 predicted proteins | sample TergutLab28metaG_FD_92764 | JGI IMG/M metagenome (GOLD analysis project Ga0131853, IMG submission 92764) | Labiotermes labralis P1 segment gut microbial communities from Petit-Saut dam, French Guiana - Lab288 P1 (version 2) (version 2) | ecosystem: Host-associated > Arthropoda: Insects >... | reverse complement strand
GAGGCTGAGTGGACCCCGTTCCAGACCCACTACTACTCAGAAAATCTGGTAGCGCCGGGGATCGAACCCGTGACCTCTGTATCTGTAGCCAGAAACTCTGACCACTAGACCACAGAGGCGGTCCACAATGATAAATACTTATCGAAATATTGGGTGAATAAATCGTATAAAAAGTTATGTTGAGTTCTTGGAAAATTGTGTGTAGTCAAACACAACTGTGTCACATGAGGTATATTTAATGACTATATAATGGACAACTACATGTTTCGGCCTGTACTGGTCATCTTCATGTTGTCTTAGGGGAACTTAAGATCTTACTATAAGCATGCGCGCGCACGTGCGGGCGCATGCTTATAGTAAGATCTCATGTGACACAGTTGTGTTTGACTACATACAATTTTCCAAGATTCACACACACACAACGGGGATGACACACTTCCTATGTTGAGTTCCTTAGGTATCCTCGACAAATAGGGGTACACTGCCTACCCGTCTTCAGGGTGGTTCTGTCCAAAGCGGTTTTGACTTCACGTGTAAAAGTATGAGGGTAAAATTGTTGGTCCCATGTGGAAAATTCTGTTACACGTGATCTGCTAAGCACGTCACAGTAAATTTCTGAACATAACTGTTCATTTAAGGCCTATACAACCCGTTCTTACGAGCAACGTCACTTGTTTTGCCCAGCAGATTTAACAGTGTACGTAAACATCCAGTTCGGCTGTTATCACGTGAGTTCATCCTCATACGCCCCTTAACCTCAGACTAACTCTCACCAACATGCAGTTTCATAAACAGTTATTAATATTTATAATTTATTTCTTAATTTTCAGTTTCCACAGCCGACATCCCGTGTGTCCATTAATACCATACAATATTAGGCTCATCCAATCCATATTTACAAAAGACGCCCGCTGTCGGGAAATATATCACTTTGCGTCGGACAAGGGTTTACACTATTGACAGCCTGCACATTCACCGCATCAAATCTAGGAAAACAGGTGTCTCTCCGTACGTTTTGTATAACAAGCTGCATGTAATGAGCTCGAGACACACTTGGAGCACATGACCGTCGCTGAATTCTTAGAGGTCACCTCTCGTTTTGCCCCCAACTCTTATTATTACATTCACACCACTGACCTTCCTTTTAGCCTCAGTGTGAAATACAACAGCATGAATTACTGACCCTTCTTTACTTTCTACCGTTTCCGTAAAAGTAGGCTGTCGAAAGCAGGTGATTGTCGGCACGTACCACGGCCTGTCAGCGGCGAACAGTACGGTGATCAGCGAGCTTCGCGGTGAGCAGAGGGCGCTCGCTGCTACTGCAGTGGCCGGCCGTGACGTGCAAGTCCCAATTGACGGTAGGTCTGGGTTTTAGTTTCACCCCACAATTTCAAGCATTGACATATCCTTGCCACAACATTTTCTTGACAACCATTCACTTCTTTTTATTCCAACAAAATGCACATAATATGTTAAATATGTATTTGTCACCAGTTACCTCTTACATGTTTCGGTTTTTGTTACACCATCTTCAGGGAGACCAACCACAACTTGCAAAACGCATATACGAGTATTTCTTGAGAAAGTTACGCAGTGTTCTCCCTGAAGTTGGTGTGGCAAACACCCAAACATGTAGGAAGTAACTGGTGGTAAATATGTTCATTTAACATATTATGCGCATTTAGTTGGAATAAAACAATTGATTGATTGCAAGAATGCGCAGTGTGGAAAGCTTCAAATTTTCCCCAACAAGCTACTGTACTGATGATGTTGTCCAGAATAAATGTTCACTGCATCTTCACATGTCGCTGCCTGAACAGGCACGAATATTAATATTTTCGAAAAAGTTCTCGAATATAAAACATTAGAAACTGAGTATGAATTTACTCAGGGTGAGTCCAGAAAAACTCCCTTCTGTTTTAGAATTTGTGATTTGTATTTCGTACGGGTGCCAAACCCGGTCTCCACATACTTGGACGCAATACAGAATTACAAGCGAGTGTTACTGTGTTGCGGGATATGGGAACGTACACTGTTGTAGAGAGGTAAGGGCGTCACAGATGAACGAGCTGTGTTCAAAGATTACAGAGAAAATTAAGGCAAGAGATTCCTCCGTAAAGTTGGTACCTCTCCAAAAATCTACTCGACATTACTAGCGTTTTGAAAGAACATGATCATGAAAACATTCGGACTTACAATGTATGAGGCGATTGTTTATCTGCGATCATTACATCAGGAAGGAGTTCATGTGTAAAACAGTGTTAATTACTGGGTCAACTTTGTGAAATTTGGGGGTGTAAATTTGGCAAATACTCTTCTTAGAAGAATTTTTTAAAAATATTATATGAACCTTGCATTGTATAAAAATTAATTTATAAATTCAACTTTACATGCACCAAAATAGATACACATCAGACTTTATTAAGTCCCCTACATATTTCGGCTCGTCCTAGGTGTCATCATCAGAGAGTCCTATCAGTAGCCAACGTGGCACTCTCTAAATTGTCCATCTCTATGGCGCAAGGTTAGCTACTTACAGGACTCCCTTGTAATGGCACCTAGGACCTCCCGAAACATGTAGGGGACTTAATAAAGTCTGATGTATATATATTACTGTGCACGTAAATTTGACTGTATATATTAACCCTTCTAAGAAGTTGACCACTTATAAGATACTAAAGCAGAATAACTAACTGTATAATTTCGAGCTATGGAAGATTCCATTAGACAAATACGGACATTTCAGAAAAGGTTTCAGAACGATAAATATTTTGATTTCTCAAATTGTTATTGCTTTTGGACTTTTATGGCGAATAACCACAAAAAAAGGAAATATAATTACGATTAGCTAAATTATAAGCCACCACATTCGCTTTTATGCGCGTTTTCAAAATTTCGAAAAGCGACTGTGAACTTAGTCATGTCTGTCTGTCCATCGGCGTGGAAAGACTCGGCTCTCGCTGGATGGGTTGTCACGAAATTTGGCACTTGAGTATTTTTCGAAAATGGTTTAAGAAAATTCAAGTTTCATTAACATTTCGACAAGGGTAATGTGTTGAAGAAAATGTTCTTGGACAGACAGCAGCCTAAGCTTCATAACATAGAAGAATAATGGGTACATTACTTGAAGACCTAAGTACATTTATGACAATGTCTCGATGAATTCTTCTCAGAATGAGAAACGCCTTAGACGAAAGTTGTAGAGAAAATCAATCCACACATTTTGAAATTCAGTAATTTTTCTCCAAAATTGTATCGTTTATGAGAAAATGTGCAAAAGTGCTGAACAGCCGGTCAGGCCACAGATGACAATAGGGCCCATGCGCTTTTCATGGTTGGTAACTAAGGCTACACACACACACACACACACACACACACACACACACACACACAGAATATTTAACACTTATAGCTTTTCCACTGCAGCAATGGTTAATAGTGAGGTAAATATCAGTCATGAAACCAAAACTATGGTAGTATGGATTTATGATGGTATTTAATAACAAAAAGTAACTACATGTTTCGGCCAATAGCGGCCATCTTCAGGTTTGGCCGAAACATGTAGTTATTTTTTGCTATTATATACCATCATAAATCCATACTACCATAGTTGTGGTTTCATGACTGATATTTACTTCACTATTAGTCTTTTTTGCACACAACGGGGATGAAACACCTCAGAATTAGCAACAATGGTTATGCTACTGCGCCTCATTGTTACGTTATACGCACAATGCCTATCTTGTTAGATCAGAGTGATCAGATGTGTCTTGGTGAAAAGGCTTAGAGAAGTCGAAACAGGGACGACACTGGCTACAGATCTTGTCTCTTACTATCTTCAGCAACACAAATTTGAGAACTACAAATGTCGCTGTGATCAGAATATTTTAAAAGTTAGAGGAGATATAAATAACAAAAAAAAACTGCTATCAAATACCGATGGCGTGAGTGATAATGCACAGCAAAGCCACTAAACAAGAAACTGCAAGTTTTACTCTGGGTTATGAAGTAGCTTTAGTACTCGGCAGCAGTGTCACGTAAAAAAGCACGTACCCAATGCAGTACAGACCAGCCTAAATGTCTGCTAAGGCATTTGTCTGGAAACTTATAAATATATTCATTATTTATCGAAATACACAATAGTTAAGACGACATAATTCTTATAATGCATGGTTCTTGGCTATTATGGTCATTATTTAAGTGAAAAAGCTCCTTAAATCAGGTGATGAACTGCAGAAAAGAAACAAAATATTTCTTCTAGGATACCCGCCTCCCGGTTTACTCGTTAAGACATAGGGCCTTCCGAACAATGTTGTACTACACTAGTAAAATTGATATAAAAACAGCACTTGATATGCGAATTTTAGTGATGACTCATTGCATATAATTCCACCCCTTCCTACTCCCCACGGTGCTATAAATACACTGCACTTTCTAGAAGCGAAAATTAAAAAATAAAAGAAGAAAATTACGAGACACACAATATACTATAATGTAACATTGTGGCATCTTATCGTAACCATTGCTCCAGTGTAAACACAACAATGCATTATATGTGTATTTTTGAACTAAATGATATTGTCAACAATATAAAAATATCAAGTGCTGCATATCAATACTGTTACGGAAAATCTGACATTCTGAATTTGACATTCAGAGGACCGTGCATCGTGATATATTCTTATAATAAAACCAACAAGATGCACTAATTTATCAAATTTATTTTTGGAATAGAACTCTACATGTTTCGGACAGGTTTTCTGTCCATCATCAGGAATCTAGCACTGCATACACAATCATAGGTTTTGCTGACTGCTAGCAAGCAGTCAGCAAAACCTGTAAGACATATACTTATTGCTGTGTATGCAGTACTAGACTCCTGATGATGGATAGAAAACCTGTCCGAAACACGTAGAGTTCTAGTCCAAAAATAAATTTGAGAAATTAGTGCATCTTGTTGGTTTTTTTTTAATAAGAATATACTCTTATGGAAAAGTATGTCGCTGTCAACAACGAAATGCATGTCGGTCTTCACGTAAAGTGTCTGTTATCTTTGTCTGAATTTAAAAAAAAATTGGATTTTCTCAAGATATTTTCATAGAATTCCCCAGTAACCTGTTTCATGGAAATACGCCCAGTGAGAGCCGCGTTGATACATGCTCACATAAAGGACAGACAGAAAATTATAACGAAGCTGAAACTTCGTTCTTCCGGGAACACCCTCGAAAGAACGAAGATCTCATCGACACCGCGACGAAAACTGGAAATCACGCCCGGCGAAGCCAGTACGCGCTTTTCGCGACTTCAGCAAAACCACCTAAAAGTCGCTCGACTGAAAGACACGGGCTTGTATTCAAAAATAAATCACAAATTACTTGTTTGTCAGCTCTTTCCAGCTGCATTACTACTTACTTATCAAATTGCTATAATTCTGCAGCCGAGAAAATACTGTTTTGCACGCGGAGTTTTTCAGTTCCCACAAAAAAATTCAAAGAAAGAAGAAACACGATTAGTAAAAAATATCACAACCCATATTGAACTTAGTAATCACCAATTCCAAGGTTTGAAATTAAAAAAAAATAGACCTTTTCAAATATTCAAAATTATCGTTATTTATAGCAGGCACAACCAGTTTACTTCGACCTAGCGACCAGTTCCTCAACAGGAAGCTTCAGTAGAACTGTGGACCTGGTGATGCGATACATAGAGTTGATAAGTTTTTAGGCTTTCACATATATCACTGCCAAAATGATGGAAGTAGTGGATTTGTTTCCACATTTCGGAAGAACATGTTTGCACTTTCAGGGTACGCTAATTTGTTTCAGGCGAGGGTTTAATTACGCTAAACATGGAGGCAGCAACTTTCTCTGAAAGTGCCTAAGAGACTTATTACAAAAAAAAAATGGCAATAGCCCCGAGCATGGTCATTTGAACACATATTTGTCCAGAGATGCACAAATCCCAGGTTCCAGGTCGTCGTGGCCACGAAATTTTGTGCGGTGGCGCCCAAAATTTGTACACCCTCAGTACGGAACTTCCTTCATGTCATCCTTCTGGCGACTAGTAACTTGGATCCTTGCTTTTCGGAGAGTTTGTGCACCCTCGTATTAGTTTATTTGCATTTTGCTTTTCATTCTTGTTAAAAGTGTAACATCTCGGAAGCAGTCTTCTTCCGTTTGAGTTAAACCACAACAATGAAAACACCACGGGTTATGGGATAACGATTTCTTTTCCTGTGACGCTACACCCCAAATCGGGCCTAGGCCCCCTCATTTTGAGGTTTCTAGATCACACCAATTAGTCACACATATCAAGCAGGACTCGACTGAGAAAGTGATCATCCCTTTGCAAAGTTCACTACTTACACGACAAACACGAAGAAGATCCATGACCTCAGCAAAATTCGAACCCTCAATCCCAGCAATCGAGCGGCTGCAGGATCTACGCCTTAGACCGGATGGACGGGATTAACATTAGATGTATCCAATGGACCCGTCACAGGACGTATCATCAAGATTTTATTTTGCTTGACAGCAAAGGAAAGACCATCTTCCAAAAAGGTACTTAGTTTTTAAAAAAGGTACAGCTATCCCATTATAGACCTGGACAGACCCTGAGGGTTCCAGGAGGCTGAGGCTCCCATATTTCAAGATAATCGGCACGTGACGGTGGTAAGGTTGTTAGCACTAGGCACCGACCGCCTTTACCCCAGGAAGTATTCCTGGCACTCATTTATGTGACAGGCTGAGTCGACCCCAGAGCCATAGTGCGGCCGGAACGATTATGTCAATGAAAAATTCCAATGACACCAACAGGAATTGAACCCGCGACCTTCCGGCTAGTAGCGCAGTGCCTCAACCAACTGCGCCATTTGACTAAAGGTACGATGGAAAAATTAAATATATATGTCACTTCCACTAAATTTATGTCACCTCAGGAACACATGTGTCACCTAAATAACATATGTATCACCTCACTAATACAGGCATCTTCATAAACTGAGTTTACCTCAGTTCCACCACATTCTCATGATTATTCTACAAGATATCTTGTTTGTCTTACCAATTTCATATTCTCTTACTTAACAAAATTTTCGGATTTACAGAACACACCAGTGCAACATCTGCACTATGATTTACCTCGCTCTTTCCGTGGACATTCAAGATACAGTGACAGTGGTCTTCAAGAAACAAACACAAACCACACATAGTCACGAGCACACACACATATCACTTAGCGAACTACACTAAAATATTAACATCGACAAAACTTCTTCCCCAGCACTTTTAATATCATAACAACGATAATCTTAGGCAGGTGAAGGCTTTGACTTAAGTCCTCAAAACCTAAAATATCCCACGCGAAGCCCTGTAATGTGGTATACTGCGACTAACTTGCTCCCGCCAGGGTAGGAGTTGAAAGCAAAGTTTCTTCCCAAATCTTGGCACTTCTCTGTCAAGCTACACGGCGTCATATCCACTAATAACGCAATTATAATTCTCAAACCGTGCTATTGGTCCTTGAGTCTGTCTACAAAGAAAAGCAGAAAATACCCCCCCCCCCAACCCTTTCCCAGCAATAATTCTTTTTCACGGTTTAATTATGTAGCCTTTCATTGCAACCTAAAGGAAAGAGACTGCTTGACATGTCTTGAAGTAAATAGGAAGAAGGAGTTTAACTGAATGGCAAAAAATGAGGTAGAATGTGGATCGGATTCATTTAGTTCAAAATAGGAAAGCGCGGTGGGCTTTTGTGCAGAGTGTTATGAAACTTAAAATTTCCTTAAAATGTAAGCAACTTCATGACTTTTTTTTTTTCTGTGGCGCTGCGGTCCAACGCGGACCATGGCCTCCTCATTCTTGAGGTTTCTAGACCACACACAACGACGCATCACAGTCGGTAGGACCCCTCTGGACGAGTGATCAGCTCGTCGCAGAGACCTCTACCTGACAACACACAACGCTCACAACAGACAAACATCCATGACACCGGTAGGACTCGAACCCACGATCTCAACAGGCGAGCGGCCGCAGACCTACGCCTTAGACCGCGCGGCCACTGGGACCGGCAACTTCATGACTATATTAGCTATTATCAAGTTCTGGAACCCGCGCCATTGATTGTGCCTCCACTTGCCCACACGTATTCGTGTTTTGGTGCTGCCAACGAAACGCAGGTACAACTTCTCTGTTGCCTGTCTTCCCCACACCCCAGTCAACCAAATGCTACCAAGAAGCAGTAACATCTTACAGTACGCAAGATAATTCAGTTTCCAACGCGAAGAAGATTTGCTTGTCGTGTAGCAGATCTGAAATCGCTGTCTCCCTCTCTGTTTGCAGGTTGGCATCCACGGAAATTATTTCCAATTGTTGTTATTGTTATAGTTAGAACTCTTCGGAATAATTAACTGCACGTTTGTTCTGGGCCAAGAGACACTAGCTGTGTGTGTGTGTGTGTTTTAGTGTAGTAAATGTAGGGGGGAGAGCTGAGGTTGAGTATTAGTCCAACTTGAGGAAAATGGACTTAAGAGGACGACGACGACAGACTGGGGAAACTAATTTGAGTTGTGCGGCAACTGCAGGGTGTGGGTGGATGGATGGGTGGTGGCTGTTGCTGCAAAACTTGTGTATCTTGTAGGAATTAAGACGGTGTATACATGAAATCAATTTAAGCCATATATAGTTGTAACAGTGTACTGAACCTAAAGGAAGAACGGACGGACGGACGTACGACAATCCCGAAGCTGATGGATTAAGGCAATCGCGACTACACAGCAGAACAGGAGTTTGTAGCGGGGGGGGGGGGGGTTTCAAATGAGGGCTACCTAACCTGATGAGGGCAAGCACAAAGTTCCAAGGAAGCGCAGTAAAGCACCAAAACCGACTCCTCACCCTCCCGATGTTCTGAACTTCCAACAATAAGGCTTCAGTCTCTAGATCACCATATTATCTACGATATTACAAGATTTGGCATGTTAAAATTATCTACAACTGTTATGTTTTCTTAAGATCCACAGAATTGATTCGGACTTAAAACAAACCAAATCCGTTATATTACACCAAATGAACTCCACGGAGCACATTACCTCTGGAGACGTTAATAGCCGCTCAGACAGTTTAGAACGTACCCCTATTTCATGGAGCCTGAGGCTCCATTATTTTCGAAAGGGTCCGCAACTGATCCTCCAACAAAGTATCCGTCCCTACTCGAGGCAATCTGCAACGTTTCATGGAATATCATTTTTTTCTTTACAGAGCCATGTTTTCAGTCATTCGCACAATTCTAAAGTCGGAGGACAACCTCTCGTCAGCTGTCCGCGACTATCCATTCAAATATAGGAAAGCCGTCTTTTCGTAATCTGTTCCGTGTCTGTGCATTGAAGGAATATCTAAATTCATGTAGCATAGACCAACAAATGCAAACCGGTAAAATGTATTTGTCATATATTATTTATTACCTTCACGTTTCGGTCGCAGTTGCGACCATCATCAGGGTACCTTCACAAGAACACTGACAAATTACAGCAAACTGCAATATTGCTTAAGTAAAACCACTTAATGTTGTATTGGATGTCTCAAGTTCTCCCTACGTTCGTAAAAATGTCAAATTATATATCGTTTAAAAACAGATAAAATTTAGGTTGTTAAAAACAACTAAATTGGGCGAATTTATGTTGCTTTATGTAGAACATAAAAAATTGTTTCTATCATATTCGGACAGCTTAGCGCTACAGCCGAGATATTTAATTTTCACTACAGGGTGTATAACAACTACATGCAACAACATAAACACACCCAATTTAAGTGTTGTTAACAACATAAAATATATATTTTTTTTAACAATAAACAATCCGAAATTTTTATGACCATAGGGAGAACTTGAGACATCCATTAAATCATTATCCAAGTGGGTTTACTTAAGTGATATTTCAGTTTCCTGTACTTTTATCAGTATTCTTGTGGAGGTACATTGATGATGGTCGCAACAGCGACCGAAACATATAGGTAAAAAATAATACATGATGAACACATTTTGTACACGTGCATTTGTTGGCCGTCTTCTGTTCGAAGTCTTGGAACGTACCAGGACCTGGTGGCAGGGACTTAATTAACATGGTCGTTTATATTCAATCAGCACAATGCCCTTCAAGTGTAAACGAGAAAATCTGAGTTCACACTTCTATTTACAGTTTCCACAGATAACGTCTCATGCATTAGAACCCTTGAAGTGTACTAAGAAATCACAAATTTGCTGAAGATGGGCGCAACAGATTTGACAAGGCTTCGAAATTGTAAGAAGGTACTGTCTAGAGAGAATTATATCGCCAGAGGGCAAGGATGTATAACCGACTGAAGAATAGGCACCATCGAGTTCTTCTTGCTTCATTAAGAGACTCCTGCCATATGACGTATGTGGCCGTTAATATAAGAGCTACTTGCAACTTGGGCGCAGAAAGACGACAGGATTTCAGCGCTTAAGTATTCTCAGCGAAGGTTTCGCTTTATGTCCTTACCAGACACTCCATAAAATCTACGCTCCATTAATTTAACAGCTAAATTGTTTCTGCCGCATATTTTGTTTGTACGTTCGAGTAACACTACGAGTGCAACGCACTGTCAATAATTTTGCTCACAAGCCTGAAAAAGGAACAATCGTATCGATCCCCGCAGCACGTGTGTTATGTAATTATAATATTTAACACACTTATACCTTGGAGATATACATAATAATACTAAACTAAACTCCGTGGCCTTAGTCCGCACGCGAACTATACCGACAGAGCGGCCACCGCCGGTCGGCGAAGTTAGTGCCAACTTTTGCGGATAGAGGGGTGTCACGTGGTCAGCGCAACGG
>Ga0131853_10024631_pt1 | contig 10855 bp, 4 predicted proteins | sample TergutLab28metaG_FD_92764 | JGI IMG/M metagenome (GOLD analysis project Ga0131853, IMG submission 92764) | Labiotermes labralis P1 segment gut microbial communities from Petit-Saut dam, French Guiana - Lab288 P1 (version 2) (version 2) | ecosystem: Host-associated > Arthropoda: Insects >... | reverse complement strand
CTCCCCCCCCCCCACATCTGGTTCTGAAGTACCACATAAACACCGTCAGCATCACAAGCTTCCTCAGACTATCTTCCAAGCACTTCAAGAAGATGCCCAAGGAAATTAAATTCGGCAACACTCCTAAAGTACCGTCCAAATACTGACCTTTACTCTAAGGAAAAATGGTAAAATGGTATCAACTGTAAACATCTCTGTAACAACCCACTGAAAACATCTCTGTAAATACCCCGTGGTATACCTAGATGGTAAAGCACGGGTTGAAATCAATAAACGCAAATAAAAAAAACTATCTTATCATTCCATGCCATATAGTCTTCCCCCAGTCACATGGTTTTTAGATAGGCCATAACTGTGCCATAAATATAAAGTATACATTACATCGTCAAGTACTTAGCTGATGTTAGGTAAGCCAATATCTTCTCAAGGATCTCTGGATGATATCTCCACCGTGTCGAAGGCATATTTAGCCGGGTAAGGGACCTTGCGTGCACCAGTGAATTTTGAAATCACTCAACACTTAATTGTCTCGAAACCCTGGCAACAGGGAGGCTATGGCCCGAAAACGGGCCGAAGGCCACAAGACGTGAAGAAGCAAATGTCTTGCCCAGGAAGAGTGCCTGTTCCAGATTATGATGCTATGGGATGTGACTTCAGATCCAATTCGCCCTTATTTTCCCGGGACAGTCCCAGTTTCATGGATTAAAAACAGCTCTGTCCTGGGGTTTTTTTTTTCCAAGTCATTAAACGTCAACGTTTCTGACAAAGAATATGGAAACTTTTGCTTTTCTCGGGGTGGGAATCCCACTGGGTCGAGAAATGCTGTGCGATGGGCCGGTTGGCAGAGTGTGGAGTTGCCACTTATAATGCTGTACGGTCAATTGTTCCGTGTATTAGTCGATAATTTATTGTTCCCACTCATTCATCAAAGTTTAATAAATTATTGAGTAGTACAGTTAATGTTAATTAATGTGAGTAATCTCGAACCTTTTTTTTCCCGTGATTCGACAGCCCTAGGGAGCCACGGCATACTCACTGTTGAGGTTCCGCGTCACACTCAAGCTACGCCACACTCGGTAGGACTCCTCTGGACGAGTGATCAGACCGACACACAGACGTCTACCTGACTACACTCCCCAAGAGAGGCATCCAAGCCCCCGTCGGGATTCGAACCCGTAACCCCACTGGGATCGACAGTCATCTCGTTCTAATAGTTTTAATAAATTGCATAACAGGTTACAAATTTTGTCTTCCCCCACCGCCCCACCTCATTGTTATCAAATGTTTTTGAGTGTTTAAAAAATTGGGACCCCTAGATGTAATGCCTTGCATTTTATTAGATCTGTACTAAGGTTTCGGAGAAATCTTCTGCTTCAGATTTCAAGCTAACAGTGTAAGGCCGCTGGTTCCCCCGAAAAGTTGGTACCATCCACCACAATACACGTTATATCACAGCATATCATAGCGGTCATTACACCAATCGTTGTGTAGTTATCAATTCTCTCTGTCCCTTAATACTGGGAAATGTAAATGACGTCGGTTGCTTAATATTCGTTGGAACTTGATTTGAAGTTTGAAGAACACAGGCCTGTTAACGTCTTTACTTCAGTACTTAATAATGGAGTAGTAACAGAATCAGTTTCCTAGAACACTGATTTGAATATTCATATTATTAATGAATTCCGCACTTTGAGAAATTTAATTGAAAATATTTTGGAAAATCTTCATGGTATTACAGCTTTCCAGGGAACGGAATTTGGAAATCACAAATATTAGCTACCTAGGTTCCATACACATGCCTTCAGTCACTCCTTGTAATCACTCACTCACTGTCATTCCTCAGTCCCTGCCACTCGCTAGGCCAGCCAGCCAACCAACCAGTCACTCACTCACTCGACGACTGTCACTCATTTTCACTCGCTCAGTCATTCATCTTAGTTTCTTCACTAAATTATTTCTAATTGCATACTGTTTATTTAAGCGCCCGTTTCGTATTCGGGAGGCCGTGGTTCCATTCTCGGCCCGGCCGACAGTGATAGTCCCAAATCGTGGTTTCTCTCGATGACTCCCAGTCAATTTTGTAGCAGTACCTCACATTAGGTCATGAAATTTTCCTTTCCCATTCATTCTGATTTATTAGACGTATTCATTTAACGTTCTATCATTGGACGCTGCATAATCCTAGCTTATGAAAACCCAAAGATACACCAAGAATAAAGAAATAAATACAATTTTCATGTTCTACAACCCCAGCAACATATTTAAAAAAATATTTACATTTCATATTAGGTAAAACTTTCATTAGTGGCTGGTTGACGATTCTGGACTACAAGGTTTCCTTTGTACGTGCCGTATCGTACGGCGCCGAGTTAAGTACGGCGTTGGCGCTATCTAGTCTGCGCCTACCCGTTTTTTGCAAGTACTTTCGGAACGTCACGATTTGAAACCCCCGTCTGTCTGAAGTGTCTATAAATGTGGAATTTGGTTCCTGTCACTCTACACGTCTAAAAAGAAAACGTCGTTTCACGTTGACTAACATCCTTTCAAACTACACACACACACACACACACACGATCAATGTTAATAAAAATCCAACCAGATGCAAGATTTTTATTAACATTGAATTACGATGCACGGAACCATGAGTTAAAAAAAAAACACACACACACACACAATCCTTTCACTCAATACATTATCGATAATAAATTTCACACTTTACACAGTTTTGAACAAAAATAAGTTAACAAAACAAACCAAGCATGAAAGTACCAGTTCCAGTGTCCCATATAATTTTCCCCACAAGAAAAAAGCGACTCACACGAACAGCCTCTACAGTATTTCAGCCACACTGCACTTTGTACGTTGCTGTGTTAAGTACTGATTAGAGATAGAGTTGTTTGTAAAACTACGCAGCCACTCTGGGTCCCAGATAAGCTCTGCCACTCCTCAAGACGCCTGTTTGTATTATTGCTACGCAATACATGCTATCCCAATTCCTACCCGCTCTTTCCTTGTTCGACTACGCTTATCACTATGTCCAGGCATCCTCGTATCCACTCATATTTCAGTTTCCCGCCCTTTGCAATACCTGCACTCAGTCCTCTACAGTACTTGACATTCCAGCACGCTTGGACCAGTCTAAGTAGTTCATTATTTGTACGCACTGCATCTCTATTCAAAGGTGACGACGTGGGCAGCTAACAGAGGACCTAACAAATTCGTACTAAATTTTAGTCGGAAAACTTGAATGGAAGAGACTGCTTAGCCAGACCTAGGTGTAGATGGGAGGATAACATTACTATTGGTGTTAAGGAAGTGCGGTGTCATGTAAACTGGATTAATCTGGCACGCGTTAAGGAACCAATGAGGGGCTGCTGTGAACAAGGTAATGTACTTTTAGTTCCACAAAAACCGGTGAAATGCTTGTCAGGCTGAGTTACTTTTAGCATTTTAAGACGGACTATACTCACTGAATGACGAGTAACTATGTACATTCAATAAAACTGTAAATAAGTGTATACGTACTGTACATGTCATAAAGGCAAACATATAAAACTGTGGACGCAGAGTGGTTGTGATTAGAGGTTCTCCTGAAGGTTATGACGAAGACTGCTGTCTTATGGGATGTGACACCGTGTAGTCTGGCAGAAGTGTTATGAAGATCCACTTGCCTCCATGACCAGTATAGACGATGGGAGCTGCAGTATCTTCTGAAACGTCGGTAAACTACCGGACTACACGGTGTCACATCACAGAAAATAACAACCAAATAAACAGCCTGCGCCGGTTAATAAAGTAGCCATAACTAAACCGTTTACTAAGAACGTAAGTAACAGTTAAGCAATTATGTACCCGTACACACTGGTACCAAAACCTCCTACCGGAAAATAAATTGCTTGAATTACACAACATTTGCGGGATATGGAACCTTACTTACTTAACATTCCTCGAATTAGGCTTGTCACTTCCACAGTAGTTTGCAGTTGAGAAGGTGGCCAAAGTCACGTGTCATTGAGTCCAACAGCCCTTTATTTTTAATAACGTGTCTGGGGAAAGATGTAATTCTGTCACCGTCTGTTTTGATCACACAAGAAACATAGGTGACGATTTGACATGCATGTTGCGCGAATAATGTAATTCCGTAGTAAAGAATCAATAATAAATATTAATAAAGTACACACAACCGTATTCTTCATTTCAAACTTTCGCCGTGTTCTGAATGTTGTATGTTTTCTTCTGGGTAATTCCGCGGCGTCTGAATTTTATATTTTATTATATAAAATTCAGACGCCGGGGGAATTACCCAGAAGAAAACATACACACAGACGATTTGTATCGCTTTTACCCAGTAAGAGATGTTCAGTTACAGGTTTGTTTGCAGGGTTTCTTTTGGTTCCAGCTCATTTTCTGATCAACTGACATCCAGTAAATACTTTTCTACCTCTTGTGTGTTTATACGTCTGGCATGCACGACGATCTGTTACCTATGCGAGCTAAGCAACTCCTAGTAGCTTCTACAAACATTCTATTTTCCGTAAAGACAACCCCATAGCCTCGCGTATTAATATTCGACGCGTGATGGATCAGGTAATTACAGCCGGCTTCTTACCACAGAGACTCGGGTGCTTTCTTTCGTGACTTTATGGGAGTTACGTGGTCAAAGAAGTGGCAGTGAATCAGATTTTTCCCCGAATTCTTCGGTTTCCCTTGGTAATAAGCCCTCCACCACTCCCAGTACTTATCTATAAGGTAACGTTCACCCTGCAACATGCCACGAAGGCCCAGAGGGGCGTAGAGGTATAGCTCTACTCTTTCTCCAACCTCGGCGCTGGATGGGGCTGGGTGGTCAACGCCACGCCCCGGCCGCTCTACCCCCGGGAAAAGCCCGGCACACAGTGTATAAGCGGATGGGTGGGCCCCAGGTCCAGTCTGGACGGGTGCGGAAAATCTCCCCCTCTCCCGGAATTCCATCGCCAGACCGTCCAGCCCGTAGCGAGTCGCTGTGCCGACTACGATATCCCGGTCCACACACATCTCTTAACATTCTCCAAAACATGCGATAGTCCTAACAAGGCAGCACCGGAACGTGCTCAGACTGTACCTCTCTCAGCCAGATTTGCCCTGAGCAAACTTAATTAAACTGCTCACCTATTCAAGAATATTTCGTTCAGTACTTTATGTGCAGCCGATCCCAGTGGTCGCGCAGGTCTGCGGCCGCTCGCTTGGTGGGATTGTAGGTTCGAATGCCACCGGGAGCATGGATGTCTGTCTCTTGTGAGTATCGTATGTTACTGGGAGGAGTCATACCAAGTGTGATGTGTCTGAGTGTGATCGTGAATCATCGATAATGTGGAGGCCCTGACTCACTAGAGGCTGTTGCGCCGTGGAAAAATAATTTCATATACATATTCTAGAATATTCGCATCTTAAAATGGCTTGTATAGTTAATAGAGTGGTATAATATAGTCTAACACACCTTTATTACGTGAATATTTAAGAGATCAAAGCTACGTGTTTCGGTTTCTAGGAGCCATCTTCAGGCTTTGACTTAAAAGATTGAATATGTAACTTACTACGCCTTAAAATGGGACCTCGTTTACATTAAAATGTTCATAAAGTACATTAAAAATATGAAGATATAATATAAACATGTAAAACATAACATAGAAATCATAGTTGGAGTTGCAAGTTTTGTGTAGTCTGGGTGGATTGTGGTAAAGGTAAAGCAGTCCCATTACAGGCCTGGATTGGCCCAGAGGGTTCCAGCAAGTTAAGGTTCCCAGATTTCGTGACAGCGGCACAGGATGGTGGTAGGGTTGTCAGCCTTACACACCGGCCGCCTTTGCCCCCAGGAAATGCTCCTGGTACTCATTTCTGTTAGAGGCTGAGTCGACCCCAGGGCCATAGTGCGAACGGAAGGATTTTATGTCAATGAAAAATCCAATGACACCAGCTGGGATCGAACCAGCGACCTTCCGAGTTGTAGCACAGCACCCTAACCACTGTGCTACCGCGGGGGTGGATTGTGGATAGCGTGAATGTATCTCGCTGATGATGGGAGCGATCTGTAACAGTATAGAGTTCTACAGGTATATGTACGGTATACCGTATTTTTATACGGTGGTATGTATATTATTGTGATACGTATTTCTAATCAAATTTAGTATTCGCTGAATGTTAAGATGTTAATGTTGAGGGTCATATGACGTAATACTTAGAGGTATATATTCAGTAGATGTAGGGTATCGGCTGCGTAAGTGTATCACTCAGGTAAGGTTTTCCTGATGCGTTCTGTAATAATATAGAGTTTGTAATATAGGTGTAACAAGAATATTGATATATGCGTTACCCGTGTGGGTGGTGTATATAATTGAGGTACTTACATTCTTTGACATCTTTCCCCGTTGTGTGTACGAGTATAGTTGTCGAATGCTTTAGATCATTGTATAATTATGTTGTTCGCATTGTAGGCGAAAGTATGCGATTTATAACGTATGGTTTGCGTGGAAATGGTAACTAAACCCTGATGACTGCTCTGCACTGTGTAGTTTGCGCGGATGCCGTCAGACTATTGAAGATAACAGGTGAGGTGAGGTTTGGTAGGCAGGTGAAGCTGCGGTGGGTAGGGGTGGTGAGTTGGGGTGGGGGGTACGTAAGTTGTAATCCGATTTTTAAGATTGTATCAAAGATTATATTGGGGAAAACAGTTTGTTTGTCGTTCAGTTGGCTGTTGGGTGAGGCTTCTTTATGGATGGCAAATCGCTCTATAGTGTTTATGTGTGAGCCTCTTTTCTAGTAGTTTAAAATTTGCATAGTGTCTTCAGTGGGTCCAAATGTATGCATGTAATCTTTTAGATGTTGGACAAATTTTTAAGAGCTGCCATAATTTCCGAAAGCGTGTAAATGGCTTGTAAGATATTAATTGTGATGGGAATGCGAAAAACCTTAAAGCAGCAAACGGTGATTGTCTTAGATTTATGTTGTCAATTCCTAAAGAACAATTACTTATATATGTGTGTATTATTGTAATTTTTGTTGTAATATTTATTTGTTTGTGGCTTATAAAACCACACTATTAGTATTTCAAACTGTACGCCATTCATATCAGTACGGACAGATAGTTTTTTTTGGGGGCGCAACAGCCCCCCAGTGGGCCATGGCCTCCTCATTCTTGAGGTTTCTAGATCACACTCAACGACGCACCACAGTCGGTAGGACTCCTCTAGACGAGTGGTCAGCTCATCGCAGAGACCTCTACCTCAAACACACAACACTCACATTAGAGAGACATCCATGCCCCAGGTGGGATTCGAACTCACAATTCCAACAAGCGAGCGGCCACAGACCTATGCCTTAGACCGCGCGGCCATTGGGACCTGCACGAACGGACAGTTATGTGGCGCACTATTCCGAATAAATCAGCTACTTTTTATACCAAAGTTATTAACGACTCAGACATTAGCTTTATCTCACACCACGCAACGTCCTTCCATATGAAGATCGTTGGGCCTTCGCTTCCGAAATATATATTTATTGTCCAACTAACAAGCAAGTACAAACAGTTTGTCCGTAACGGTAATGGGCCAGTATCACCAACGTTTGTATTCCCAAAGTCATTATTCGTGCAACGCTTTTTATTAAGTACGATTCTTCTCTTGGCAAGTACTCGGATCCGCGAGAACGTAAATTAACATTCATCACCGCAGCCCTGCTCTCAGCAGATCATTTAAATTACAAGTATATGAAATGAAAGAGAAAATAAAATTATTTACGTCGAATACGAATAAATTAACCTGTTAAACTCAACATTTACTACACTGTACCACCTGCCTTATGTTCAGAACTCCGCAGTTTGCCTGAGAATTGTATTTGTGTGTTTGTCGTGATGTTCAGTGTAAACAGTAATATTTCCCAAAATCGACTTTTCTGTGTAATGAAATTCTTGCTTCGAATGGTGGTAGGAGGAACGGAGAACAGGAGGGCTTGTGCAAGTTATTGATCATCTGCAGTTGTTCCTTGTATTCGAATGACAGACGCCTCCGTGGTCTGAGTAGACTGCATGGAGAGGGGGTGTTTTGAAAAACCATAGGTTTGAGGAGTAATATTAAAACCGATGTCACGAAATTAGGTTGTGAATATGTGTACAGGCTGAGGATGACATCGATCTGTCAACCTCCGAGCACCGAAAGCTATTTACATAAATACGATCTTAGTATTAACCTTCTCTGCCCCCCCCCTTTTTTTGTCTACTCCATAAAACTCCTCTAAAAAAATTCTCAGCACGTCTTCCTTCGGAGGAGAAGTAAAGGCGTCGGTCCCATGTCGTAGATTTGCGGCATGTAAAAGATCCCTAAATTTACGTGGAATTCGGAATTTAGGCAAAAATTACTACCGAACATCTTTCTCGCCCACAGTTCCGCCTTTCGCTGCTAGGATCTCTCGCGTAGCTGAGGACGAAGAGGCACGTGGAAGTGAAAGTGGGAACGTCTAAAGGCGGGAGAAAGCAATGGCAAACTACTCCCAAGAACTTGCCTAGGATGCAGTGTGCCAAGAGCCACATCCGTTCCATAACCGGGCTCTGGTTCCTGCCGGACCGGCCTCTAGGGCTGAATACTAATGAATGAATGAATGAAAACTCCTCTAATTGGTACAGAACGTCAAGCATGAGTTGTTACCATTCCCTCTAACTTGGGAGGAACGCAGTTTGAAGCCAGTCTTGGAAAGAACTCTTGCATGGCCTAGCTGTGATCCCGTCCGGCAAATTCTCATTCTTCTTGCACGTCCATTCCAAATCATAACTAATCATCCTACATTCAATCAAACATGCCGGTAAGCTATGTGCATAGTAAACTGCTGAAAGTAAAGGTGAAGTTTTCCCAGTCCATACCGCGAGGGTAGAGGTGGAACTCCACTCATCCTTAAGCTCTGCACTAGTTGGAAGTGAATGATTAACTTCATGCTCCGGCCGCCGCACCTCCTGGAGAGAACCCCCCGCCCCCCCCCCCTCCGTAGCCGTTGAATAAGCTAGATGGGCCCAAGAGCCGGTTTGGACGTTTAAGAGAAGAAAAATCTGTTACCCCTGCCAAGATTCGAACCCCGGATCGTCCAGCCAGTAGCCTGGTCGCTATACCGACTTCGCTATTCTGGCTCCTATGTAGAAAACTGGACGTTTCAGAACGTTCCATTCAATCGAACAGATAGAATTCAGCTTCAATATTACATAATTTTTCATTGGTAATCAAACTACCAGCATGGACTGGCCAGCTGTTTTTAAATATACGTATACATTTGTTTTTGGCGCGACAGCCTCCAGTGGACCAGGGCCTCCTCATTCACGAGGTTTCTAGATCACACTCAAAGACGCACCACAGTCTGTAACACTCCTCTGTACGAGTGATCGGCTCGTCTCAGAGACCTTTTCCTGACAACACACAACACTCACAACAGACAAACATCCATGCCACCGTTGGGATTCGAACCCACGATCTCAGGTGGCGAGCGACCGCAGACCTTCGCCTTAAACCGCACGGCCACTGATATCGGCATTATACGTAACCCTACACACACGAAGCTTCGACACACGTTTTATCATTGAGTACACAAAAAAAAATCCTGTGGATGGCAGAGATGGAGCCGGTCTTGGCTTCCCGAGCCTGTCTGAAGTTGCCCCCGCGTTCCTGCATAAAAAATGTTTCAACTGGAGATGAATTAATGACACGCTACTGGAAGTAGAACACCTTGAAATGGTCGAACTGTGGAGCTTAATAATTGCGGTCAGAAATATAATCCTACGTTAGGTTATCACACCAACAATGTTGGCAGCCCTAATCCGCTGCTACCACTGGGCGCCATTGATAGGCCTACTACCCAGTAATTCCTGTTGACAAAGAGCATAGCCCAGCTACGATTCAGTATTGTGCTTTTTATCTTTGAGGGCTATGCTTCCTGTTCGTTTATCGGCAGAGCTCTTGACACGGTAAACAGTGAATCACACCGCGTACTGCGCATGTGCACTCAACGCCCCATGGATCATACTGTTGCCCTTCATATTAAACAAAGCAACGTTGTACAAATAGCGGGCCTCATACTGTGTGAATGCGAAAATAGCCGTCATATCAACTTTGCATGCGCGCACCTGGAATTTTTTTTTCGCTAGTGGAAGGGGGAGCAGACCGTGGGGCTACAGAAGTTTGATTTTAAAATCTGCGCTATAAAAATCATGTCATAAATATAACATAGCGTAACATTATCCTGCTTGCAAACATCCGAGCCAAAAGCTGCTTAGGTTGCAGAGAGAATTAAAGCTAACTGGAAGAAGAGTCTACGTACTTGGAAGGTTACATTTATTTTTCAAAATACCAATTTAATAATCATCAACCGATTTCAGTGGCTGATTTTGGCTGAACTATCAGTGAAGTAAATCGTTTGATATCATCGTCTTCACAATATATGTGGTTTTTTAATTTCGTTTGGGGGGGGGGGGACTGCAGCACGACACCCCGCCCACCCCGTTCCAGTTCCCCTAGGATGCGTGAGTCTACATAACGTTGGCATTGTGTGGGATGTTGCGTACTGTTATGAGAAGGTAAGCAAAAATAAAACATCCTGCACGTCCTACTTGAAGGCAGAAGCACCGGCTGGGTTCCTCTGAAATGCTGATTGATGCCTTTATAACAGACTATACGGAAATGCCTTTAGGTTATAACACCAGTTTAAAGTTCTTATAATAAAGCCGACTAGATGCACTACTTTCTCAAATTTATTTTTGGAGTAAAACTCTACATGTTTCGGACAGTTCCTCTGTCCATCATCAGGTGTTTTTCACTGTATACACAGCAGTGGTATATATCATACG
>Ga0131853_10024630_pt1 | contig 10855 bp, 4 predicted proteins | sample TergutLab28metaG_FD_92764 | JGI IMG/M metagenome (GOLD analysis project Ga0131853, IMG submission 92764) | Labiotermes labralis P1 segment gut microbial communities from Petit-Saut dam, French Guiana - Lab288 P1 (version 2) (version 2) | ecosystem: Host-associated > Arthropoda: Insects >... | reverse complement strand
GAGATGATCCGACACCCTGGCCACCACGATCGCCGGATATCACTCCCCTTGACTTCTTTTTATGGGGGTATGTTAAGGACAAAGTGTTTTCGACACCAGTTCCAGATATTACAAATTTGAAGGCAAGAATAACACACGCTTTTGCTAGAATAACTGAAGACATGTTGGAGAACACGTGGAGAGAAACTGATTATCGTGCAACAAAAGGAGCACATGTTGAAGTGTACTGATGTGTTGTAAAAAATATTTCTTGAGTTACATTTAGAAAATAAATATGTTTGTATTCCACGTACAGTAGTTTTCTTTAATAAATGTTCATAATCGGGGAAAGAATTTATGCTCACCCTGTATTTTACAATCATAGCATTGTAAGATGTCGGCGTAATACAGGGTGCATAAAAATTAATGCTACTTAAATACCCGGCATGCAAATTGTTTATACAAATAAACACTTTTACCTGAACATAATGTACAAGAGTTCAAGGAAAGCCAAGAAGCGGAATTTTAATAAGTATTTAATACGTTTTATATACACTGTTTCCGGGGACCGCAGTAGCACAATGGTTAAGGTGCTGTGCTACAATTCGGAAGGTTCGATCCCAGCTGGTGTCTGGATTTTTCATTGACATAAAATCCCTTCGATCGCACTAGGACTCTGGGGTCGACTCAGCCTCTAACAGAAATGAGCACCAGGAGAACTTCCTGGGGGTAAAGGCGGCCGGTGCGTAAGGCTGACAACCTACCACTATCCTGTGCCGTTGTTACGAAATCTGGGAACCTTAACTTCCTGGAACCCTCTGGGCCACTCCAGGCCTGTAATGGGACTGCTTTACCTTTCATACACACTGTTTCCAAGTCCTTCCATAAATCCATATCTTTCAGCTTCAAAGTACTTCAATTTCTTTAACCGAAAGAAATTATTACTTTCTCTGCCCGAAACATTTTTAAAGCAAAGAAATGTACTGAGTTTACAGTTTGTGACAGACACAGTAATCAAAATACGAATTGCGTAATTAAATGAATATTATATAATAAGTGATCTGCTATACAATGCTGTTCTCATACAAAAGTACTGTTATTTGTTAATGGTAAAGGTAAATCAGTCCCATTACAGGCCCGGAGGGGCCCAGAGCGTTCCAGGAAGTTAAGATTCCCAGATTTCGTGACAACGGCACAGGATGGTGGTAAGGCTGTCAGCCTTACGCACCGGCCGCCTTTGCTCCCAGGAAATCCTCCTGGTATTCATTTCTGTTAGAGGCTGGGTCGACCCCAGGGCCATGGTACAATCGGAAGGTTGTTATTTCAATGAATAATCCACTGACACTAGCTGGGATCGAACCAGCAACCCTCCGATTTGTAGCACAGCACTTTAACCACTGTGCTACCGCGGTCCCCCTATTTGTTAATGGTGGTCTAGGAAAATGGGGCTAGTTACCTTCAGGCAAAGTGCCTGACACCAAACGTGCTAACTAGTAAATACCGAAGTAAGAAATGTACCTTAATTTGGTTCCCAGTAACGGCAAACGTGGATAAAAACTGGTCCAACTTTCTTACTCTTTACATTTATGTACGTTTTCCTTTCTGCTAAATAATAAGATTTACGCACTTAAACGATTGCATTGTTACGTCATGTAGGACCTTAGTTCAACAATGCCAGACGCTAGGTAATGTTCATATTATTAAAATAATTCTAAGATTACTGTGTTTGATCATTTGATTGGTGAATTGTGAGGCATACGGATGTTCTGCAAATCGAACGCCATCTTCATAGCTTTCTTCTGAGTAATTTTCGTATTTACGGAAACAATAATAGCTCACTTACACAAAAATGTAGGGACCGCGGTAGCACAGTTGTTTCGATGCTGCGCTACAAATTGGAAGGTCGCTGGCTCGATCCCGGCTGGTGTTAATGGATTTTTCATTGACATAAAATCCTTCCAATCACATTATGGCCCTGGGGTAGACCCACCCTCTAACAGATGTGAGTACCATTAGTATTTCCTGGGGGTAAAGGCGGCCGGTGCACAAGGCTGACAACCTACCACCATCCTGTGCCGTTGCCACGAAATCTGATAGCCTTAACTTCCTGGAACCCTCTGGGCCACTCAAGGCCTCTAATGGGACTGATTTATTTATATCAAAAGTAAGCCCACTACAATTTATTCCACTCCTTTTCAGACAAAATTTAATATTTTTTCTTTCGTAAAATTTTTCCTACCTTAAATGTGATTACAGAAAATTTCCCCATAAAGCTCTTGTACAGTAACCACAGGAAGGAAAGTGTGTTCTGTACTTATGTTGCTACCGAGAGGAATTAAATTAGTGTTTTATTCAGCAATTCTAATGCATATTATTCACGTTGTGTAACGATATAGTAACAATTAAAGTCAGCCAAACACAACACTTTGTTCTTAAGAAAACAATTTTACTTGCATGCAGTCGCTCAATGTGTTCAGCTCATAACTCCAAAGACGGGCGCGACAAATACAAAATATGTAAAGTAAGGTAATATTATAAAAGAGTCCTCTCTCTTACATAAAAAAAATATAATTCATTTTTAATATAAATACTTATTATTCTGCTCCATTGAGTTGATGTATTATGAATAAAGAATTCTGATACTTCTATATATTAGAATACAAAATCATTAAAATTCACTTAATGTTCAATGACGTTGTGGTAGGACAGTAATCACGTTCAGTTGGCTTTTTTGGTTCTGTCTCAAGTTTTCAGTTCATAAAGCTCATGTTTCTATACAGTATTCTTCTACAAGTTAACCCTTCAAAATAAGGTTTGTTCTAAATTTGAAATTCTTTGTAAAATAGTAAAAGTGAAGAAAAATTGAAGTAAATAATCTGTTACCATATAAACAAACTTAGTTCATATATAGCGTAAGAAATTCTTATGGTACATTCAAAGTTAGTTGCTAAATTTGTGTTCCTTATTAACCCTTACACTGCTAACGTGGAAAATATGGTGAGCTCCTAATAATGACAGCAAAAGGCAGATGGGATTTAACTTGGCGTTTGGAGGGTTAATTGAAAGTCACTAGCATACAGTTCTAGTAGGCTTATTAACCAACAAGGAGCATGTTCAAGATCACATCTGTCGTTGTCATTCTCTACGAACACATAAAATATTTTATTAGACTCTAGGTTAGGTTAATACTTAATTTAATTCTAGTTTTTTTTTTTTGGTCAGAGCAAGTAGCGAAATTTTCCAAAGTATTCTTATAATTTGTTTTCCTTAAAAATTTGTAAAATATCCATAATGTCTTCGATAAGTGCGAATGAGTGCTCCAAGTCCTGTAGATGTTTTGCAAATTTTGAATTTACTTTGTGATTCTAGAAGGATTGTAAATGTTCACTATTTTTTTTGGTAAGTGGTCATAATGACGGACTCAAACATGAAACGAAGATATGTATTGACATGTTTTGCTGAAAATACGTTGTTATGTTTTTTACCCAGGTGTTTCTGTATAGCGTCCCTGCTTTCCTAAACAATTTCTGCTTATATCTTGCATCCTTCTCCCCGACTGTACGCCGAACACAACAACTATCCCGGACTTTCTTTGGAGGGTCTCTTTCTTTCTGGAGGTATTCACTGGATTATTATTTTCTGCAGGTTTTATGGTCCAATTTCTAGAAGAGTTCGCAAAATTGCGGAAAGTGACAACTATCTTCGTCATTTCTATATACCTGTCCGTCCGTCCATCTGTCTGTTTATCCTTCTGTCCGACAGTCCGCACAGAACAACTCGGCTCCCTCTGGTCGGATTTTTTTTAAAGAAGTTTGATATTTGAACATTTTCCAAAAATCTGCTCAGAAAATTCAAGTTTCATTGAAGTTTGACAAGAACAGCGGGCACTTTGCATGAAGACCTATAAGGATTTTTTTTTATTATATCTCGCTCAGTTCTTTTCAGAATGAGAACTGCTTCAGACAAAATTTGTAGAGAAAATCAAAACATGCATTTTAAGTTCAATGGCATTTTTTCCCAAAAATCTCGTCGTTTAGGGGGATAATGTGGAAAAAAAACTGTACAGCCGGACGGGCTACAGAGGATACTGGATACCTAAGGCTACAGACATACAATCAGAATGTGTAATACTTATTGTTTTCCCATGACAACAACGGTTTCACGAAAGGTCCTCAATGTTACTTTTGTACCTAAATTGCCTCTCTTCTTTCGTGTTTTAACTTCATTTTCTCTCACAGTTACTCAACATTTTAACAATCCTAATCACCCAGTACTTGATTTTCAGCACAACATAAAAGAGACATTTGTTGCATTTTGATGTATCTGTTTTTTAAAAGACCAACAAACTCATTTCTTAATAATTTGTAGGGTTGATTAATACATGGAATACGGAACTTATAAAATTTTATTTTAAATCTGGCACATCATATTTAGCACCCGTGCATAATGTGGCCTAATTTAAATAAAATGAGCGACTAGCAACTACTCTTGTCTTCATTTCTTTACGACTTCCAAAGCTGATGGTCTTGCGTTTCCAAATATTTAATATCAGCTAATTCTTCTTTACTGTTACTGCTATATTTTTAGGTCACACTGGGTCAGAGTCTTAAGCACGTTACTTAATGCGACACTGTCACGTACTTCTGCAAAGTTCACACACAATATGTCTAAATTATGGCTAACCTACTCTCTTTCTATAAAATTCATCTAGAGAAAATTTATCAACATATGATCGCACCTTCCCTAAAAAAAATGCATTAATTTTCCGTTGCAAGTTTTGTCCAATATCCCATACTCCTCCACACTTCTCATAACATTTCTTTCTGCATTTCTTACATATTCATAACTTATTTTCCTTTTCTGTGTCCTTTTCATTACTTGTGAATTAATTACAATTAATAACAAAAGCCTAAATATCTCAAATGAATGCTCCAGTCTAATCAGAAGCCATTTCTTCACGCCTTTTATTAATCTTCCTCTTTTCTTTCATTATTCCTCGTTTATCCCATTCTATTATTACATCTTCCCGTCTGACTTTTTGGAAAAATATTCTTTCCGACATTACTTTCGATTTCCTACCAAAATCTGTTGCATTATTCCTCTTGTTGTTCTGCACTTCTATTTTGTAATAGATTTTTATTTGTGTTAGATTATCGTCATATTTTAATATATTTTTAAGACGCTGTTTAATTAGTAATTAATTGAGAAATAATTAATGATATTGAAAATCGGGTGTAAAAAAATGCACGCGCTTTCTGTCTTTGGCTACAGTCTGCAAAATACCTCCGAAGAACGCAAATGAAATAGTCACTATTCATTGTACTAGAATCTCATGAAAATTGTTTCGGTTTAATTATTTTTCTATTCATATTAATTTATCATTCAGAATACAAAAAGTAAGACAAAATAAACAAAATCGTATTAGATAAATGACTGATGTACAGTTATTAAGCAGACCTAATGAGGAGCGAGTTTGGGTGAGTGTCAAATACGGGAATACGGAAGTATTAATAACAAAGTACGCCAGCGTGGGATAAGGTTTTAACTTTGGGCTAAATTTAGATCCTTTACAACAAAGAATTTGGGTCGCATACATTTTAATTGGAATATTTGTTTGTTACAAGTGAAGGCAAAATTTCATCTTGTAATGGGCCAAGAGGGGAGTAGAGGTATAGCTCTACTCTTTCTTTTATCTCGACGTTACATGGTGGTGGGTGGTCACAGTCACGCCCCGTCCGCTTTATTCCCGAGAAAGACCCTGTACCTCTATGTAAGAGGCAGGATGGGCCCCAGGGTCGGCCTGGACGGGTGCGGTCGCCTACGCCATATTCGATCTCAGGACCGTTCAGCCCGCAGCCAGTCGCTATACCGACTAAACTATCCGGACCCATTACATATTACAAGTGTGATTGTTAATAACTGTTTAAAATTAATGTAATTTAAAATACATGACGTTTATTAACTTACATGAAGTTTAGTTTTTAGAGTGAATGTCATTTTTCAATCTCCTTAACATCACAGCATTAAAATAGTATATTTATGTTATACAAATATGCTGAGGGTCTCTTCGTTGTTCAAGCATAAAAATTTGACCCGTCATAAATTAAGACGTGAATGAAAGAGAAATTTTTTATCATTGTCATGAAAGGAGACTCCGGCTGCTGCATGCAATGAATTACAGTGATCGAAGCGTGGTGTATTCTTCGGTATTGCGCCGTCTACCGTCTTGGAACAAAATTATTTCTTCCATCCTGTACCCTACACATGAGCCCATAAATTTCGTCCGAAGCATCAGTAATGTCTGCCACTCAACGCACGGTCATACACAACCACACAGTAACATTTAGATTTAATATTCTTAGAACCTTAGGTCTGACATTATGCGTTGGACACAATAAGGATCTCATTTAATGTGCGAGTAATATTGCTGAAAAAGTAAGCAATAAAAAATAAACTTATTTAGATGCGACAAATAGTCATGTTTTTGTGACCTACGCTCACAATTGTACAGTCTGATCACCCATACAAATATCTTTACTCTATTAACCTTTAGGCGCCGGAATTATTTTTTTAATTTTAGCACACCCTGTATATAAAATGTGAATAATACAGGAAACAAATACATTAGAATTGTGAAATAAACTGCATTTTGAAGAGAAAAAAACGGAGAGTATATACTGTTTTTAAAATATTTAGTACCTTTATTTGTTGAATAAATATATAAAATGCAACTTTAGAGGTTAGCGGTGCGGTACGACCACTATAGCTGACATTAGGCTTCAAAATGTTAACATTTAGTCCCCATATTTAGGTACGTGATGGACATAACTGTAGATGCAGCAAGTCTGAACTTTTCAGCAAGTTCCGGGCCATGGTTGACTGTAAACATCCTGTTTCATGAGCACACAGAAGAAGAAATCAAGCTGTGTAAAGTCGGGAGAAGAAGTGACCAAGTTATTAGGACATGCTTGCTAATTCATTGCCGTAATTACATGTGCAGGCACGAAGAACTAGCCTCGATCTTGCTAAAATAGCAAGTCATGTTTTAGAAATAATAAGGTGTGTGAAAATCCCGCAGGATATTATGGTACTTTGTACCAACAGCGGTTGTTTCGAAAATACAAAGTCCAAAACTTTATATTTGGTCAAAATACAGAAGTCGTTTAATCGCTGTATCTGGGTTGTTGCTGCTATAAATTGTAAAATTGTGTTGTTTGACAGGTTTGGATAAATCGAGATTAGCTTCGTCATTAAACACAGTTTTTTTTTCCGCAAAAGATTTGCCTGTTCACTTTCAGATTTCGAAGAGAATCATAGCAATATTTGTAAAGAAATTATGTTTATTCCGTTGTGAAATTTTGCAAAAATTGGTATATGTAAATTTTAAAACTCAAACGATTTCGTAGAATGTTTTGGACCGTTTATTGCAGTAAGCTAAATTGTCGAGATAATAGCGTATTTTGTTTTTGTTAGATAAGGGAAAATCTGCTTGAAGATTCATTCAGCTTAGCTTTATTTGTCGTGATTTTTGCTTGATAAATGATTCCAGCTCCACTTAACATCTCATAAAACTTCTAAATGTCGACTTAGAAAAGTTGTTACCTGCGAAGCTCAGAACAAAATTTTGTTTGCACAGTAAGGAAAAAATTTAGATGCGATACTAGAGCACATTCTGAGTTTTTAAAAATTGGATCGACATTTTTAAAACTGTATGTTTAGACTCACTGGTAACAAGATTGGGAGACAGGATGGCACGGTCTCAGAATTTGATTATATTACCACCCAAATTTGTATTTCTCATTCTTGTGCCTTTACTTTGCGCAGCATTAAAATAATCTAAAATTAATTTTGATGTCTCCACTTATTATTTGGTAAAAAATATTTGAATATTTTTCTTATAATTACTGATTTGTTTTACGTTAAATTCCGGCATTTATTTCTGTTTCATTTTCAAAACTTTTAATAATCTATCGAAAAGTTTTACGTTAGTGTCAGACGCCCGTCTTATTTACTGTCCACAAAATAAAATCTTATCGTTGCACTAATTTTGCCTGATATCACAGAAAGTATACATAATAAAATGCAAATCACCTCTATTTATTTATTACTGTAAACTTGTTTTGAAAAAACATTTTTATGAATAATGTTTTAATTATTTAATACGAAACTTTCGAACAAGTAGAAAATTCTTCTTGCTGTTGTTTGCCTAAATTTACTGAACAATAGAAGAGTCGAATGCTGATCTGCATATTTTGGAGCAAATACAGTTCTTAGAAGTAAAATAGGAAAATACTTTGAAATCTATAAAATTTGTTTGCTCGCTTAAAAGTTAAGTACCTTGAATCATTTCGAAATATCAAGGTTTAGTGATATTTTAAAGATTATTCGCTATCAATGCTGTACACATTTCATTTTACACGTCTCCAAATATCATGCAAGAACTCTTATTGTGTTTTGAAACGTGATTTCATTTTTTACTTGATGAACATAAGGGGAGAAGAACAGAAAGCAGTATCAGTTACGTAATAATAATAATAATAATAATAATAATACCAAAATTAAGAGTCAAATCTTCCGATTTGCTGCACTTTCGACCGTGAACAGTTACTGACGATTCGAAGGATCATCATGCCAGCATTTTAGACTTACAGTCCTTTGAAATGCAGGTAACTGTTCAGCAGTCAACACAGTGTACATGTAATACCCCTGAAAACTTCAACACTCAGCAGAAACTCTGTAAGAAGCCCAAATTTCGCATAGCTATTGTTCTTAAGTTACTCAGGACGCACCATTTTATAGGTTTATAAAGTTGTCATTCAAACACAAGCAGGAAAATTACACAAAAGCAGACACAGTACAACGATACTAATCTTCAATGCAGCTCCCTACCACGTTCTGCACAACACAAACGTTCCGCCAAGGTACGGTACAAATCCCTCGACACAGGACGTCACACCTCCAATTGTAAACCCTGAATTTGCTTCACGGTATGACGGGCAGTATGAGGTCGAGAATTGTGATACAGCAGATACACACCAGAAGACGACAGACAACTGCTTTTTCTTCGAATTGTTGGCTTAAGCTGATGTCGAAACACGTAACTGTACTTTTCACTGTTCACAAACATAAAGTTATAACGGGCTGCTTCATATTACGAATTTTATGCAATTTTCCCAGTCATCATTTGAATGGTTTTTGCATTTGAGTGATAAATTCGGCGCTTTACATTTTTTAAATAAAAACCACTGATAACTTTTAATTATGGGCGATAAAATGTTTGATTTTCATCGTATATGTGAACTGGTGTTAAAATGTGTCAGTCACAAATCCATAATATTCTGCTTTGTAAAATATATTATGCACCGTCAGTACACAATATACATCAAACAAGATGCAATAATTACAATTAGATAATATTTGGCTACATGTTTCGGCCGTGACCGACCATCTTCAGGCCAACTAAGAACTCAATTAAGGTACAGTAAAAGTAGTACTCAATGGGATCCCATTTCGATCACATTAAACCATAATAAAATCCGAAAATTCTTAATCTTAAGTAAGAAATTTCAAATTTTATCAAGGTTTAATGTGAACGAAATGAGATTCCATTGCGTACTATTTGTACTGCACCTTAATTGAGTTCTTAGTTAGCCTGAAGATGGCCGGTCACGGCCGAAACATGTAGCCAAATATTATCTAATTGTAATTATTGCATGTTGTTTGATGTATGTTTTGTACTGACGGTGCATAATATATTATACAAATTTGATAATACACAACTGGATGGCCTCTCTTAAAAAACAAAATAAAATTCTGCTGTTTTCAGTGCCGAGTTTTGCTCAAGTACTCATAAAGAAGCAAGATATTCTAACTAACTCTAGGGGTCTGTCTTCAACCAGTTACTGTGCTTTGCTGCAGGGGCTCACGTGAAATACAAACGCTTAAGGGCAAGTGTTTGAACTCAAACTAGTTGGGCTTTTTATTCTTTTCAAAAAATCTGTCGCATGGGTTAAAATGAAAATAAAGTGACGTATACAAATTCGGAGTTCAGAGACATTTCACGCGTCGGCCTGATTTTGTAAGTAGCGAAAAAAGACTAAAATTTTGATTTTTGTATACAGTATATATGCATAATTGATTATTTTTGAAAGTAAAGACGACACTAAAAAGAAATTAAAATAAACACAGCCCTAATTGGCTGCAAAGCTCATTCCATTGAAATTAATAAATTAATCCGGAAAAAAATTAAATTTCCAAGAAACTAGGTTCAAAATGTAGTAAGAAATTTGGGTGTAAAATGAAAACACAATACTGAAGTTTTTCAGAAATTTGTTAAATTTTAAAACCAGAAAGCAGGTTCTTAAACCTAACTCATACGTAAAGTCACTGACATGGAATTATCGGTAGAAAGTTTCTGCAACATAAATTAATATTTATATTGGACTTTGTTTGTAATGACTCCTGTAATGACACTTTTAGTTATACACGTCTGATAATAAGTACAGGTTATTTAAATGGGATATACAAATTTCAAAATTTTACAAAACCAAAAAAAAAATTAACATTTTAATTTGAATTCATTCAACTTTGTCGAATTTTTAAAATATTTTAATTTTCACGAATCCCTTACAGAATTTCACACAGAAAACATTACTTTTTAAATAAGAATTCTGACAAAGTCAGTACGAAGTCTTAAATCGAACTGCATAATTATAATTATAAAAACCTTTTATGTATATTACTTATTTTCAAACAATTTACTGCAAGTGTTTAAAATTAAACAATTTTTTTAGAAATTCACCTCTTTGTGGTATGTCATATTATAATCTATACAAGTGCTGCAGTCAACCGCAACAAAATTATTATTATTATTATT
>Ga0131853_10024629_pt1 | contig 10855 bp, 6 predicted proteins | sample TergutLab28metaG_FD_92764 | JGI IMG/M metagenome (GOLD analysis project Ga0131853, IMG submission 92764) | Labiotermes labralis P1 segment gut microbial communities from Petit-Saut dam, French Guiana - Lab288 P1 (version 2) (version 2) | ecosystem: Host-associated > Arthropoda: Insects >... | reverse complement strand
GTATTTTTTTATTTAATAGAACAACACTCCCAGTTTTTGTTACATACCTTACAGGTGCTCTATATGTGCACCCTTTGTGATTCTACAGGGTTATTCGAAATGACTGTCGGGGTTTTAACAACTCGCCATACACAATACACTACAGATAGCAGTATATGTATTTTTTTATTTAATAGAACAACACTCCCAGTTTTTGTTACATACCTTACAGGTGCTCTATATGTGCACCCTTTGTGATTCTACTAACATCAACACGATAATCGAGTTCGTTCCAAACTGTTTGTAGCATGTCAGTGGTGATGGTTTCAATAGCGGTTCTGATTCGTACCTTCAGTTCCGGGATACTTGCGGGAAGAGGAGGAACACAAACCTGATCCTTGACGTAACCTCATAGAAAGAAATCACATGGGGTTGCATCTGGAGTTGGCAAGTTGTTAAAACCCGGACATTCGTTTTGAATAAACCTGCATAGTAAAGCTAGTTGTGTTTGATTTATTTTTATAATTACGGAGTGAGATATATGTTATCGTTCGTAGGGTATAGTCTCATTCCAGCAGCATCTCAGAATAGGATAATTTTAGTTTTCGCTTGCGCCGGATACACCAATTCACACCTCTTTTGAATCTGCGAACAAATTTTTCGCTCGAGCTTCTTCTTCTCACGAGCCCATCGTTGTTTCAGGTGCCCCTTTTCGGCTGTCGTAGGTTCCCGAATCATCTTAGATACACGGACCTTGATTCCGATCACCCACCAACCCTATCTTTAACGAATTTACCTCTGTAATGCCCAATAAGCCATTGTTTCCGTTACATTCATACTTTTAGTACGGAAAGTATTTCACATTTTGTAAGTTTTTCATACAGCCTTAACCTTACAAAGCCTAGCGGTTTCTTTACGTACCACCAGGTTTAACATACAAAAATTCCACATGGTGCTCGCTTTGCGTTGAGTGTTTTGTGTGGATCTGAGAACAGACAGCGACCTTTGGTGTATACGTCATTAACTGATTGCTTTCTATAACCGTGGTGGAAAGTGTTTACAGCGCGGTACGGATTGGGTCTTTAAATAAAGCGGTCTGCGCTTCGTCTGTAAAGGGTTAATGCATTGTATATCCTTTTAAAGCCTACTGGTCACGTGATGCACCAACAGTTTAACATTCAACAACTGTACGTTCTGCCCACACTGTATTTATGTGTTTTGTAATTATATGAGAATAAACAGCGACTTGTGCCACTTACAGCATAAACTGATTGGTTTTTATAGCCCAGATGGAAAGTGTTTACAGCGCGGTACGAACTGATTCCTTATATAAAACAGATTGCGTTTAGTCTTTAAAAGCTTAATTTTGTAACTGCTGCCGCTAAATGGGCTATTCAGTTGTAATATATAAAGGACAACGGAGAAATGAAAACAGTCAATAACATTTTATCTTGTTCCTTTGTGACAATCTTTCTGTGTTGCCTAAGTATTACTTTACTCGATGATAGCTTTTGTTTTTAAAAGAAGACCGAAAAATTTTGCAATACAACATGCGGAAAATTAATCCTTTGAACGCCGAGTTAAATCCCATCTGCCATTTTCAGGCATTATTAGGAGCTCACCATATTTTCCACGTTAGCAGGTTAAGGGTTAATACAAAACACAGTTGCGATTGATTGTTTTCATTCCTCTGTTGTATTTAAGTATTGTTTGTGCCCAAATTAATGACTAGGAATGTCATTTAAATGCAGTAATTGGACCTAAGACTTATTTTCTTCCTACTCATGTACCGTTCTGTGGTGTATCAACGTGACCTTCTGACGTTCAGGTAGGAAGTTCCAACCTCTATAACCATGCAACATTTATGGCATGGAAAATAAGGGGAAATTAATTTTAGTTTCGGGAGTTTTCGCCTCACGAGCGGTTTTTAGTAAAGGACTGAGTTCATAAACCGACGGTTGGCTTCTCTGGGTTGCAGTATTCGTATTATCGTTGTCATCCTTCACGTGTTTGGCCTTCATAGGCCTGTTCCAACCTCGTATTGTTGGGCGGTAGGCTAGTAACCTGCCCTAGGGAATTAAATATTATTTTCAAGCCTCAATGTAAAGAAAACAGGACGGCGAATTTTACGACGAAAGACGGCAAGAAGGCAGTTGGGTTTGGGGGGGAAAATATACTCGCTAACTTAGCGGGCAGTGAGTATAACCCGGCACAGATGGCAGGACGGTGCAGATGAAGCATGTGTTGTCCTCTAGCGACAGAATCATAAAGTAACCACTGAGACCGGAGTGGTTAGTGACCTATGGTAATACGACTTAAAATGTAGCATATAATACTCTCTAGTTCTATGACGTCTGATCCATGCTATGACATGTTCAATTTACAGCACAAAATGTGAGCCTCTGATTAAACTAAACGAATGTGAAGAATGCTTGTATGTACGGAATAATTAATTCAGATTCAAAATCGCCGCCGATGGTTTTGGGTACTCGAATACGTGGTTCTAACACTCCCTGAAATAAATATAAAAATTAACTCCCACTATTTCATGTAAATGAAACTACAATTAATCTTCCAACGCATTCGTTGCTCATGTTTACAGTATTTTGGTGCGAATAACCGTAGAAGATGAATAATGGCGAAAGGCATGTTAGCAGCTGATTGCTCAGTGTGCAGTGACAACGGAAGAAACACACACATGCATCATATATTACATTAATATGACTTATAATGTACGGCACACATGTATATTACAACTTTGAGTTTGAACTTGACATTTTCAAAGCGGATTTTTTAGTCTATTTCTACTGGCACTGGCTCACACGGATACTCCAATCGTCTTTCCTGTGTTGCTGTTACTTGTGTAAGTTGGTGAGTAGCAGAAGTTTCTAGTATACAAGTCGGTTTATTGGTTGGGGGGAGTTGAACTTTGCGAAGTTGGCTGGTAATCGTTAGTTAAAGTTTTGGTGACAATGGCAAGAAAATGTAAAGGTACAGCGTGGGAAGACGTGGAATTAACAAGAGATGAAGTTGAAAGACTTGGCACAGCTTTGAAAAAGGAAGAGTTCCGAAAACTTCTGGCCGAATATGCGGAAGAAATCAATGACCCAGAAAACAAAAAACGGTTCGAAGAGGAAATGACAGAGCTGGAAAAAGAAAGGGGGATAGATATTTCATTCATCAACCCAGAGCCGTGCTATGTGATAAAATCTAGTGTTGATGGTCAAAAGAAGGCATTTATAAACATATGTAAGAATGACAAAGTCAGCAAACCGACGTCCGTTCCCATGACACAGTCAGGTTCTTCGGGGCTGAACTGGGCCCTTCCTTACACTCAGGCCCCACCAAGAGACGATCTTGATAAAAATGGGAATCGATGCACTGTGTTTGATGTTGTGTTCCATCCCGATACACATAGGCTAGCTGAAAATAATGCACAATTCAAACAAATGTTGAACAACATTGCCCTGGATGCGGTGGAAGGTAATTTTGATGTACAGCTTGACAGAAACAATCTAAAGTTTCCAAAAATGAAATATAAGGGTTGTCCTAGACCTACAGTAATTAGAAAGGAGATGGAAAATGCCCCTGTTGCCACGAATGAATTTTCAGTTCCTGATAGTGTGTACCCTTATAAATTTCCTGTTGAAGACAGTGAGAAAGAACCACAACATATCAAAGTAAGTAAAAGAGACCAAAAGAATGAACCTGGAAGCAGTATTTGCCTATCATATACAACTCCAAAGTATGTGATGAAACATAGACATCCCATTGACATTCAAGATTTTACAAATGATAGGGATGCAAAGATGAATTCAACCATACCTAAGGAACTGGTAATTGAAGTGGAACTGCCTCTGTTGAAATCATCAGCAGACATTATTCTAGATGTCACACAGAAATCCATATCACTTGTAAGTGAAAAGCCAGCAAAGTACAAGCTTGATTTATTGCTGCCGTACACAGTAGATGAAGAAGCGGGAAGTGCAAAGTTTGACCAGAGTTTGCGGAAGTTGGTGATAACGCTGTTGGTGAAACATCAGAATGATGTGCATCTTGCTGATACTGGGCGCGATGATAGTGGTGTAGAGAGTGATCTGGGTCCCAGAACACCAGAGTCAGGTAGTGACGACGATACTGGAAATGTTATAAACCAAAATTCCATAGTTGAAATACAAAGCAGTGGATTATTGTTATCAGAAATCATAAATGGTGAGGCATATCGGACTACGAGTACAAACAACAATAAATTCTTGAATCCAGATGTGCATTATCTGTTTCCGACATTTACCTGTAATGTTGTGGACAATCTTGTTGCATTTACACTGCATGTTAAAAATGTGGAACCAGAATCAATTAAATATTGTTTCTTGTGTGAAGACTTGTGTGGTGTTCATCTTCAGTTCACATCAGTAGGTTCAGGTTTCTTCCCTATTCACTATGCTTTCTGTTTGAAATTCCCGTCTACTGTTTCCATATGCAAAGATTCATTCATTGTAGAAGCATGGGATAATAATGTTATAACACAACTGGAAATAAAGTCTTGTGATACAAATGTGATGGAGTACTATGCTGGAGTGGACAGTACTTCCATGGTCAAATATGATCTTCCAGAACTAGCAGCATTTGTCAGGAAACTGGAACAGTTGGAGGTAAGTAAATGCATGTTATTTTCCAATTCGTGTCACTCTGTTCTAAAGTTACGAACCTAGAATCCCATTGATGCAAGTAAAGCCCGATTAAGCACAAGAATGGGTTTCCCTTCAGCAATGTTTTAATATGATCATGGTCATGGGGAAAAAAGGTGTAGCAGTTACATTACTTACTCACTCCATAGTCCAGATTCCTTCTTGAGAAGCTAACTGGTTTGCAGCTAGTCAAGAAATTCCCTGTATTTCACAGAACCCCAAGGTTCATTACCGCACTCACAAGCTTCCGCCACCTGTCTCTATCCTGGGCCCGCCCAATCCAGTCCATATACCCACATCCCACCTCCTGGAGATCCATCCTAATCTTATCCACCCATCTATGCCTAGGTCTCCCCTGTGGTCTCCTTCCCTACGGTTTCTCCACCAAGACCCCATACACCCTCTCTCCTCACCCATACGCGCCACATGCCCAGCCCATCTCATTCTTCTCAATTTTATCACCCGCACAATATTGGGTGAGCAGTACAAGTCATTTAGCTCCTCGTTATGCAATCTCCTCCATTCCCCCGTTATCTCGTCCCTACTAGGTCCAAATATTCTCCTCAACACCATGTTCTCAAACACCCACAGCTTCCTTTCCTCCCGCAATGTCAACGACCAAGTTTCACACCCATACAAAACAACAGACAAAATTATAGTTCTATATAACTTGATCTTTAAATTTTCGGTTAGCAACCTGGAAGACAAAAGGTTAGCAGTTACATTACATTAATTATATAAATTAAAATTAAGTCATGGAATATGTAACATTTAACACTGTTATCAGGTGGTGATGTATCCTGACAGGTTAAAGAATTGAAGACAAATTAATGCATCACTAAGATGATATTTTTGGGTTACGGAGGTTTTACATATTGAATATGGTTTTATGTATGTGAAATCTGCCTCGGTTTATTAGTGTTGTGGTACCAGAATCATTGCTATAAATGCAATACATCATTAACCTTTAGACGCCTAACATCAACTATAGTTGACGTACCGCACCGCTAACCTCCAAAGTTGCATTTTGTATATTTATTCAACAAATATAGGTACTGAAAATTTTAAACATGGTGTATACTCTCCGTTTTTTTCTCTTCAAAGTGCAGTTTGTTTCATAATTCTAATGTATTTGGTTCCTGTATTATTCACATTTTATATACAGGGTGTGCTAAAATTTAAAAAAAATAATTCCGGCCCCAAAAGGTTAAATGTAATAGTCCACGCCCAAGGCGGATATTCCTGCTAGGAACGCAAAAGATGCACGTGCGTGACATTTTGTGATGGAATAACAAGTTGCCACTACCTATCTTTGAAGTATTCGCATAATGTGCTTGTGCAGAATGTTTGTGTCTTCAGTCTGTAAGTCATAGTGGAACTGTGTGCTCCCACCAGTAGCAGCCCCCTGGGCCCCCTTATAATCAGTCCCCACTCCCTTCACCATACACCTCAAGGCTGACCCCTGCAGGTATTATCTCCCGGTCTGCCACCTATAATAATTTAATGAAAGTACCAAGTGTTTTTGATGATTCATTCATTAATTCCATCGGCATGTGCAGAATGCGACGATTCCTTGCTGTTCTCAGGAGCTTCTTGCATTCCTCTCTGTTATGTACTTTTTCCTGCCACCCTTCTCCATCAACTATTCTTCCATCCTCTCTCACCTCATCTTGCCATCTGTTTCTTGGTCTACCTCTCAATCTTGTTGTTCCCAAATTCATATATAATACCCTTTTCAGAATTCTATTTCCTTCCACTCTGTACTTGCCCAAACCAACATAATCTATTTAACCTTACTGTCTCTATTACAGTAGGTTTTTAACACTTGCATAAATTTCTTTATTGGTTAATATCCTCCAATTTTCCTTTTCATTGTCATATACTGGGCCAAAAATTCTTCTATACACTTTCCTATCAAAAATGTTCAATTGCTCTCTATCTCTCTCTGTTAGTGTCCCAGTTTCTGATGCACCTGTTAGCGTTCTGTCTGTTGTTGTGTTCTTTAGTGTTGATTTTAGTTTCTTTGATATTTCTGGCTGTCCTGCAACTCACCGAAGTACTTGCGATACCTGTCTTGTGGGTGGCACCCGTTACTACATTGGCCTTTTTACAGTGTTTGTTACTTGCTAAAGAAAATCTCTCCTTCCGATGTGCTTTTTAGTGTGGGCCGAATTTTAAATTGTGCATAATGTTCATATTTTTTGGAAGGTTGAGAGTTTAATTTCCAAAAGCTGATTTTGGATATTTTGTGGTTTCCATGGCTGTGATCTCTAGTTCAATAAATGTGCTGCTAAACTGGTGCATATTTCCTAAGCCTTGACCTGTCTTGACACCACATAACCTAACCTAACCTAACAGAACCAAGAAACATTAAACTTAAATATGCTGAATTACATTAGACTATCAAAGTTTTATTTATTCACCAACTGATGCACCAGTGAGTTGTCATAAAAAACAATATTAAAATTTACGTTAAAACAGCTCCGACATATTTCGGTGTTACAGTTACACCATCATCAGGGAGCGTATTTGTGCTTACTAAAGTTACAGCTGTTAAAATAGTCCATTAAAATACATCGGTGTGTGGTTAATACGGTGATGGTGTGGCTGCATATATTGGGTCCTTATTGCTGTCTGTTGCACTGTTCAGCAGTAGACCGAGTTAGGGAACATACAGCTGGTTGTGTGACGTGTGAGCCAGCTATACATAGGACTGAAACATGTGGACCTCAGCTCACAGCAAATTGGACTAGCAGCAAGTACTGCACTGTCTGCAGTTATGCAGGATGGTGTGAACAAAGAGTGAGGGTATTGGGTACGAGGCTGGGTGAGCCACAGAGCCAGTTTTGACTCTGAGAAAGATCTCTTTTCCCCTGCCAGCAAACGAACCCAAATGTTTCTTCCTGTAGTCCATAGGTGGCCGAAATTTTGGACTTCGTAATCCACTCTAGAGACAGAAAATCTTATGCAATCCACCATAATACATAATGTGTTAATATGCGGTCAGCTAGGAAAAAAATTTATAAACTGGTATAATAACATAAAAATATACAAAGGTACAATTGTTTCATTTATTAAAAACTGATTGTTTCCAAATAAAAAATTTTTCCATAATTCCAAGGTGTTTTTCATTAACCATTCTATTGTGATGTCGATGTTTGACACTGGATTTCTTGGGATAATTTGCTGAAAGAGGGTTTGTTGTTGCTTCGGCACAAGTGATGGCAGCATTGTAAATGTTTATCGATCAGATGAGTTTGGTTTCTTAACCTGTATCCTGCTAACGTGGAGAATATGGTGAGATTCTAATAAGGCCAGCAGATGCCAGATGGGATTTAACTCGGTGTTTAAAGGGTTAAAATGTTCTTTAACCCTTACCTTGCTAATGTGAAGAATATGGTGAGCTCCTAATAATGCCAGCAGATGGCAGATGGGATTTAACTTGGCATTTAAAGGGTTAAAATGTCCTTTATCCCTTACCTTGCTAACGTGGAGAATATGGTGAGTTCCTAATAATGCCAGCAGATGGAAGGTGGGATTTAACTCAGCATTTAAAGGGTTAAAATGTCCTTTATCCCTTACCCTGCTAACATGGAGAATATGGTGAGCTCCTAATAATGCCAGCAGATGGCAGATGGGATTTAACTTGGCGTTTAAAGGATCAGTTGAATTATTTTCACTTGGAAGAAGGCTTCTTCACAGAGGTAGCTTGATCCAAAAAAAAATTCTGTTAATTGTACCAAAGGGCAAATAAATTTTGATAGCGACCAAAAAGCGCTTGTGATCGACTGGCCACCTTTGCTGTAGCCAATCGCTCTACTGCCAGAGCTATCTAACTGTTGCATTTACTGTGAATGGCTGCTAGACTGGAGTGTCAGGGCATATCTGCTGAACATTTAGGACTTTTCATTTACACCATTTAGAGAGGTAGCAGCTTATTATCACTATTACCAAAACATAGCTTGCCTTTCTTTGCCACACATCGTAAACAAATAGCGGTTGCTAACGACCATTGCAATTAATACGATTATCATTACGATCATTATGACCACAGTTATATTCATTCACTCCATTGGCATGTGTGGAATGTGATGATTCCTTGCCGTTCTCAGGACCTTCTTCCGTTCCTCTCTGTTATGTACTCTTTCCTTCCACACTTCTCCACCAACTATTCTTCCATCCTCTCTCCATCTTGCCATCTGTTTCTTGGTCTACCTCTCAGTCTTCTTGTTCCCAAATTCATATTTAATACCCTTTTGGGAATTCTATTTTCTTCCATTCTCTGTACATGTCCAAACCAATCTAATCTATTTGACCTTATTATCTCTATCATAGTGGGGTTTTTAACACCTGCGTAAATTTCTTTATTGGTTAATAACCACAGTTATTATTGCATAAGATTAAAGTCATTGATTGCAAGCATCATCTTGTTTAATATGAGAAGGACATAAAGTTGTGGTATTTGGAGTTGTGAGATTTCAGTTTCACAAGGCAGAGACTGTGAGGGTTGCTGTCTTCCGGGGCGTGACACTACGTAGTCGGAGCAACGTTAGTAGATTTCTACTTGACTACATGTCATCACATTTCAGAAGATGTAAATATTCATGTTTGGCATCCTCTGGATTCCATTGCATCCTATGAGCATTGGAACGCCATGCAGCGGATACCTTCACGAAATGCCAATTCTCCCTCCATTTGTTGTGAAGTTCCCTGCCTTTTATTGCACCTGAAGATCCGTGACCATGTTGGCAAGCACTAGCCACTGGACCGTATCCTGAACCAGATGAATCCGATCCATGCCCTGCACCCAATTTTTTTAACATGTAGTTTAATTCCGGTTCTGTAAGTTGACAATATGGTACACAGTGTGATGCTGAGAAAACCTAGCATCTCCTACAGTCATTGGCCAGGAACATGCAAAGTGTTGGGTGGCCACATAAAATCCAGATATTCTTCAGAGTACAGTGGGCTCAAAAATCCAACTCCAGAGGGTTTATACTCCTTTCTGTGCGTAGGTGTTACAAGTGGTCTTTTTTTCGTAGAGGTCTGTTCACTATTGTACGAACTTCCCAGTTCTACGTACACATCGCATGCCCTGTCTTTCCCATCTGTGATTTGATGATCGCATGGATGTATAGTGATGAGTGGAAATAATGAAATTATGGATCACTTGTGCATCTACAGTGTCTCTGTGTCTGCTTGGACCAAATTTTTTTTCAGCTCTGGAGTTTAGAAAGCATGTTTTGCTCATTCAGCAGTATCATTCAGAACAATGAATAGTGTAACAATTTCAGTGTCGCTCAAGAACGCTGCACGGTGCCATAACGCAGAAAATTGTAGTCCTGAGTCATTGTCATGAAAAGGTTGAAGCTTGTGTGAAGCACTGATATGCTTTTTTTCACCAGCGTGCTGTTACTTTCTCTTACATTCAAGTATTCTCTGTCTTCAGTCTAGTTAATATTGTGCAAGTGAATTTTTGGACCCTCCACGTACGCTGAGTGTCAGTTTTGTTAATAGTTATGTGACTTTTTGCCAGATTGATGCTTGTGACAGCACCGCAGAGAACGCCGTGAGCATCGAGGTAACCAAATTCAGCGAAAATGAAATAGTGGTTGAGATTTTGCCAGAGAGGACCAAAAACGAGGAAAACGACACTGAAAATGAGGAAGCCATCGACATAGATGACGAAAGTGAATCAAATAATGGCGAGTCAACAGCCGATGTTGCCTCAAGTCAGCATCGCACCGGCACAAGCGTCGACACTGAAGAGGATTCTGAACCGGTTTCTCAGTTTGTTCATGCCGCACCACACAAATTTAGGTCATTGTCGGAATCTAGTGGGATCGAACTGGTAAGCACACTGTTAAGGATGATGGAAGTTGCGAATTTTTTTACCTGCTTGCTTCTCTGCATCTGTTTCCTTACTGTTATTTGTGTGACATATGTATAGAAATTGTGGAAAAGTACTGTATATGTATAATTTTTTTCAAACTAAATTATTCTGTCAGTGCCTGACATTTGAGGGTTGTTTGACTGTGCGTCTTCCTCATGAAATAACTTGAAACGCCAACTTGATGCAACAAGGTGATTTTATTAATGTATTCTTTGTTCGACATGTTTCGGGTACATACGCCCATCATCAGGAGCATTAGATGTTGAGTTGCAGCATATGGTTTTCTGCACCGAGT
>Ga0131853_10024628_pt1 | contig 10856 bp, 9 predicted proteins | sample TergutLab28metaG_FD_92764 | JGI IMG/M metagenome (GOLD analysis project Ga0131853, IMG submission 92764) | Labiotermes labralis P1 segment gut microbial communities from Petit-Saut dam, French Guiana - Lab288 P1 (version 2) (version 2) | ecosystem: Host-associated > Arthropoda: Insects >... | reverse complement strand
TTTTATGCATTTGTTATTATTGTTAGTGTTACCAATGATATTTCCCAGGTACTGGAAGCTCTGAACTGCTTCGAATGTTTTATTTCCAATTCGTAGATCCCCAGCGTTTCTCCTATGTTCGTAAGTGGATGTAACCATATATTTAGTTTTATTTTCATTTATTTCCATTCCCAGTTTACTCGTTTCCTCTTCTAGGTCCAGGTACACTTTGGTTAGTTGACAACTTGACTATTCTATGAATTTAGTGCATGTCTCACGTAGAACAGACTGTATTTCAGTTTTGAAAACTTTTTCTGTAGCTTTCATGTGTACCTTACAGAGTACACATTCTGTTGCAGTACATGCTCAACATTCATCTGTTGCTTGGGCCATAATATTTATGTGGTACTCATTTACCTCTTTAATTGTAGTGCTGTTATCTGCTAGTACTTGATGCTTGACTGTTTCTGTGGCCTACTCTTATACCTCACAGAGAACACAGTTTGTGTCCGTTATAAAACCTGTTTACTTTGCGTACAGCATATTCACAGGAAACACAGCAACATTGGTGACCACAGCAATAAATATGACTCACTCACATCAAAGGTATTGTGTAAGGAAGATTATTATGCTGTTACATAATTACTGTGTACTCATTTATGAATAATACTGTGGTACTGCATATTTGACTTTTTAATTTACATTTTTAATTTCATATAAGTCTGTAGGTTATGTTATTATTCCATGTGCATAACCTTGCTAATGGGCTGAGAGTGTGTGTGTCCCCTTATACTATTACAGATACTAGTGTTATAGACTTATTGAACCAATTTTCATGCCAAAAAAAAGTGGACATGTATTATATTAGACCATCCTTGTCTTGGTACACTTACTGCCATCAACAGCAAACATGATGGTGGTTAGCTTATATAAATTTATGAGATTTGATTAATGCTAGCACAGCTTGAGACAGGATTCTGATATTAATCATGTGAAACTGTATGAAGTGTTCTGGTATCATGGTGGTAACTGATACAACATTGCAACTTAGTACATGAAATTTACTTAAAACTCCTACAGCGTTAATCCTTCAGGGTTCTGAGATGCATCACAGCCAGTATGTTTAATATTTGTTGCTGTTAAAACATCAACATATGCTCTACTATTACAACATGCATTTCTGTTCTTTGTGAGAAAATTTCCATGAGCAGTGGTAGCTGGGTCTTCGTTAAGAAGTGTGTAGGAATAAACATGCAAGCTTTTTGTTACACACAACTTTACGGCGTCAGTTTCCATTGTATCATACCAAATTTTGAGACTCCGTATGCCCAGAACATCAACAGAGAGGAATGATTCTTTCAGTCAGGGGTCCATGAATTTTACAGAAGTGTAGGAGCCACCTCTAAATTGTAGACATGAGAAGGGTAACATGAAGCAAGTCCCATACTGTGTGGGCCCACGGATTTGGAGTGATCTGTGAAACTCATGGTTATTGGTGGTTTTACTGAGTTCATGTGAACTGATACACATTTTTGTATGTAAGGAGAAAATACTGCAGTAATTCTGAAAATATTAGGTGCTGCAATAAAAAAATGCAGATCCCGGCCCACCAAGTGCTAAGGATTTGTACACCCCTGCTTTATTACCGAGTAAATGTTGCAAGGAGCTGGTAGTTTTGTAATTTGCATTATTCAATATTGTACTTAAGGTCCAAATCTCCTAACCCCAGCATAAACGAGAAAAATATTTATGAGTACTAAAATAATTAGTAGGGAGCACAACCAGAAAGACTTCAGGATCTACATTTTATTACAGTTCACTATGTTTTCTACCAGAATTTTTACCATTGCTTGTTCTTCGTGGTGAAAACACATACTCTGATTATGTATATCACTGCTTTGAATTTTGTTCATCTGTTTGCAGTTTCACTTCATTGAAACTATGGCGAAGCAATAAATATTTTTGCCTCTTCCTTGTTCATGCACCAGACTAAGTGATGTGCGGATTTCATGCCTGCTTGAGAGTGTTTACTACATGGCTGGGTCATAGTAACCAAAAATGAATCAGAAAATAAGTCATCTATACCCTGTCCTGTCTTTGCTCATGCTGGACACCTTCCTTCTTATATTTCATGACAAGTAAAAGAGCCTTAATTGTGAAATTGTGATGATGATGTCCGTTTGGTCTCGTTATTTACCACACTTGGCTGGATCACCTGTTAAAGAAGATAAGTTCTTGCATTGTGTACATTTTGTTGTTTACAGCCTTATTAAGGCGCCATTGGCAGAATGAGTAGATCTGGTCGTAACTATGGCAAGAAGCCGCCGGACATTGGGCTGCAGATGGACTGTTATGATGAGGCGCTTACCCCAGAGCAGGTTGCAGCATACAATAAGGGAGAGAAGGAGTACAAGGAGGTGATGACCAAGCTGGAACAGATGATGAAGAATCTTGGTGGCGAGATTATTGAAAAATCAGATTCAGTGTGTGTTATGCAAATGAACAACAGGTGCAGTATTACTTATGTGTATTTGGTAGCTTTTTATATCTGCTCATACACTGCATAGGTGACGCTTGACTGCTTAGTTAATGAGTTTACAATTTCAGAATTTGAAGTAGATCAGAAGTGTTTATAGAATTATAAAAGTGCAACTGCACAGCATTTGGTGCCAGAATTATTTTAATGAATACCATTGTGTTATATTATTTGTCCATCAACATGCAAACACTACAGTATATAGCTGCTTCATTTATGTGCGTATTCACATCCTGATATTTTTTTCATAAGAAAGTTGCTGTAGTGCGAGTTTTGGAGTTTGCAGCTGTGTAGTTAAGGGTTCCATTTTTTGGGGGGTATGACATGGAATTATTCCAGATCAGTGTCATGTGCAAAACTGTTACAACTTTTCAGCTGCAGTTAAATTAGAAATTCCTGCAGATGGAACTACTGTTGTACAGTAAGACTGCGGACGTTATCAGATGGTGAAAATTTTGTGTGTATATTCTTTTCATTGTGAATTTTCTAAGCTCCAACTCTGATTTCTTTGTGAAGGAATATTGTTCATTAATGTTGTTGTAAAGTGTTGTCATAAATGAAAAATAAATTTTTCACTGTGCTTAATAAAGCATCATGCCTTGAACACTTTTTAGTGGAGGTACAGCTGGACACATTATTAACCTTGACACTAGTTGGAAAAGAGTAGCTGGATTCGTGCTCTGGTCACTTCACTTCCCCTGGGAATGAGTGTATAGAGCCAGTCTGGATGCCCTGGGGAACTGAAAAATCTTGCACCCTGCTGGAATTGATTTATGATTCCTCTTTTTGGCCAGCATGTGGCCTAGTCAGTATACCAGATGAGATAATTCTTACACAGTTGCATTTCATGTATTATGTCACAATTTCTGGAGAATTCTTGTAGTTCAGTTTGGACTATATATTTTACTTATGTTTTGTATCTGGCAGTCAGCTGCCGTAGTCACTTGGGAGGGCCGTTGGGTGTGAAAAGTCTCTTATGGACCATAAAGTCCTATGCATTCTGTTCCATCTCTTCCTGTGACAGCAGAGAGTAACCATTTCAGTATTTTAGCAGTTTTTGTGTACTCCTCAGTTCTGTTTTCACGGTGTTACTGTTGGCAAGAAGCGGTACGTGTTCCAACAGGGAACAGGAACTGGAGTAGTTTCCATGTTTACCCTTTTTGCCACCTTTGTAGGTGGCCAATACATGTTCACATTGTTTAGTGTTCTCCCAGCCCGCTTGTTGCTTGATTACCCATAGCACAATTTCTTTGTACACTGAAAAGTGTGGTGTAAATGACGATAAAGAATTTTTTTAAATTATAAATTCACACTTTTTAAAAATCCAAAGAAGTTGTATCCATGAGCAGAGCATGCAGTATGTATTTACTGGTAAGATACAGATTACCTGCTTCTGCAGACTGTGAAACTGTATTGTTTGCACAGATCTAACTTTAATTTTGATGTGTTTGACTCATGTTCAGCAGAGTTTTACATTATGTCAAGGGTTATACTGAAAGCTGTAGTATTTCCATAAGGCATAGTAGTGCTGACAGCAGTATTCCTTGAAGCCTTGTAGGGTATTATAATTGATTTTCCATGCCTTTTCATTCTTGGCACTGGACTGAGATTAGCAGCTAGGATTATGCTTCAGCTGCTCTACATCTGGAGAAGGAGCACCCAGTACTTGCAGGATATGAGGCTGGCAGGGCCCTGGAATTGTGGTTAATTAAACACAGAATTATTCTTTCATGCATGTCTTGTGTTTAAAATACTGTCATTTCATGATGATTTTAAACCCATTTGTGAGGTACATCCACTACATACTATGGCTGGGTTAATATGCAGCAAGTAATGGTAACCCAGAAGAACACATTTCTCATCTACTGAATGCCAGAAGCCTGAAATCATGCATATAGCCACTGTTCTTTTTGTTGATGTACATAAATATGTATTTACTGTAAAAGTCATACATTGCAAGTAATGAATGTATCCACAAAATCCCTACTGCAGCTGTTGTTTGTGGTAGAATAAATTTTATAAACTGAACTTTGGAAAAGCCCAAATATTCTTGGTGGCCGAAGATGAAATAAGGCGGTGTATTCCTCTTACATCGTAGTATTATGTGTACTTAGGATATAGCATTGAGGTTATTAAAATGCGTGGTTTGGTTGTTACTGAATTTTATGCCATTTATTTCTTTTGGGAGGCACTGGGTGATATGGTGTGCGGAGTTGTAGATTTGCGATGTTTCCCCCTACTATCTGAAAACCAGTTTCACCCTTGTGTCGCAAATCAGTGCAGGTTAGTTTGATTCCTTGTTCACATCATTTATATAAATATGAATACTCCTCAGCTCTCCTCCACCGGTACCTGTTTTATCAGCAAACGCAGCAAGCACAGGCAAGTCTGTGACGTCTCCTGCAACACGACAATCTGCAGCCCTCATTGCTCAACCAACCCCTGCAACCAGTGCCATGGTGCAAGCAATCCAGACTCCCACAGGCCCTGTCATTCTGCAGGTACCACATTGATATGTGACTTACAGGAACGTGCATTCATTGTAGCTTAGATGTTGAGCCATATTTGTACTTAAGAGAAATGAAGGGGGGAGCACAGTTAAGATATATGAAGAACAGTGTGAATATATGTAGGTGCCATAGTTTGTCAAGAGAGTGAGGTCTAGGAGGAGGCTGTGATGGGCTGGGCATGCAGCTGTCATGGGGAGAGAAATGTATGTAGAACATTGGTTAGAAATTAACCACTTGGAGGAATCAGTGGAGAAGGTCGAGTAATGTTTAAGGGGTATTATGGAGTTGGATGGAACTTTCTTAGTATTGTAATGATGGTATAAGCCTTTAGTTTCCAGTACCAAGATATTAATTACAGTTTATATTTTCCAGAAAAACAGAAACATTTGTTGCATAAATAGAGAATTTTGTTGCAATATAAGGGCTACCAAATGTTTTGGCATTATGTGTGCCATGTGTAAGTAACTGATACTCAGTTTTTGTTGCTTTCTGGTTTAAAACCAACCAGTGTTCAGTGTTAATGAAACTGAAATTTTCTTTGCCTTGCCTTTGCTTCAGTTAAGAAGTGAACACTGATATACTTACTGCTGTGAAGTGCTGTGTAACCAGAAATCATATTTTATGTATTAATTTAAACAACTATGTTATTTGAGTGTCCTTTTGGGCAAAAGTCTTCTAGGGCAGAGTAATTGTGTTTACAGTCCAAAATATAACTTTCTTGAGCCACATAAATCCAGTCAACACCATTTTCCATTTCTTTTAAGACCCTTTTCTGACACATTCAATTGACAAGCTTAAATTCAGTCTAACTTTAAAATGCCTGGGGCTTAAACACAAGCAAGAAGGTCTGTATATTTGAAAAGAAATAATTGTAAATTTTTTAATGGAATGTATGAATACTTCATCCTAGTTTCCATAGATTCTGAGGTTGTGATACTTCTTGTGGGAACATCTAGTATATAAGGAATTCCATGAAAATCTGTTGCCTTCTTTATGTTCTTTTTGAAACACATTGCTGGTGATTGTAATCTGGGTTGTAGTTTTATTATCATTTATTCAGTTGACCCTTCTGCTTGTATAAGGAGTCCCAGTCTGGAATATCCATGTGCATTTTGAAGATTGTGGGAACTTCCATGTTACAATTAAGAGACTGAAGCCGAGTTCCAACTCATACAGTGATCCTGTGTTAAGTCACTGGTGGGGCTGGATTTCCCATGAAGGTGTTGGAATAGCTGTACAGAACAGCATCAAGGCAGCCTTCTATATAAGTTTGTCTAGAACACAATGGTGTCAAATGTAAGATTGTCCCGATGGAGCAGTTTAGTTGCAAAAATGCTACACCATTCATGATTTTTGTGTATTTCAAGAATGGGTACTTATAACAGGTCACTATCAAACTTGTTGACTGACCACCAAGAGCTCCTGTTAAGAGCCCCATTTAAAATACGTGAAGGGGGGATGAAGAAAACCAAACAGGAAACTTGGTCTGGCCACCCTTTGAGAAACAGAGTTGCTGTCTGGGCATTTGTTGGACATTTGGCCTTATGTCACCTGAGTTCAAAATTATATTGGATCACTGTTGAGTCTGATCTGAGACAGATATGCTTTGTTGTTGAAACGTATGGGATTCTGAACACATGTTATGGGTGCTGGGTATCAGAGCCACCTTTTCTGGGGCTGATATACTAACTCATTTTGTATAAGAGATATCCTGCAGGAAACAAAAACACTTGTAAAGTATGTGTTTTTTACAAATAAATTTGTTTGTTTGCATTCACACGTGAACACTGAACCTTTCTGCCTGTGAAGACTGATGGTCAGCTACATTATAAATAAATCATAAACTTAAATATATTTGTGTCTGTAGAGGTGTATGAATTGTTTATGCTTCTTGTTTTTGTGTCTGTCATGAATACTTCCTTTGGGTCTTTCTCGTTTTGCTTGTTTGAATACCTCCATGAATTTGGCTGAAAATCTGCAGCTGTTTCAGTTCAGCCTGCTTAGCTAGTAAATATTTTATATTAATCAGTTTAAACTGGAGTAATAAATGACTAGGTGATAATTCAGTGGAATTTGTATGGGACTGTGAATATGATGGTCATTTTCAGGGTTCACCTCAAGCACAAGGTGTGATGACCAGAGCATCTGCTGGAAATGCTTTGCACTCACCAGGTACCTACCAGCTGGTAATGGACCCACGTCTTGGGCTTATTGTTGGTGCCGTCACATCACCACAGGCCACGCAAGGTGTGTGTGTGATTAGAGACCTTCCTAGAGTTCATCCATTTGTAGGTGTACATTTGTGTTGTGTATTAGTGTTTTGCTGAGAACATATTCCATATGAACCTGTATTACAGTAAATGTATTACTGATACTGTGAGTGCATTTGCCCTTTTGAACATGGCATACTATTGGCATTCCTTGTCACAGAGTTGCTTACTGTTGGGAATTGCCTCCCATTATTTTTCAGCCAGAGGTGTGAGGTGGGAGGATTATGGTGCAGGTGATGGGTAACACAGACATCTGTGCTGTGGGTGGGATATGAATCTACAATCATGTGAATTTGTCACAGCACCAAAATCTAATTGCATTGCCCTTGATGAAAACTTCATTACTATTAGAGTTGATGTTAGTACTTTGAGGACTGCCTTTATATTTTGCTTTTTTCAGAGCGTTATTATTTGCATGTAGATGCAGTATCATGTCTTGTATTACCCTACCAGGTTTGTGTAATATCTTAAATTGCCATATTTACTCGAAAGCAAGACAAGTTTTTTCCCCTTAAAATTTGGTGCTTCAGTATGTGAGGTCATCTTAAATTGGCATATGAAGCACCAAACCAGACAACACCAAAGTGGGTGGCTTTGAACTAGACCGCACGGAGCCAAAACAACATCTTCATCGCCAAATTGTCATGTGAAATCTGCACTTTTCTGAGTTATTACACAGGGTAGAGTACTAATTGCGTACTGGCGTCTCAGGACAATCTCTTGGTCCTATATTCAGTAGACAAATCCAAAAGAGATCAGAGCATGATTGAAGTTAATTGACAGAGTCTTTTTTTTTTGGGGGGGGGGGGACTTTATATATCGTCTAATTATTTTAAAGAAGCATGCCATTTTGGAAGCAGGCTCTGTTCTGTTTTCCGGCAAAGTACTGGTTAACCTGGTGCACCTCTTGGATCAAGCTATTCTGAGTCACTGGGTACCACAGAAGCGGTAACTTGTTAAAATACATGGCTGAGAACAGGTCTAGTCCAAGGGTTGTAACAGGAAAATGGCTACTGAAAAATTGAAAATGAAATACAAGGCTCAAAAATGAAACTGGGACCAATCCACAAATTAAAAATCATAAAAAGTGCTATGAAGTGAGACTGAACAGACCACAGACATAACACAAAAGCCCATAACACATGTATTTAAATTCTTAATACTACAGATGTTGAGAAAATTGTGAATCTTCATGGGTTCAGGTATGTTTATAAACCAAGAAATGTGAATGTGGTATTTAGTCAGTGTGGATCATAATGGCATGGCAGCACATTTTGCCCTGAAGTGACTGTGAAGGGTTGAATGCATTGGAATGGGATTGGTAATGATATGTTGTGGAATGATGGTGAAGAGGATAGGGGTGTTAGGGGTGAGTGTGAGGAAGATAAAGGCTCTAACTGTGAAGCTGTAGACAGTGACATTTGGGGGGCTGTCGTAGATTTGGATAAATACATTTGCCCTTGGCAGAAGTGTTTTCTTGGTAGGTCTTAGAGTCATCATGCATTTGGGTAAATATGGTAGTAGATACACTGGTTAATGGATCAACGTATTCTAGTTTTTTTTTAAGTGATTGAGAGAATTGCAGTTCATGAAAATTAATAAAGTAGAGAACTTTTTCTGGTTGGATTTGGAATGTCCTATCTGGATGTTGCAACACTGGCCTTGCCTTCTTTCAAATTATCCTTGTTACTACTGGGACTGCTTGCAAGAGGCTCATTGCTGTCCATGGTTTTATGAATGGAAATCAGACTTTTCATATATCCAGTTCAATAAAGAGTGCATTTCATCTGTAGTACTGTGTATCAAGGTAGTTAGTCCATATAAGTTGTAAATTGCTGCCTGTGTGTATTAGATATTAATGTGCTGGATTTGTTACAGGCACACCAGTCATCCAGAATACTACAAGTCTCGCCAAGACACCAACAGTAGTGAGTAATGTACGTTTCATATGCTCTATTGCACCCATTATGAGTTGTAGCATTTGGAGTTTATCAAAATAACAGTAAGTGTGACAAAACTAGAGCAAAATTGGAGAAAGAGACCCATATTTTAAGGGTCATATTTCATTATGTAATAGACGTATGGTGTATAATTTCTGTTTTGACAGTCAATACTTGGCAGCTACTGAAAGCTAAAAAATCAAATGACCTTCCACATCAGTACCTTTGCAAACAGTCAGAGAAAACATGTTTTTCTGGGTATGTTGCATCTGTGTGTCACTGCAGAAATTGATAGTATCAGTCTTGAAACTAGCATGTCATTCATCTTGGAAGTTCTTGAAGCCTTGAGTGACCAGAACTGCTGGGAGGAAGGGGAGGGAGAGGAGGGGGAGAGAAAAGTGGACCAGTGGTGTTTCCTCCTTGAAGCCATGATCTCACTGCCATCAGCCTCATTTTTTGGGATTGCATCAAGCATGTGATTATTTGAGAGTAAATTAGTGATATGTGGCATTGAAGAGGGAATTACTGCTATCATTGCAGCTGTTATGTGACAGTTTTGTCAACAGTAAATCATATTGGATATTGTAAATAGAACTGTAAAGTTTAATAGTTACTGTACGTACCACCAAATTTAACATCTTAAAATTGTACCTTCTGCTTACAGAGGTAATTTCTGTATTTCTGCACAGATCTCAAAATACACAGTAATTATTTCCTTATACAGCATTAGCTTCTTGTTGTTTGTAACTGATATGGTGTGTGTTTAGTACGTGGTAAGAAGTTCAGGTTAATTTTCATCTTTAAAGGGTTTAGCAAAGAAAGAATATGCCAGAATAAAGTTTGTATCTGCCCACACACACACACACACACACATATATTCTTTCATTTGTAATGAGCTTGTTCATTTGTTACCATCTCCAGAAGCATCATGTCATAGGGTTTGTGTGTTGTGCGTGATGAATCTCCGAGTTTAGTAAGTGTGTGTAAAGGCAAAGGTGTAAATGTTTTTCAAATACCAACTTATGGCACTATTTATTTACTTGATAAAACACACGTTAAAATACGTACGTCTAATCCATTAAAATTTTTTAATATAAAACACCTACATGTTTCAATCCTTCCGGATCATCATCAGGGAGTAAATGTTCCTATATATGAAGTTACTGAATATTTCTGTATTTGTTGATGTTATTGGTATGATGGTGGCATGCATGTGGTTGTATAGGTTATGTTGTGTTCGGTTGGTCTGATTGTTGCCTGTCCTGTGTACGATCAGACCAACCGAACACAACATAACCTATACAACCACATGCATGCCGCCATCATACCAATAACATCAACAAATACAGAAATATTCAATAACTTCATATATAGGAACATTTACTCCTTGATGATGATCCGGAAGGATTGAAACGTGTAGGTGTTTTATATTAAAAAATTTTAATGGATTAGACGTACGTATTTTAACGTGTGTTTTATCAAGTAAATAAATAGTGCCATAAGTTGGTATTTGTAAAACATTGATAACATTGCACAGTGACAAAATGAAAATTAGCAAAGGTGTAAAGTTGGCCCTATACACACCATGAAGGTGTACTCATTCTTAACCTTAGCACTAGAT
>Ga0131853_10024625_pt1 | contig 10857 bp, 4 predicted proteins | sample TergutLab28metaG_FD_92764 | JGI IMG/M metagenome (GOLD analysis project Ga0131853, IMG submission 92764) | Labiotermes labralis P1 segment gut microbial communities from Petit-Saut dam, French Guiana - Lab288 P1 (version 2) (version 2) | ecosystem: Host-associated > Arthropoda: Insects >... | reverse complement strand
GGCACCCTTGTCTTGCGTCCGATAGACACCCAAGAGCCGGGCGTAGAGATTGAAGTGGTCGTAGATGGTGAGACCAACGAAGTCACGGTAAACGTAGACCCAGACGACGATGCAGAGATCAGCATAGAGGATGGCAACATTGTGATCACATTGCCGCCTGATACAGACATTGACGACATTGAAGTACCTAATGGCTGGAACTCCGTTGAAACGACAGACAACGATGGCAATGTGATAGTAACGATCACACCGCCAGCAGGCTACGAAGTGGTAGAGGAAGAAGACGGCACCCTCGTCTTGCGTCCGATAGACACACGACCGGAACGCGAGCTACACCGTGCGTACATGTTTGGTGACACTGCTGGTGAGTTCCGTCCGGGCGCCACCATCACGCGTGCCGAAGTGGCAGCCATCTTGGTGAGAACCGAACTACGTGACTTTGAAGCATTTACGCCTGAGACCAGAGAGTTGCCGGAAGGCATGGCGAGCTTTAACAAATTCTCCGACGTGCTTCCGCACAACTGGCACTTCTACTATGTGGCATGGGCCTATGACGCAGGTCTAGTTAGCGGGCTCCCGGATGGCACCTTCCGTCCGAATCAGCCGATTACTCGCCAAGAGATCGCAGCGATGTTATCGCGTCTGGATGGAGTTGAGTTGCGAGATGCGGGCACGCCTGCGGGCATTGTAGACTTCGGCGACACCCAAAACTGGGCGAGAGACTATGTGTACACCGTATACAGCGAGGGCTTGATGGTAGGTGACGCCCGGAACCAGTTCCGTCCGCGTGCAAACATCACCCGTGCAGAGACGGCAACCGTGTTCAACCGGAACTTAGGCCGCCTGGACAGCGTGACAGCGTATAATGCAGCAGAGGTAGAGCGTGATAATAAGCGTGACTTCCCGGACGTGAACGTGCTCAACACAGCCGGAACTATGACATGGTTTTTCCCGTCTGTGTTAGGTGCTACGAATGACCACTATTTGACCCGAGATGATAACGGGGACATTACCGAGAAGTACGTTCGTTACGAGCAACCTTGGCGTGATTAGGTTCAAAAACGCCCTAGTAATTTCGAGCACAGGAAGAAAAAACCCGCAGCGGTCGATTGTGACGGCTGCGGGACAGACTAGGAGGTTCAAATGAAGAAAAAAGCCTTGCTTGTATTGTGTGCTTTGCTCATCATGGTGTCGTTGGGGGCTTGTGCAGACCCGGAAACTGCCATCATTGGCACGTGGGAATGTCTAAACGATAGTATTCCGCACGAGTGGATGTGTGGGCTTGTCTTTGATGAAGACGGCAGATTCGTTGACAGTGACGGTGACAGGGGTTCATTCCAGATCGCAAGGAATTCGTTGACCTTAGAGTTCGATGATTTTGAAGCCGTTACATTTTCGTACAGGATTCGAGGAGATCAGCTGACGCTCACGGGCGACGAAACCAACGTTGTGCTTACCCGCCGATAGTTAAAATTTAGGCCAAAATGCACAGCTTAGGGCATTAAAAACTATTGCAAAGCTTCAAACGTGCTGTTATGCTCGACAATGTGTAATAGTTTTATGATATACATCTGACATAGTGGAGAATGATGAAGTTAGATTACATTTTTCGAGAGAAGGGCAAGAAAAAACGATTTTGAACGGTCTTGTTTATCTTAAAGTTTCAAAAAGGTTTTCAATATTAACAAAAAAGGAGAAAATATCAAAATGAAGACTAAAATGAAAAGAAGCAAAAGGATTATTACGCTTTTATTGGCACTGGTAATGATTCTGACGATGGTGCCGGTGCCAGTATCTATGGGAGCTTTGGCGGACGATGATCCGATTACGCCGGATATGAATCCACAGCTTCAAGTATTTCTAGACCAGAGACGCCAAGAGGTTGACGGATTTGTCCTCTCCGGTGCATTCCGTCAAATCGACCACCTGCTGAACGGATTTGCGGACAACCCTGAAATGCAATGGGAAGTTCTTGACCTCATTTTTGGTCACCACACCGGTTACTACCCGTATGGGCACCCCCGTTATCCGGGCCCGGTAGATCCGGCCGCTAGAGGTATTGGCCTTTCCATCTGGCGTAACCAAATGGGTGACAAAGCCGAATTGTGGAACTACATCTGGAGACAACCGCCAAGCCAAGCCAACTTCCCCGGTCAAATGGCAGGCGGCGGCGGCAACCAGAGCTGGGGCCGTTGGTATGACACCGCAGCATTTAGTTTCCGTCCTTTCCATCCCCATGATCCCGACCATTATTACGGGCTGGATTTACCCATGCGGGCTGAGTTTTTGGATGACGCCAGTTACCGCTGGTGGTTTGATGCACACTACACCGCAGCTGAGAGCTTTGACCCGGCTCACCACGACGGTGGCATAAACAACCCCCGTCTCCGCGACACGACACATGTTCCCACGATAGAGTACCCCCTTGGTCGCCCGGTGGATTCGCCAACGGTTACTGACGAACAAAGAGATGCGGGCTTTACCGGACGTCTCAATGACAACATCGCACAGATAGACAGAGAGACTGTCTTCATGTTCTGCGAAGAAACAGGCGAAGAAAGAGCGTTTGAAGGCTGGCAAGTACGTGAGGGCGGCCCGCAAGGCAACGATCCTTTTGATATTTTTGATTGGCCCATCGCCCCCGGTGACCAAAATATTGTGTACCGTGATGGCCGCTCACCTGTAGACCGCGGTCAAGTATGGGCGTCCAGAATGGCTATGGCCTATGCGGAAGGTCGCGGCGAAGAAATGAAAATTATGGCGGCTGGCTGGAGCGGCCCCGCTTGGGTTAAGAGCACCGGACGTGTGAACGGCGGTCATGTTGTTAACGCTGAGTGGGCATTGGAAGCGTATGCAACCTTCCTTGCCGACTATCTACAAGGTTGGGAAACCATTTACGGTGCACCGGTTTGGGGATTGTCTTTGTCCAATGAGCCGGATCAATTCAACCATGTTTACTCAAAAAGCGGCTGGGCGTTCCACCACACATATGCCACACCCGGAACTGTAGACTTTGGTATTCGTATGCCCATGGGGCTTCACACTGCTACCTTACCAGCAGCAGCAACCCCAGATGATACCGCCGTCGTATTCCCGGGACTCACGACTGCTTTCCCCACTTGGAATGCACCGGGCGGTGCGGGCAGTGCACCGGCCTATATGCCGTTTGCCCGTGATTTCTTAGGCCCCATCATGGAAGAGCGCGGTCTGCGTACTGTCGCAGCGGACGGTACCATAGAAGGTGTTCGCCTGCAAATGGGCGATAGTCAGAGCTATACTGTAGGCCCGAACTCCATTTGGCGTGCATTCTGGGGCAACAGTGCCGAGCAATTTATAGATGACTATGTATTCCATACCTACGGTTGGAGCCACACAGGCGGCTATCAAATGAATACTGCGAACCTGAGAGAGTGGAAAGTGCGTGCCCAAATGGATAACCGGGGCAAAATCATGAGTGAAATTTCCACCATGTCCGGCCAAACCGGTGCCAACATCTTTGACTATCGCATTGATGCACTCAGAAGCCAAAACGGTACCGCATCTAGAAGTGATATGGGTTCTGCTTTGGCATGGGCCATGTACTGGAACAGACAAATGTCAGTTGCAGAACTGACCGGAACCGGTCAATGGTGGGCAGTGGGCTTTAAGCGCCCTGAGAGAGAGTGGCCCATGCGCAACGCACCCGGTGACCAAAGCTTGGAAAACCTGATTTATATCACCAACGACGCCCGCGGTCATGCAGCTCCGGTTGGTGCCGGTGCCGCTGGCGCCGCACAAAGCTTAGAGAATCCTGCAACTTTGTGGGGCGGTATTGAGGGGACAACTGGTTCTCATCGTGGCGTACCAACGCCAGGCATTACTGGACAGTCCAACTACGGTGACGGTCAATTGGGCGGTTACTTCACAGAGCAAACCTTTGACTATCGCGTACACAGTGTATTCTGGGCATTGGGCCATTTCAGCAAGTTTGCAAGACCCGGTTGGTTCCGTGTGAACATTGACCAAACCCCGATTTTTGAGGCCCCGGCAGACACAAGCCTACCGGCAGCCACCGTCAACAACCTCAACTTGCAATCTTCCGCATACATCAGCCCCGAGGCAGATGCAGACGGTTACTATGACTTTGCCGTAACCATCATCAACGGCACACGGCAGAATCAGACCCTAGACCTCAGCTTCCCCGGCTTTACAGTCGAGAGCATTGACCGTTGGGAAACCAGAGAAGATGCACTTTGCCCGACTCTCAACTATCAAGATGCGTGGGTACGAGATGGCGGTATTGGTGTTGGTGGCATAGACTTGAACACGGTTCGCCGTGACCACGTCCGCGGTTGGTTCGAAGTAGACGGCGAACTAATAAGAGGCCGGGATGAAGCACGCTCTTTGATGGTTCCCACAGCTTCTAACAGCACCCCGAGTATGGCTGGATCCCCCCTTGGTAACGGCATGGTACTTCACGGTGAGGTAACAGGTTGGACAAACGGCGGCGAAGTAACTGTACCCTTCGTTTCCATGACAACCTTTGTCGGCCGTGCCAGAGTCAACCCGAACGACAATCTGGATGCCACACAAGAAATCCCCTTCTTCTACTACAACGAGTTGGAAGGTGCCGCAATCAACAACAACAACACCAACCTGCAAGACCCCCGTGTAGAGACGATGCGTATCCCAAGACAAGACTTTGAATACGAACTAGGCGAAGTGGTAATCACTGCTGGTCAGGCTGGTGCTCAGCCTAATATCACGGCAGGCTTTACAAACAACACGTATGCCAGATTTACCTTCAACAACTTGGATCTCGGCGCAGGTGTAGACACACTCACCATCAACGCCGGTGGAGCGATTGTCGGCACTGCCACAGGAGATGCAGTAGTTGGCCGTATCCCGGCACGCGCCTATATTGATGGCGAACTGGCCACCGAACGCGGTGCTCACGTTGTTACAACTAACGTTGCAGCCAACGTAAGAGACAGCATTATTCCTCTCAGCGATGAGTTTGACGGTGTGGCGGACGTAGTGATTGTACTTGGCGCACAAAACAGCCCGGTAGTTGGTCGTTTGAACTCTCTGTCGTTCTCTAGCGGTGCAGATGCTGCAGCGGCTGGCGTAGACGTGTTCGATGTCCAAAAAGCTTCAGACCTGAAGATTCCTGCATAATCACCTTCGGTGAGCTAGGAAAAGAACCTAAAGTTCAATGGAGCCCCTCCCTTACCTGTGCAGGGTGAGGGAGGGGTCAGTTTGTCAGTATTTTTAAGGGGTACAAGCCGTTTAGGTCATGTTCTAAGGTAGTTGCTATTGGGTGGAAGTTGTGATATGCTTATCTCAAGGGTAGGATATGGCACAAACAGCGGTAGAATGTATCCATTGCATAAGCGAAACAGTAATAAAGTTTGGCAAGAACCCGAAAGATCGTCAGCGGCACTGTTGCAAAAGTTGTAACAAGACATTTCAGAAAGAATATGCAAATAATGCAGCAAAGCCTGAAACAAAGAAAATAATTATAAAGATGTCTCTAAACGGAAGAGGCATTCGAGACATTTCAAGAGTTTTAGAAATCAGCACAGATAGTCATTTCTGTGTTAAAAAAGCAGGAAGTATTCTCGCCAACGTAAATCCAAAGTATCAAGATTTGCAAAAACCACTTAAAATGCGCCTTCAAACGGATGAAATGTGGGGTAGAGTTTATAGCAAACAAGCTCCGTAAGAATGGCGATGTAATAGCTTATGTTTTAGGTTCGTGCGAGCATGGCATGTTATTAAAGCGTTTGGCTAGAAAGACAATCTGCTATTCCAAGTCTCCGGAAATGCATAAAATTATGCTCGGGTTGCTTATCAATCAAATTGAATCCCACAGACAACTATTTTAGAACATGACCGCAGACGGTTGTGTTCTTGACAAAACAGCAATTATATAATATAGCAACATTAATTTTTGCAACAAACAATAAATTTTCCATTTGCTTTTTTATGTTGTAGAAGCACAAAATCTTTCTATTGTTTGTTGCAGGGGTAATAACAAAAATAAAGGGAGAAAACAATGATTACGAAACACAAACTGAAAAGAACACTTGCGCTACTACTCGCACTCACGATGGTGTTCACTCTGATACCCGTGTCGGCATTGGCGGCGGAGGCGGAAAACTACGAAACTGCATATGTACCAACGGGAAAAGTCACGGCGGTGCAGGAGCAATTACTGCAAGACTTTGACGAAATTATCGACCTCTCCGATCCGAACCCGTCGGGCGGGCTTGGATTTGTATTTTTTAATGGAGCGTTCGATATAATTTCCGGAAATATTCTTATCATAGGCAGCAACGCTGCAACCGGACATCGCATTACACTTTCACAAGCAAACGCTAGTGCGTTGGCAACACTGTACAATGCGACCATCACAAACTTAGCTCCGGGGCAAAGTGCGATTGAGTGGCAGTTGACTGGTGAGGATTCGTCTGCCAACATGACCTTGTACCTGACGCTTGTGGGCGAAAACACGCTGACAGGCAATGGCAACCCGGGCATATACCTTGCCGGCGGAGGAGATGCTTTGGTGCTTGGAGGAGACGGTGCCCTACATGTCACGGGCGGTGCAAACAATGCGGCGATTGATGGTGAAGGTAGCATTGCCGTTGGCGGCAGTGTTACTCTTACTGCAGTCACCGGAGAGGGCGGTGCAATGAGCATAGGTGCTCTCATGAGCAGAAGTCCCGCTGCAAATCTCTACGTCACAGCAACACGCGATCCTGCCTCCACGGTACCAGCAGCGAACATGTCCATCACAGGGGCGGGCCCGCAGGAAGTTGGGGCAGAGATGACAGTGACGGTAACGCCGCCGACTGGTCAGCGGATTGTAGCCGGCACCTTGAATGTCACTGGCGTAGCAGGTATTACCATGACAGACACCGGTGCAACGTTCCCGATGCCTGAAACCGGCGGTGCGGTTGTGGTTAACGCGGAGTTTGAGCCGATAGGGGGCATTTCAACACATCAAGTAACGTTTGTCGCCAACGGCGGCGGCGGAACGATGGCCCCGGCGACAGCAACAGAGGGGACACCGTTTGAGTTGCCGGCCAACGGGTTCACCGCTCCAGCAACCCCACCGGGCCGCACGTTTACAGGGTGGTTGGTAGGCAACGACACCACGTTGCGTCAGCCGGGTTTCGAGATCAACGTAACCGGCCCTGTGACCTTGACAGCGCAGTGGACAGTCGGCGCATGGCCGGAGCATCAAGTAACGTTTGCCGCTAACGGCGGCGGCGGAACAATGGCCCCGGCGACAGCAACAGAGGGGACACCATTTGAGTTGCCGGCCAACGGGTTCACCGCTCCAGCAACCCCACCGGGTCGCACGTTTACAGGGTGGTTAGTAGGCAACGGCACCACGTTGCGTCAGCCGGGTTTTGAGATCGACGTAATCGGCCCTGTGACCTTGACAGCACAGTGGACAGTCGGCGCATGGCCGGAGCATCAAGTAACGTTTGCCGCCAACGGCGGCGGCGGAACAATGGCCCCGGCGACAGCAACAGAGGGGACACCATTTGAGTTACCGGCCAACGGGTTCACCGCTCCGGCAACCCCACCGGGTCGCACGTTTACAGGTTGGCTAGTAGGCAACGACACCACGTTGCGTCAGCCGGGTTTTGAGATTGATGTAACCGGCGCTGTGACCTTGACAGCACAGTGGACAGTCGGCGCATGGCCGGAGCATCAAGTAACGTTTGCCGCTAACGGCGGCAGCGGAACAATGGCCCCGGCGACAGCAACAGAGGGGACACCGTTTGAGTTACCGGCCAACGGGTTCACCGCTCCAGCAACCCCACCAGGTCGCACGTTTACAGGTTGGCTAGTAGGCAACGACACCACGTTGCGTCAGCCGGGTTTTGAGATCAGCGTGACCGGCCCTGTGACCTTGACAGCACAGTGGACAGTCGGTGCAGTGGAGCCTGATATAGAGATAACCGTAACAGTAGACCTAGAAAACGGTGTAATCACAACGATTGTAGACCCGGATGATACAGACTACGAGCGTAGCGTAGACGAAGAGGGTAACCTTGTGATAACGTTGCCGGATGCGGCCATCAGTGTAGTCGTGCCTGGGGGCTGGCCACCAGCAGTATCTAGAACGAACGATGCAGGCGATGTAATCACCACACTCACGCCGCCGGAAGGCTACGAAGTGGTAGAATATCCGGCAGGCACTTTCGTTGTGCGTCCGATCGAAACCCCACAACCGGAGCGAGAATTCCACGCGGCGTACATGTTCGGTAACCCTGCTGGCCAATTCCAACCTCTCAACTCGATCAACCGCGCACAAGTAGCGGCGATATTGGTTCGCACCAGGGTAGACGGGTTTGTCCCGTACACATTGCCGGCTAGTATGGCGGATGATGGTTTCACGGCCTTTACGGATGTAGGGCCGAGAAACTGGCACTACTACTATGTGGCGTGGGCATATGATGCCGGGTTGGTAGACGGTTTTGGCGACGGTACATTCCAGCCGAATGCGGCGATTACCCGTCAACAGTTGGCAGCGATGCTGACACGTACTCTGGGCGATGATGTACCGGACAATCTGCGTGAGATGACATTCGGCGACATAGGTGCGATTGGAAACTGGGCGAGCAGGTATGTGAACATTGTGTACCATATGGGCTGGATGGTCGGCGACGCGCAGGGTAACTTCAACCCGACGGGCCAAACGAACCGTGCACAGATGGCGACGGCAGTGAACCGTATTTTGGGCCGTGTAGACGACAACGCTGTGCGCAACCGTTTGATTGCAGACAATGCACTGGTAGCAGAAGTAGACGGAGTAGATCGTGTACGTAATTTCCCGGATGTACTTAGCACTGCATGGCACCATGCCGCTGTGATGGGTGCTGCAAATGACCACTATCTGTACAGAGATGATGACGGGGTCATTAGCCGGAAGTACGTTCGTTTCGAGCAGCCTTGGCGTGATTAGGATGACGGCCAGACCGAAACGTATCATGATATAACTAACCTACGGCCCGGTGCATTCGCACCGGGCCGTAGGAGATTGAGTACAAACAATGTTTGGATTCAAGGTAACGGACTTGTTCGGCGGCCCGGTTGACAGCATTTTAGTGTAGGGTAGTCCCGTAGTCCCAAGAGGTTCGGCCTGTTGTATATTGTAGAATGCCGCCCTGTGTGTTCCGGCCCTTGCTCTTTAATTTCGGGCTTTCTTTGGGGCGGCGGGTTCATTTTGGAGAGGTGTATATGTAAGGAAAGGTACTAAATTTGTGAACTTTCTTCTATTCTGTTGCCAGCGGGGCGGGCTTGTGATATACTGCAAGCTACGGCTCATGACACATAAGAGAATAGGAGAACATGATTATGAAAAAAGTACTTTGCCTTTTGCTGGCACTCTTGCTACTGGTGGGTTCCTTCGCCGCTTGTAGTGGGACGGAAGAACCTACGGAACCGATAGGGACAGAAGAGTCCACTACAGAAGAAAACGGTGAGACGGAAGAAACCACCCCTGCGCCCTCCGGCGGACTATTGGCCGGAATCGACCCTACGGCGGTGGTGTTGGAAATTGATGGGTTCGACCCGGTTTTGTGGGAAGAGTTTCACTACGAACTCCAGCGGTGCCGCTCTATCATAGAGAACATGGGCATTATAGTAGATGACTGGGACGCAGTGTTTGACGACCAGCCGATATTTGACGAGACACTCACCTATAACGAATTTGTCATCCGCTTCGCTATTGACGCCACCCTAGAGCGGCGCGCAGTGGAGAGCGTGTTTGAAGAATCCGGTGCCACCATTGACCCGGACTTTTATGAAGAGATTCGTGCCATGTACCTAGAGGAGATGGGCGAAGAGGAGTTTTTAGATCTCTTAACAGAGCACTTCATGACGGAAGATCTTTTTATCCGTCTCAGCGCAATCAGTGAAATGTACTTTGCGGCCTACGAAGCCCTGACCCAAGAGGGTGGTTTGGTGTCGGAGGAAGAGGTGGAAACCGCTATCGCAGAGGAGGGTATCCTGCGGGCCAAGCACATTCTGATAGCGGCCGATGAGGAGGGTGACGCTGCAGCCACCCAACGGGCCGATGAGTTGTATCAAGAGTTACAAGGGCTGTCCGGGGATGAGCTATATACCCTGTTTGACGAGCTAATGGCAGAGTATGGCGAGGATCCCGGTATGGTAGGGAACCCGGACGGATACACCTTTATGCCCGGCGTTATGGTGCCGGAGTTTACGGAAGGAACCGAGGCGTTAGACTACGGCGAAGTAGGCCCGCCTGTCCGCAGTGACTTTGGGTATCACATTATCCTTCGCCTACCGGTAGACCCCGATGCCGTTGTGATGTCGCCCCACGGCGGACAAGAGACGGTTCATAGTATGTTGGCAGGCGGACAGATTGAGCGTTTGTTAGAAGAGGCCCAAGCCGCATTAGTCTATGAAACAACAGCGCTGTTGGATCAAATTGTACCCGGTGAAATCTTTGGTTTTGCAGGGCCTGTAGCAGAAGAAGTGGACGAAGAAGACGAGCCTGCGGAAGAGTAAAATTTACCATTTAGAAAAAATATCAAAAAAAGGCAAAAAAGAAGTTGACATGGCCTAGCGGCTGTGGTAATATAGCGGGGTGCCTTTCAGAATGAGATGGACGCAATTATCTAATATTAATCAATAAAAGATAGTTGACAACGCATCAAAAATGTGGTACGATAGTAGTCCGCTCTCGCAAACTGAGAGGTGTCCCGTGCTGTACCTTGTAAATTAAACAATGTAAGACGAAAGAAATCATTGGTTGAGGGCTTTTAGAGAGAGTTCTCAAGGCGATACGGCTTATTAATATAGTTGTATTGCACTAATGATGAACCCTTG
>Ga0131853_10024622_pt1 | contig 10858 bp, 3 predicted proteins | sample TergutLab28metaG_FD_92764 | JGI IMG/M metagenome (GOLD analysis project Ga0131853, IMG submission 92764) | Labiotermes labralis P1 segment gut microbial communities from Petit-Saut dam, French Guiana - Lab288 P1 (version 2) (version 2) | ecosystem: Host-associated > Arthropoda: Insects >... | reverse complement strand
GGATGGGGGGGGTGTGGTGGGGTGGTGGTTTTGGCTGGGGGGGGTGGGGTGATGTGGGGGTTTTGGGGGGGGGGGGGGGGGGGGGGGGGGGGGTTTGGTTGTGCCTGTCTGGACGCATTTGTAGAGACTTTTTTTTTTTTTACTTCTGCAGAGATCGTACCGTCCAGCCCTTAGACTAGTCACAGTACCGATTACGTTATCCCTCTTTAGTCACTTGGTATAGAATTTATCTTTTGTTCTCTTATTTTCCTGGCTGAATGATAGCGGGGGGGTTAAGGCGGCTGCTTTTACCGACCTCTGGACCCATAATACATTACGCTGTTTTACTTGGACACTAGAACTCAACGGAAATCGGGATCTCATATGGAAGGCGCTGTTGCTTCGTAAACGGAAGGTTACTCGTTGAAACCTTCCTTGACAGGCCGACACATATGACATACGGATTTCATGATTCTCCTTGGTCCCCCCAGACAAATGGCGGAATACGATGTAGGACATAACAGCTTTAACGTTCATTCCAACTCATTCACACAATTCAACGCTACATTACGCGTGCAGTTGATAGAACGCAGTTCAGTAACATGTCATTAAGTGTACCATGATATTTTCCTGCGTAGCATGGAGTACCTCGATGTTCAGGATGAGACTGGGTTCGAATCTTAGCAGTGTAGCCCACTGGTTTTCTTGTCGAAATGTCTTCCTCACCTCCGAGTTTCGCCGACGAAGTTCTGTGGCAGGAACTTAAAAAGGATACGGTAATTACTTTCCGTCACGTCAGTTTATACCTTTCCCAAAAATTCTACCAGTTTTCCTTCGATTCAATATTACTTCATTAGTCCATCATTAAAAACAATAAACATAGCCCACGTTGCATGAAATGTGAGTTACTTGTATACGGCGGAGACATTGAGATTACTTTTTTCTGGTATGTGACGCCGTGTAGTCGCTCAGCTACGTACCAGACCACACAGCGCTACACATCTCAAAAGACTGGAATCTTCATATTGAACACAGACTCAGGGCAGACTGCATTGCGATCAGTACACTTACACTACAGAGGTGCCCATGTCCTCGCGTCCCTGATGACGGCAGCTGTCAAGGGATGTCCGGCGGATGCAGGATTTCTGTGCGATGAGGTTGCCATGCTTTAGGGATACGATAAAGAAGTGGAAGTACTTTTCTGTCCGTTGCTCCCCATTTACAAAGGAGCGTTCCTTTTTTGGAAGTTTCCCAGGATTTGCCTCTTTGTCCTTCTGGTAAGAGCAACATGTACATGAAGATGAGTATGAAACATTGGTGGGGTGATGACAGGGGAAAACCGAAGCGCTCGGAGAAAAACCTGTTGCATTGGTACTTTTTTCACCACAAATCTCAAATGGAATGACTTGAGATTGAACCCGGGCCTCCGTGGTGAGAGGCTGGTGACTGACCGCACGGCTTAGGGATACGATAAAAGAGACACTCTGTATAGAAGGATTCAGTGTTTATCTCGCAGTTAACGCAGTGTTCTTCGAGTAGAAAGACCAGTCGTTTAGTTCTGTGTTGAGAAGCAGTCGCTGTTTATTGTGAGAATCATACGGACACATACACATACACCCTGTCTCTCTCTCTCTCTCTCTCTCTTTTTACTGGCTGTACGGTCCGTGCCAGACTTTGGCCTCCTTCAGGATCAATTTCTAGGCGTCTCTGCCCCTAGCTATTTTTCTCCAGCCTCTAACACCCGTTTTATTCAGATCATTTTCATCTTCGTCCAACCATCTCTTTCTTGGCTTTCCAACGGACCTTCAGGCATTCTTTCTACATGTCCTAACCATCGTAATCTTCCTTTTATAATGCCTGAGATAATATATGGTTCTCTATACAGATGCACACAAATACACTGCATTAGCACAGTGTTTGTCAACCTTTGTGAGACCGCGGCTCGGTAAATTATTTTTTCATAAGACGAGGGCCCGGTTCCAACAAATTTACTCGTAACTACCTATCCATTTTTTTAAGTTCAGACATTAAACTGACATAAATATTAATAATTAATTATGGCATAATCATAAAGAGTGTGAGTACACTTATGTATACGGTGTGGCATGTTGACAAATATAAAATTACATTTAAATTAGTTATCAATCACTGGACTAATGAAATGTTGTAGCATATTGTAGTTTCCTCAGGCCAACATCTGGGTCTGAGTTTTTCGACACATTCACGAATGTTTTTCTCCTCAGAATATTTCCACTATAAAACATCTATTCATGAAAGTTGTTTAGAAAACTAAACTGACAAATTCCAGGAGAACCTCTCGCGGCCCGGTATAATTGATGCCAGGGCCCGGTACCGGGCCGCGGCCCGGCGGTTGAGAAACACTGCATTAGCAGAATACGAAGTTTCTAATATTAAACCTGTCTGTACATACTGTGCCTGTTCTGTAAAAAGGGGTAACTGCCACTTTGAGCCTGTGTGTAGCGAATCGTTCAGTTAATGGTCCTGTGTGATACATAAAAAAGATAACTTATCTTCAAGAAAAACCAAGATAGGTGAGGGTATCCTACCTCTCATTGCATTTGTTATGTGCGAAACGGCGCCATCTTCTTGAGTCTTCTGTAAAATTATGTTTTGTGCGTTGTCCCCTTCTTACAAAGCAGGGGCGATATTGTTACCACTAGAATTTAAACTGCTAGTCTCTTCTTCGGTGATTCATATACCGGATGTTGGGGGCCGGCTACCTTCGTTATTTTGGTACATTTTCAGGATCCATTGGGGTTTGTAAAGGCAGTTGAGTGAATGCAATTCCTGTTAATGAAATGTGAAGAGCAGTTTAGACTACGCAGTTAACTGCACGAATGTAATTTCTATCAATGAAGTGGGAAGATAATTCAGATTATCATGTAAATATTTTTATGTGGGCGTGTACTGTTTAAACACATGATTACCGAATGTCACATTCCAATGAGTAAGAATCCTTACATTCGGAAGTTCTCAGGTTCAAATCTAGTCTTGGAGACTGACTATCGAGACTGAAACTTTTTGGATGGTTTACCTCGGTTCCTGGAGTCAGATGCCGCGAAAGTAACTCCATGTATGCCATGACCAGTTACTGCCACATAATTTCTAATTTATTGTTTACTGATCACCCTCTTATTCGAGTCTATTCAAACAGTTGTCGATAAATAAACAATAAACGTATGTATGTAGACCAAAGTGTAGTAAAATCGTGATAGTAAGTTGGATGTACTGTCTACAGACCGGGAGATGATTTCTGCTCGTATTGTGATAGGTGCACATGCGCAAGATTTCTTGACGAATGTGTTGCTACCACCCATACTGAAATCATTCGCACGGTGTACTCGCTCATTACAAACTACGCGAAATGTTTGGTGTTTTCATTCTGTTTGTAGTAGTAGAACAATGATGTAATGTAAACCAACAACATGCTCACTCTCAAATTAATGTTTTAAAGCAATTCTTGGTGTCTTCTACATGTTTCGAACATTATGTTTAAAAAAAATTATCACACATCAAAACCTACCATGTTTTATGCTTTTGTCGATAATTAAGAACTTAACGTTTCATACGTAGATATTTTATACAGCCTTTTATTGTAATTTTAGAGTGAAAAATATTCCGTAAGAAACTGCATGTGCAAATGGTCTTCCTGATGATGAGCACACGATGTTCGAAAATGTAGAAGACACCAATAACTGGATTAAAACATTTGTTTGAAAAGTGTGTATTTTGTTGGCTTACATTACATAATTGCACGGTACAAATAGCATAGTAATAGCACCGGCGCTGTCGCTGCTACCAAAACAGCAGCCCACTGCTCCCAGGTATCATCTCGTAGTCTGTGGTCTTTATTGTAGGTTCTGTGAGTTTAGTGTCACGATGTCTTGGTTCGTTGGTATTATGTATAATTACTGTAATTACTAATCAATATGTGGATCACCCCAGCGACTTAATACCGCGATTTGCGATTTCAAGATACGCGTGACTTCATATATTTTGAATTCTCGCTTTGTTTTGAACTGTGTGACCTTGACTTCAGAAATCTCGTGATATCTTGCGGGTTGACATAGGATATTTTATCCGTGCTAATTCCAGGATAATATGTCATTCTGTAGGCCGCGACATCTTGGCACGTCTCTCTGCCTTATGATATCTTATCACATTCTAAATATCCGCCGCCTTGCCTCTTTGTTGTTACGTGCGAAATAGAGGATCCGTATTTTATCCGACAACTGTAGTTTGCCACTTCCCGCTACTACTACGCCACGGGTGTGTACGGTTGTCTGAGTGGCAACCGATAGTTGTCAGGTAAAAGATTATCTGGTACTGGACGGAGCGCCGGTGAGTCATGAAGTTCATGATTCTCGTTCGGGATTTCAACCTTTGTTGGTGACCCTATATAATTTCTTCGACCCTTCGTGGCTGGTTCTGATCAGATGCTTGGCGAAACAGCTACTGTCACTCTTCTGCTATTTTGCAGGTCACTCTCACCACAGTCTGTATGTGTCCGCCATTAAATGATCCTAATTGCTTTAGTCGAGAGTGTTCCCGTTACAGGCCCGATGTGGCCCAGAGGGTGGGTAGAGGTACAGCTCTACTCTTCCATAACCGCGGCACTAGAAGGGGGTGAGTGGTCAGCGTCACGCCCCAGCCGCACTTTACTCCCGGGAAAGACCCGGTACCCATTTTACAGGAGGCTGGGTGGCCCCAGGGCCGGTCTGACGGGCGGAAAATCTCGTCCCCACCGGGATTCGATCCCGGACCTTCCAGCCCGTAGTTCAGTCGCTATACCGACTGAGCTACCCGGCCCACGATTGCTTTACTACTTAATGTAATTGGTCTCTTCTCCGGTCATTTAGTCGTGAAGAGACCATTGTGACGGCCTAGGCTAGATGGGAGGATAATATTAAAGCAGATCTTCAAGAATTCGAATGGGAGCGTGAAGTGGATTGATATGGCTCAAGAGGGTGAACGCGGCAGTGAACCGTCGGGTTCCGTAAAATGTGAGGAATTTCTTGACTAGCCTAGGAATTACCTATTAGCTTCTCAAGAACGACTTTGCTCCATGAGTTTGTTACGTATACGAGAGTGTATTTTAGGAACGTCTGTGTTTTTTATACCGTTAAACTTTATACCGTATTTCCAGTACTCATGTTTTCGTAAGTTCTTGGAACCATCTAGGTCTTGTACCTTTAAAGTGGATTCCCATTATCTTGATCCCGATGTTCGTGTTGCGATCATGGAGAGACTGCTGTACTAGGGATTTAAGATTAACAGCATGCAAAAAAAAAAAAACAGCAGTCCACACTTTTGCCAGATGCATTCTTTGTGCTGTATCATACCATGTTGTGTTCGACGTCAGTTTTCCAGGTAAATATACGCGTACTTTGATAAATATTTACTCAGGCGAATTTTTTGAATTAAAAATTACCTATCTGAACGATGTTTGTGATTTGTGTTTAGGCTGTATGGAGAGTGTGGCTCGTCATCGCCTGGCGCGTGCCAAAATTCAGATAAGGAAGAAATTTTCAAATCGTAAGGAGGACCAAAAAGAAAAAAAGAGAAAAACTTATACCGAGAGGGTTACTGAGCTGTGACGTTATTTAGTCGCGTTTGGTAGTCAACGCGATTCAAGACTGGGGCCAGTTGTCTGCCTCAGTCTCCAGGCAGTGCCGATAGAGTGCCGTTGATGTTAATGTCGCATTTAGTAATATGGCCTGACTTTCACTGTAAGTTGTTCCTTTCCCTGACGGCAACATACTGTAAATGCGCCTGATATTAAAATGTTGCGAAATGTTTCCCTGGATTATTATAAACTGTTTACGAAAGGAATCCGTGATAAGTGGGTCCTGTTGCCCCAGCATGGCCCATCCTCAGGTCTCGGATGGACGAACGGCCTCAAGGTATGGAGGGTAAGTGCGAATATATTGAGTAAGCAGTCGCGGACGGCCGACAAGGGGTGATCTAGCTTGGGGGTTGGGCGAGGTGCTAAATCTCATCACCGTAAAATTTTAACAATGTTACGAAACATTTCACACAAGGCCTCGAACTTGGAATGATACTCTGGCATTAGTCATCATCATCATGATCATCAGTAATCTGTCAAACGACAGGTCCAAAGCCTCTTCCAAAACGATTCCTCCACACAGTGCGATCTAGAGCTTCCTCCTTCAATTCACAGTATCCTCTACTGTCCTTAAGGTCATTCAGTAACTTCTTACGCCTTCTTCCTCGTCTTCCTGTCGCTTTATCTTTCCTTCAATAACATGTTTTAGAAGGCAGTTTCTACGTAAGATGTGACCAATCCAGTTAGCCTTCCGTTCTCTTATTTCATGTAGGATATTCCTCTGCTCATTGACTCTAAGTAACACTTCTTCATTTCTCACATGATCGGTCCAACTTATCTTCTCCATCCTTCTCCAGCACCACATTTCAAAGCTTTCCAGGTGTTTCTGATCTGGCATTAGATGGGAGAATAATATTAAAATTGACCTGCAAGAAGTGGGAAGGGGGGGGGGCATGGACTGGATTGATCTGGCTGAAGATATGGACAGCTGGCGGCGCGTGTAAATGCTGTAATGAACCTTCGGGTTGCATAAAATGCGGGAAATGTCTCGACTAGCTCTGGACATGTTAGCTTCTTAGGGAGGCCTCTGCGCCGTATAGTTTGTTTGTTTGTTTGTGTGTCAGAGGAATTGTAGCAAATACGAAACTTGAGATTTCTACAACATTATTACTAAAGATTCAAGTTTCCTTCGATGTGACGACGTGTCGAATTCTCAAGCAGCCTTGGACTGCTTGAGAATTCGGTAACTATTTGCCATTCTGTGCGTGATATGAATCTTCTGCTGCAGTGTAAATGAGACTTAGCTCTTCTGAGATGTTACACAGCGTAGATTGGTAGTTACCCACGTTTCGGGACAACCTATCCGTCTCGTCTTCAAGGGTCAACAGTCCAAGAAGAATGGCTTATCATCCTGTTCGTACACGCGCCAGCAAGACCTTAGTCTTCCTAATTTGCATTGGAACTATGAAAAACGTATAATTTTCTGTTAGTCGTTGCTGACAGGTGCGCTGGGACGGTATCTTCGGTGTAGTGACTAGGCTATGGGACGACAGCCGAGGGATCATGGTTCAATTCACGGGAGAGGCAAGAATCCAAAGCGCTTTAAATGCGGCTGTGCCGCCCCTTCAGCCTCCTCGTCCACGGGTACCGCGAACTCTTTCTTCGGCGGTAAAGCGGCCGGGGCGTGAAGCTGGTCATTCACCTCTGATGCTGAGGTTAGGAATGAATGGAGCTCTACATCTGCTCCGCTGTGGGTCTTCATGGCGTGCACCGGCATGACTGTACCTATTCCTTTGCCCGACTTTACAAGGTAACAGTGGCACCTGAAATTTTGGCAGTTTGCCCGTTACGTGGTTGAACGATATGTACAGTACATGTAAGTGTTGATCCATAAGATCTGTTCCAAGTGCGGGTGCCAGTGTCTCGGAGAATTCAGAGGTGTCGCATTAACTGGAGTTGATTTTATGTCGACTTTTATTCGAGTAATCCGACTTCACTAGTGTTAAATTTAATTTTAAAGATATAAAATACGGGGGTTTGGGGTAGATTCGTCTGGCCTAGGATGATAACCAGTATCGGACGTGTGGAACACATTTTTGAACGCTCCAATCACGTACAATGATGGGAATTTCTCGATCACATAATGGACTAACGACAAGAAATACATCCGTGGAATTTATCAAGCCCGTGCTTTCTTAATATTTATGACTACACCAACAAATACACATATAATTAGTATAAAATTATATTATAATTACTGCGACATGTTTCGGTGCCCTCGCACCATCTTCGGGGAGCTTATAGGTTGTATTAGCTAAAGTTATAAATTATTAAAACAATAAAATTAAATACAGCGGTAGGTCGTTATGGTAAAATCTGATTGTTGGTAAAATGTGTCCACATATGTGATTCTAGTCCTGGTTAGGTGTGTGTGGTGAGCTGGTCGGGAGTATGCGGCCACATTTTACCAAGAATCAGATTTTACCATAACTACCTATTGCTGTATTTAATTTTGTTGTTTTAATAATTTATAACTTTAGCTAATACAACCTATAAGCTTCCTGAAGATGGTGCGAGGGCACCCAAACATTTTGGAGCAATTATAATATGATGTTATACTAATTATATGTGTATTTGTTTGTGTAATAATAAATATTAATTAATCAAAATGTACGGTGTGAACATAAAAGCATCATGTGTTTTATATCGAGTTTGTAACTAAACGTCGCCGAATAGACTCCTTACCTCAATGTAATGCAGTGAACAGTTCCATTCGCGCAACGGAAAGGTTCCCCTCCATGGGTCTGTACAGCCTCTTTGACAATGGGCGCCAACCGAGCGGCTTCTTCGATGAGCCGACGTTAAGAATATATGGAAATATGCCTCACCATCCGCACACGTCGTAGTGAAGTTTCCGCAGCATGACGGATTGGAATCCCAAATGTTCGATGTTTTGAGGAGTTTTAGCAGGTTGCGAGAAGATAATTGAAGACATTCTATCGCCGTCCTAACTTTGTCGATAGGTCCAAATTAATTTTAAGTAGGCAATTTCCAAATGTGCGTTTACGTATGCCGTACGAGTTTTTGTAGCACGCAGTGGAATAATGCGGCCGGCCGTTATGTGTCGCGTTTGATTAGACTGTCATGTGCGTTTTTTTTTTGGGGGGGGGAGGTGGTTTTATACAAATTTTACGTGGGCTGCGGAGTATTTACCCTATAGTTTTTAAGATGTGCATGAATTGCGAAAAGGAAAAGATATGGGTCGGGGTGGTTGTGGCTTATTGGAACGTCCTGAAAAGAATCCTGCAAAAATAGCAACAAATTTCATTTCATGTTACCTGACTCAGATTCGAATCCTGTACCGACAGAAACAACGCATGCGTTGTCGTTGTATTTTCCTGCTCGTTTTAAATAATATTTTCTGTGATTTTTATGAAGGACCTTTCTTAAAACACGTAATATAAATTTGGACGTCGGCCGTTATCGATGTAGTTACAGATATTCTAATTAGTATTTTCTGCATTCGTGAATATAGGCAAAAAACGTTAGCATTGTATAGACAAGTGTTTCCCAAACATTTTTGCTCGCTTATCCGTTTTGGCTTCGAAAAATAACCACGGATCCTGACATTCTTTCTCACTTGAATTGAGTGTCTGGTTGATAGGTATCTGAAATAAAAAATGAAAACTCAGAAGTGATTTTAGATAGCTACGAATACATACCAGTAGCATACATAACAAAGAATTTCATGATTTGACTTCAGTTATAGTGATTTTCGCTCGTTTCGCGGGTACAGGGGATTTATTGGTTAGATATTTTACCGACATACGAAATAAAAACATCGCCAATTAAAGAGATTCCTCGACTGTTTTTAACACAACATTATCTCTTTAATTAAAAAAGTAAAATTCACATTAGTCATTACGGAAGTGTATCCACCCATCTGGAAACGGGTCGCCGATCCCTTGGGATCCGCATAACACATCTTGGGAACCACCGTTATAGAGTAAGTTGTGAAAGCTGCGTTGTAATGGCGAAGTAGTATGAAAACGGTTTTTAAAAATGTGGGAAATTTCTTGACCAGCGTAATCACTGTCGTCATAAATAACTGTGTTGGATGGAATCAAAGGATCCAGAGTGGTCACTGTGACAGAATGACGGATGGAGCGCATGGAATGTAGGAAGAAGAATTAAGGAAAACACGTATTAACATTTTAAAGCGTAGTGTTTACTTATGTACAGCAAACTTTACATTTAAAGAAGACAGGCAGTATACGTGTAACGTACCATTGTGGCGCATTCGAACGACAATTTTGCAGTTGAAACACAGCAGTGCACCCTGTGGGTGTCTGTTTTGGTTCGCTGTCAACTATATAAAAATAATGAGTGTTGCTCAACATTGTTTTTATGGTTACGTTATATCACCGGCAACAATGCAAATAATACGTAGCAGTTTTTGAAAGTATTTATGTTCCTACTAATTTTCACGCTTGTCACACTAAACATACAAACGATACGTTGAAACAAAAGAATGTTCTTTTGCTCGTGACCTTCTTTAGACGTACAGTTTGGCCAAACATATCGTAATGACATACAAGTCGGTGCGTAGTTTTTTTTTTTCTGTTTTTGCAAGCGTCGCATTTTAACAGTTAGCGAGATAAAACGAAATTAATCATTTATGAAGGAATAAGTATTAAATATTATGAGTATATTTATCTATTCTTGCCTCAGTTAACCGACATGCAAAGCGCATATTTTTTGCACAGCATTATATATTATGTGTGGCCTGTCTGGCCGCCCCATATTTTTCTACATTATCTCATAAACGAAGAGTTTAGGAAAGATTCTATGAACATGAAATGTGTGTTTTGATTTCCTCTACAACTTTGTCCAAAACATTTCTAATTTTAAAGTATTCAACGATATATCATAAATGTATATTGGTCTTAATGTCAAGTACCTGTTATTCTTTTCAGATTTTAATTAAACCTGAATCTTCTCGATAGACTTCCGAAAAAATTTCAAGTATCAAACTTCATGAAAATACGTACAGTAAGAGCCGAGTTGTTCCATACGATTGGGTGGACGGACAGATGGACATACATGACAAAACTAGCAGCCACTTTTCGAAATTTTGCAAGCGTGCCAAACAATTCTTTAACCTACCCACAGAGTGCATTTCTGTGTGTTGTATGTACCTCCAAATCAACGGCTTTCCCCCCCCCCCCCCAGGTCCACCACAATATGGGTTTTTTTGTCGTCCCGCAGAACGGGTGCCCTTCTCCACGTATT
>Ga0131853_10024621_pt1 | contig 10858 bp, 8 predicted proteins | sample TergutLab28metaG_FD_92764 | JGI IMG/M metagenome (GOLD analysis project Ga0131853, IMG submission 92764) | Labiotermes labralis P1 segment gut microbial communities from Petit-Saut dam, French Guiana - Lab288 P1 (version 2) (version 2) | ecosystem: Host-associated > Arthropoda: Insects >... | reverse complement strand
TCACCCACGACATCGACGAGGCGGTGCGGCTCGGCGACCGGGTCGCCGTGATGGCCCCGGGCGGCCGGCTCGCGCAGTGGGGCACGCCCGCCGAGGTGCTCGGCCACCCCGCCGACGACTACGTGTCCTCCTTCGTGGGCTCGACGTCCGGCCTGCGCCGGCTCTCGGTCACCACGATCGCCGAGCAGCACCTGCAGCCGCTCGACGGCCTCACCGCCGGCGAGCTCGGCGCGACCGTCCCGCTGGGCGCCACCCTCGAGGAGGCGCTGGCCGTGATGCTGCGCGACGACCGGCCGATGGTCGGCGTCACCCGGGGCGCGGAGATCCTCGGCGTACTCACCCCGGACGGAGTGCACCGGGCCCTGCGCGCCTCGCTGTAGCCGTACGCCGAGTCGGCGGGTTGGCACGCCTCCGCTCCCGCCGAGTCGGCGCAAATGCACACGAGCTCGCTGCGCTCGCCTGTGCATTTGCGCCGACTCGGCTACCGCTACGTGCTCGCTGCGCTCGCCGTAGCGCACGGCGTGCTGCTGCTTGCGCGATGCTCGCCGCGCTAAAACTCGCGTGACAGGGCTGGGAGACTGGCTCTCTGTGGGACACGTGGACGTTGCCGGGGTGCGGTACGAGTTGCCGGACGGGCGGGTGCTGCTCGATGACGTGTCGTTCCGGGTCGGGGAGGGCGCCAAGGTCGCGCTGGTCGGGGCCAACGGCGCCGGCAAGACCACCCTGCTGCGGATCGTCGGCGGCGAGCTCCAGCCCCATGCCGGTGCGGTGATCCGCAGCGGCGGGCTCGGCGTGATGCGTCAGGCGGTCGCACGCGGTCTCGGGGACGACCCGACCGTCCACGACCTGCTGCTCTCGGTCGCGCCACCGCGCGTGCAGACCGCGGCGGCCGAGGTCGACCGGTGCGAGCGCGCGCTGATGGACACCGACGACGAGGCCACCCAGCTGCGCTACGCCTCCGCGCTGGGTGAGTACGCCGACGCGGGCGGCTATGACCTCGAGGTCACCTGGGACGTCTGCGTGATGGCGGCCCTCGGCGTACCGTTCGACCGCGCGCAGTACCGCACCCTCTCCACGCTGAGCGGCGGCGAGCAGAAGCGGCTCGTGCTCGAGTACCTGCTCCGCGGCCCCGACGAGGTGCTGCTCCTCGACGAGCCCGACAACTACCTCGACGTGCCCGGCAAGATCTGGCTCGAGCAGCGGATCCGCGAGAGCGCCAAGACGATCCTCTACATCAGCCACGACCGCGAGCTGCTCGACAACACCGCCACCCGGGTCGTGACCGTCGAGCTCGGGGCCGCCGGCAACACGGTGTGGACGCATCCGGGCGGCTTCGGCAGCTATCACGAGGCCCGGCGCGACCGCTTCCTGCGGTTCGAGGAGCAGCGCAGGCGATGGGACGAGGAGCACGCCAAGATCAAGGCGCTGGTGCTCCGGCTCAAGATCAAGTCCGAGTACAACGACGGCATGTCGAGCCAGTACCGCGCGGCGCAGACCCGGCTGCGGAAGTTCGAGGAGGCCGGCCCGCCGACCGAGCAGCCGCGCGAGCAGCAGGTCACGATGCGCCTCACGGGTGGCCGCACCGGCAAGCGCGCGGTCGTCTGCGAGCAGCTCGAGCTCTCAGTCATGGGGCCCTCCGGGCCCGAGGGTCTGATGCGGCCCTTCGACCTCGAGGTCTGGTACGGCGAGCGGGTGGCCGTCCTGGGCTCCAACGGCTCGGGCAAGTCGCACTTCCTGCGACTGCTGGCGGCGGGCGGCACCCGGCCCGATCGCGAGCACGAGCCCGTCGGCGAGGTGGAGATCGCCCCGGTGCAGCACCGGGGGATGGCGAGGCTCGGCGCGCGGGTGCGGCCGGGCTGGTTCGTGCAGACCCACGCCCATCCCGAGCTGATCGGCCGGACGCTGCTGGAGATCCTGCACCGTGGCGACGACCATCGCGACGGGCTCGGCCGGGAGGCGGCGGCGCGGGTGCTCGACCGCTACGAGCTCGCCCACGCCGCCGAGCAGACCTTCGACTCGCTCTCGGGCGGCCAGCAGGCGCGCTTCCAGATCCTGATGCTGGAGCTCTCCGGCGCGACCCTGCTGCTGCTCGACGAGCCGACCGACAACCTCGACGTACAGTCCGCCGAGGCGCTCGAGGACGGCCTGGCCGCCTTCGAGGGCACGGTGCTCGCGGTCACCCACGACCGCTGGTTCGCCCGAGGCTTCGACCGCTTCCTGGTCTACGGCGCCGACGGCACCGTCTACGAGTCGCCCGAGCCGGTCTGGGACGAGACCCGGGTGGAGCGCGTGCGGTGAGGCTCGTCGAGGTCGGCGCGGACGACCGGGCGCTCTTCGACACGTGGTACGCCGTCTACCGCCGCTCGGCGCAGGAGGGGCTCGGCGACCTGTCCGCCGCCTGGACCGGCGAGGAGCTGTGGCAGGGGATGCAGCGCCGGACCGGCCGCTACGAGCATCGCGACCTGCTGATGACCCACGACGGGGCGCCGGTGGCCGCCGCGATGGTCCGGCTCCCGCTGCTGGACAACCGCGACCGGGCCCTGATCGACCTGCACGTGGACCCGCCGGCCCGGCGCCGCGGTCACGGCACCGCACTGCTCGCCCATCTCGAGGAGTGGGCGCGCGACCGCGGCCGGACCGTCGTGCTGGCCGAGTCCCGCTGGTCCTACGACGCCGGACCGACCGGCGCCGGCTGGCCGGGTCCCGCCTTCGCGGCCGCCCGCGGCTACGCCCTCGCGCTCGGCGACGTGCAGCGCCGGCTCGCTCTCCCGGTGGCCGACGGTCTGCTGGAGCGGCTGGCCGCCGAGGCGGCACCGACGGCGTACCCGATCAGGACGTGGCACGGCCCGCTGCCCGAGGACCTGCTGACGGCGTACGCCGAGCTCGACGCCCTCGTCGAGACCGAGGCGCCCACCGGCGACCTGGACGTGGAGCCCGAGACGCCCGACGTCGAGGCGGTCCGGCGCGCGAACGAGCAGCTGGTCGCCCAGGGGCGGGTCCGCTACGGCGCGATCGTGTTCGACCCGGCCGGCGCGGCCGTCGGCTACACCGAGATCGTCGTGCCCGGCGCGGAGCCGGGGCGCGCCTACCAGTGGGCACGCTCGTGCGCCGCGAGCACCGCGGCCACCGGCTCGGTCTTGCGCTCAAGGTCGCCAACCTCGCCCGGCTGCAGGAGCTGCGGCCCGAGGTCACCCATGTCCTCACCTACAACGCGGAGGTCAACGCCCACATGATCGGCGTCAACGAGGCGCTCGGCTTCGAGCCGGTCGGCCGGCTGGGCGAGTTCCAGAAGCGGCTGCGATGATCGAGATCCGTCGGGTCGATCCGGCCGACGAGGGCGCCGTCCGCGTCTTCTACGACATCTACGTCGCCTGCGGACGCCATAACCAGCGCACCTTCGTCGCCTCGCCGTAGGCCGAGCTCGCGTCGGTCATGCGCAGGCCCACCGAGGACCTCGCCTTCACCGCCTTCCTGGCCTATGACCACGGGGTCGCGGTCGGGGAGGGGTGGTACGCGGGCTTTCTCCGTGCCAACGTCGATCAGGCCTCGGTGACGCCCCGAGTGCTGCCGTCGAGCCGGCGGAGCAGGGCGGCACGCTGGTCCGCCGCGAGCGCCGCGAGCGCCGCGGGCACGGGCTCGGCCACGGGCTGAAGGCCGCGGTGCTGCGGCTGCTGCAGGACGAGCGGCCCGACGTCACCGCGACGATCACGTCCAACGCTCTGTCCAACGCGGCGATGGTGGCCGTCAACGACCGGCTCGGCTACCGGGCCGTGGAGTACGTCGGGGACGTGCAGAAGCGGCTGCACCGTTAGGTCGAAGATCGCTGTCACCATGTGGCAGTGATCTTCGACCTGGCTTGCCCGGGTGACCCCTCCTGCGGACCAATCGGTGCTCCTGAGGCTCCTGGGATTCTCACCGGTCACATGAGTCCCGATGCGTCCGCAGCGGGCGTCTCCGGCCCGACGGCGAACGGCGTACGGACAGCAAGAGCGGGGCTCCCCAGGGCTGGACGGCCGGGGAGCCCCGCTCAAGTCAGGGGGCGCTCAGCTCGTGGACGTGCCGCTGTCCGAGTCGAGCGTGACCTGCGCGGACTGGGTCTTGCCGTTGCGGGTCCAGGTCACGGTGACCTGATCGCCGGGTCGGTATCCCCGGATGGTCGCGATCAGCGAGTCGCCGTCGGTGATGAGCTGGCCGTTGACCTTGGTGATGACGTCGCCCGTCTTGATGCCGGCGTTGGCGGCGGCCGAGCCGGGGTTGACCTGCTTGACCTGCGCGCCGTTGGGCTGGAAGAGCGCGCTGTCGCTCGAGCCGCCGGGCACGCTGATGCCGAGGCGGGCGTGGGTCGGGGTCTGGCCGTGGATCATCTGCTGGATGACCGGCATGACCTCGTCGATCGGGATCGCGAAGCCCAGGCCGATCGAGCCGGACTCCGAGCTGCCGCCGAACGGGCTGCTGCCCGAGCCGGCGGTGCGGATCGAGGCGTCGATCCCGACGACCCGGCCGGACAGGTCGACCAGCGGGCCGCCCGAGTTGCCCGGGTTGATCGCCGCGTCGGTCTGGATGGCCGGGTAGACGGTGGCCTCGCTCGCGCCGTTGGTGGTCTTGGTCTCGCCGACGTCGGTGGCCCGGTTGAGCGCGCTGACGATGCCCGAGGTGACCGTGGAGTCGAGGCCGAACGGCGAGCCGATGGCGACCACGCCCTGGCCGACGGCCAGGTCGCTGGACTTCCCGATCGTGGCCGGCTTGAGGCCGGAGACGCCCTGCGCCTTGATCACCGCGGTGTCGGTGAGCGGGTCGGTGCCCATGATCGTCGCCGGCGCGGTCGAGCCGTCGTTGAAGTCGACGCGGATCTTGCCGCTCTTCCCGGCCACCTCGACCACGTGGTTGTTGGTCAGGATCTCGCCGTCCGAGGACAGGATGATCCCGGAGCCGGTGCCGGCCTCCTGGGAGCCCTCGACCTCGATCTTCACCACCGAGGGGAGTACGGCGGAGGCGACCTGCTCCACGCTGCCCTTGGGCGCGTTGGGGTTGGTGTTGACGATCGGGGCGCTGCCGGAGGAGACCGCGTAGCCCGCCGAGTCGGTCGTCACGTCGCCGTTGGACTGGTGGTAGAGCGCGGCTCCGCCGACGCCCGCGGCTCCGCCGACGACCAGGGCGGCGGCCACGACGCCCGCCGCGAACCCGATGCGCCGGGGCCGGCGCGGCTCGGGTGGCTGCGGCGGCTGGGGCTGGCCGAACGAGTAGGGGTACCCCGGCGGCGGGGCGGTGGGGCCGCCCGGCCGCTGGGACTCCAGCGGAGCGGTCTCGTCAGCGGACCGGTCACCGTCGTTCGGAGGAGGGAAGTCGCTCATGTCACCCATTAAGTCCGCAGTGTCTGTGAGCCCGCTGAGACCGTGCTCTGTGTGGCCTCAATCTTGCGGGTCGTCCCAAGTCTAGGTTCGGGCCCATAGCCCCAGGCGATGCGGCCAGGGCCGGCCCTCCATCTGCAGCACCGGGCCGAGCGAGACCCGGTCGAAGCCCTCGAGGACCTCGTCGAGGTCCTCCGGTCGCATGCCGTACGGCGGCCCGCCGTCGGCCGCCTCCCGGCCGATCGGGAACACGGCGCTGGCGACCCGCCCGCCCGGCCGCACCACCGTCCGGCACAGGTCGCCGAAGGCCGGCCGCAGCACGGGGGAGAGGGCACAGAAGAAGGTGTGGTCCCAGAGCAGATCGACCTGACCGTCGAGCTGCTCGAGCACCCACAGCGGGTCGAGCGCGTTGCCCTCGGCGAAGCGGGCGGTGGGGTGGTTGAGCGCCGCGAACTCCAGTGCGTGCGGTGCCAGATCGACCCCGAGGGTGGTCCAGCCGGCCAGGGCCAGCGCCTCGGCGTCGTACCCACGACCGCAGCCGGGCACGAGCGCGGTGCCGCCGGCGGGCGGCGCCAGCGGGCCGTCGAGCGCCTCGAGGAGCCGGGGGTGCGGGCCGCCGAGGTCCCAGGGCGTCTCCAGGTTGCGGTAGTGGTCGTCCCACGACTCCGGCACCGTCGTCATAACGGGAGTATGCCCACGATGACCGACGCTTAGGCTCGTCATCGTCCGTTCACCCGCATCCGAGAGGGTCGCACGCGTGACAGATCCGCTGCCCGACCCGCTGCTCCGCGGCGAGCTGGCCGCCGCGCCCCGCACGCTGGTCGACATCTTCCGTGCCACCGCGGCCCAGGCCCCCGACGACCCGGCGATCGACGCGGCCAACGGCGTCCTGACCTACGCCGAGCTCGAGGAGGCCGCCGAGGCGGTCGCCGCCGAGCTCAACGCGGCGGGCGTAGGGCGGGGCGACAAGGTGGGGGTGAGGATCGCCAGCGGCACCACCGAGCTCTACACCGCGATCCTCGGCATCCTGCTCGCCGGCGCCGGCTACGTGCCCGTCGACGCGGACGACCCCGACGAGCGCGCCCGACTGGTCTTCGGCGAGGCCGAGGTGGCCGCCGTCGTCGGCAACGAGCTCGAGATCGCCGTCCTCTCCGGCGGACCGGAGCGCGAGGCCGAGGAGCCGGGCACCGACGACGACGCCTGGGTCATCTTCACCTCCGGCTCGACCGGCACGCCCAAGGGCGTCGCGGTCACCCACCGCAACGCGGCCGCCTTCGTCGACGCCGAGTCGCGGCTCTTCCTGCAGGGGGCGCCGATCGGCGTCGGCGACCGGGTGATGGCCGGGCTGTCGGTGGCCTTCGACGCGAGCTGCGAGGAGATCTGGCTCGCCTGGCGGTACGGCGCCTGCCTGGTCGCGGCACCGCGCGCACTCGTGCGCAGCGGGGTCGACGTCGGGCCGTGGCTGGCGGCCAACCGGATCACCGTCGTGTCCACCGTGCCGACCCTGGTGGCGCTGTGGCCCGCCGAGGCGCTGGCCCGGGTGCGACTGCTCATCATGGGCGGCGAGGCGTGCCCCGCCGAGCTCGCGGCGCGGCTGCAGGCGCCCGGCCGCGAGGTCTGGAACACCTACGGCCCCACCGAGGCCACCGTCGTCGCCTGCGGCGCGCTCCTGACCGGCGACGGGCCGGTCCGGATCGGGCTCCCGCTCGACGGGTGGGACCTCGCCGTCGTCGACGGCTCGGGCGAGCGGGTGGCCGCCGGCGAGACCGGCGAGCTGATCATCGGCGGCGTCGGACTGGCCCGCTACCTCGACCCGGCCAAGGACGCCGAGAAGTACGCCGCGATGCCCGCCCTCGGCTGGGCGCGCGCCTACCGCTCCGGCGACCTGGTCGTCAACGACCCCACCGGCCTCCTCTTCGGTGGTCGCGCCGACGACCAGGTCAAGCTGGGCGGTCGGCGGATCGAGCTCGGCGAGATCGACTCGGCGCTGCTGCAGCTCGGGGGCGTGCGCAGCGCGGCCGCCGCCGTACGCAGGACCAAGGCCGGCAACGCGCTGCTGGTCGGCTACGTGACCGTCGACGAGCGCTTCGACCCCGCCGCCGCGCTGGCGCGGCTGCGCGAGGAGATGCCGGCCGCGCTCGTGCCCCGGCTCGCCGTGGTCGACGAGCTCCCGACCCGTACGTCGGGCAAGGTCGACCGCGACGCGCTGCCCTGGCCGCTGCCGTCCGCCAGTGTCGGTCAGGGACGGCCCGGCGGGGACGGGCTCGCCGACCTCGGCGAGGTCGCCCTGTGGGTCGCCGAGCTGTGGCAGGAGGTGCTCGGCGCGGCGGTGACCTCGCCCCGCGACGACTTCTTCGACCTCGGCGGCGGCTCCCTGACCGCCGCGCAGATGGTCTCCCGGCTGCGCGAGCGCTTCCCCGACGTCGCGATGGGCGACATCTACGAGCAGCCCACGATCGGGGCGCTCGCCGGCTATCTCGACTCGCGCCGCTCCTCGGCGGCGGTCGTCGACCGCGAGGTGCCGGCCGTGCCGGTCAAGACCCAGGTCGGCCAGGTCGTGGGCACCGTCGCGCTGCGCTGCCTGGCCGCCCCGCGCTGGCTGGCCTGGCTCGCCCTCATGACCCGCGTGCTCCACGGCCGGATGCCGTGGCTGCCGACCCTGCCCTGGTGGGCGGTGGTCGTCGGCCTGCTCGTCCTCGTCAGCCCGCCGGGCCGGATGCTGCTGGCCGCCGGCGCCGCCCGGAGCATCCTGCGCGGCGTCGAGCCCGGCGACCACCCGCGCGGCGGCCGGGTCCACCTGCGGCTCTGGCTGGCCTCGCACGCCGTCGAGCAGCTCGGCGCCCTCGGCCTCGCCGGGGCACCCCTGATGACGTGGTACGCCCGGCTGCTCGGCGCCAAGATCGGCAACGACGTCGACCTGCACTCGCTGCCGCCGGTCACCGGTCTGCTCACCCTCGGCAAGGGCTGCTCGATCGAGCCCGAGGTCGACCTGTCGGGCTACTGGATCGACGGCGACGTCGTGCACCTCGGCCGGGTCAAGGTCGGCGCCCGCGCGCGGGTCGGCGCCCGGTCGATGCTGTGCCCCGGCGCCGAGGTCGGCGCCGACGCCGAGGTCGCCCCGGGGTCGGCGGTCTTCGGGGCGGTGCCCGAGGGGGAGTACTGGTCCGGCTCGCCCGCCACCCGGCTGCGACGGCACGCCCGCGGGCCGTGGCGCGAGCGGGTGCCGCGCTCCCGGGCGTGGGTGGCGGCGTACGCCGCGGTGGCCGGCGTACTCGCCCTGCTGCCGGTGGCCGCCGTCGTCGTCGGTGGCCTGGTCGCCGTCGCGCTGGCCGGCTGGCCGAGCGGGTACGACGCCGCGCTGCGTCTCCTGTGGTGGAGCCCGGTCGCCACCCTGGCCGGCTTCGCCGCCCTGACCCTGCTGGTGTGGGTCGTCGTCCGGCTCGCCGGGCTGCTGGTGCGGCCCGGCGTCCACCCGGTGCGCTCCGCCGCCGGACTGTCGGTCTGGGCCACCATGCGGGTGCTCGACGAGGCCCGCACCTGGCTCTTCCCCCTCTACTCCTCGCTGCTGACACCGCCCTGGCTGCGCTCGCTCGGCGCCACCGTCGGCCACGACGTCGAGGCCTCGACCGTGCTGATGATCCCGCGGCTGACCCAGGTCAACGCCGAATCGTTCCTCGCCGACGACACCCTGATCGGTGGCTACGAGCTCGGCGGCGGCTGGGTCCGCGTCGAGCGGGTCAAGATCGGCAAGCGTGCCTTCGTCGGCAACTCCGGCATGGCCGCGCCCGGCCGCAAGGTGCCGCGCGAGTCGCTGGTCGCAGTGCTCTCGGCCGCGCCGCGCCGCAAGAAGGCGCACTCCGGAGAGTCGTGGCTCGGCTCGCCGCCCGCGCCGCTGCGCCGCACCGCGGAGGCCTCCGACTCCGGACGCACCTTCGCGCCGCCGGCCCGCCTCCGGGTCGCGCGGTCCCTGATCGAGCTGTGCCGGATCGTGCCGCAGACGATCGCGGCCGTCGTACCCGTCCTGGTCGCGCTCGCGCTGCTCCGCGTCTGGGACGGCGTCGGCGGCTGGCCGGGCCTCGTCGTCGCGCTGGTGCTGGCCGGGCCGGCGCTGGTCGTCGCCGGCATCGTCGCGGCCGCGGTCACGGTGCTCGCCAAGTGGGCGCTGTGCGGCCGGATGCGGCCGGGCACCCACCCGCTGTGGTCGTCGTTCGTGTGGCGCAACGAGCTGGCCGACAGCTTCGTCGAGGTGCTCGCGGCGCCGTGGTTCGCCCACGCCGTCGCCGGCACCCCGGTCCTCAACCTGTGGTTCCGGCTGATGGGCGCGCGGATCGGCCGCGGCGTCTGGATCGAGAGCCACTGGCTGCCCGAGACCGACCTGGTCGTCCTCGGCGACGGCGCGACGGTCAACCGCGGCACCGTCGTGCAGACCCACCTCTTCCACGACCGGATGCTCGCCCTCGACACGGTGACGCTGGCCCGCGGCGCGACCCTCGGCCCCAACTCCGTCGTCCTGCCGGCCGCGCGGCTCGGGCGGCACGCGGTCGTCGGTCCGGTCTCGCTGGTGATGCGCGGGGAGGGCGTGCCGGACAAGACGGTGTGGATCGGCAACCCGATCGGCCCCTGGGGCTAGGGTTCCGACGTCATGCCGCTTCCCACCGCCGACCCCTACCTCCCCGGCCACGGCGACCCCTCCTGGAGCGCCGAGCACTACGACCTCGAGCTGACCTACGTCGTCGACGGCAACCGGCTCGACGGCGTCGCCACGATCCGGTGCCTCGCGCTGGAGGATCTCGACCGGGTCGTGCTCGACCTGGCCCGGCTGTCCGTCGCGAAGGTCACCCTCGACGGCCGCGCGCCGGCCAAGTACGTCCACCGCGACCACCGCCTGATCGTCACGCCCCGCCAGACCATCCCGGCGGCGACGGAGTTCACGATCCAGGTGAAGTACGCCGGCAAGCCGCGGCCCCTCGTGGTCCGCCACCACGGCGACGCGGGCTGGGAGGAGCTCGCCGACGGCGCGATCGTGGCGGGCCAGCCGCACGGCGCGCCGACCTGGTTCCCGTGCAACGACCGGCCCGACGACAAGGCGTCCTACGACCTGACGATCACCGCGAGCGCGCCGTACACGGTGGTCGCCAACGGCACCCTGCTCTCGCGTGTCCGGCGCGGGTCGGGGGAGACCTGGCGCTACCAGCAGGTCGAGCCGATGTCGACGTACCTCGCCACCGTGCAGGTCGGCCGCTACACGATCCTCGACGTCGACGGGCCGGTGCCGATGTCGGCCGCGATCCCCGCCGAGGATCCGGACGCCCGCGACGGCTTCGAGGCCGGCTTCGGCCGCCAGCCCGAGATGATGGCCTACTTCGCCGACGCGTTCGGGCCCTACCCGTTCCCGGCGTACGCCGTCGTCGTCACCGCCGACGACCTCGACATCCCACTGGAGTCGCAGTCGCTGTCGGTCTTCGGCGCCAACTTCCTCGACGACGACTGGGACCGGGTGCGGCTGGTCG